>Ga0224501_10005441_pt1 | contig 10039 bp, 5 predicted proteins | sample SF_Oct11_sed_USG_4_FD_169105 | JGI IMG/M metagenome (GOLD analysis project Ga0224501, IMG submission 169105) | Sediment microbial communities from San Francisco Bay, California, United States - SF_Oct11_sed_USGS_8_1 | ecosystem: Environmental > Aquatic > Marine > Sediment | place: USA...
AAGCTATGATAACCACTGAGACGAAGGCCAGGACGGCGAAGTTGAGGCCTATGTTGCCCACGAAGTACCATAGCAGACCGGAGGCCAAGGCGACCGTTATAACCATGGGGACGAAGTATGCGGCTATTCGGTCGGCGAGTCTCTGTATCGGCGCCCTGCCTATCTGAGCCTCCTCAACAAGCCTGACTATCTGAGCGAGGGCAGTGTCTTGACCCACCTTGATAGCCTTGGCCTTGAACATGCCCGTCTTATTGACGGTAGCGCCTATCACCTCGTCTCCAACCCCCTTCTCCACAGGTATGCTCTCGCCGGTGATCATGGATTGATCAACCGAAGAATGCCCCTCCACAACCACGCCGTCGACAGGAACCTTCTCCCCAGGCCTGACAACGAAGATGTCGCCTGCATTCAGCTGCTCGACAGGAACTTCGGTCTCCTCCTCACCTCTCAAGACGTGTGCAAGGCTTGGCTGAAGATCCATCAGCTTTCTGACGGCTTGCGACGCTCTACCCTTGCTTATGTGTTCCAAGAGGTTCCCGATCAAGACCAGAGTAACTATTATGGCTGCGGCGTCGAAGTAAACCCCGCTGAACGGCAAATATCCGGGAAAGAACGTCACTACCGCACTATATCCGTAGGCGGCCGTTGTACCCAGGGCGACCAAGGTATCCATGTTCCCCATCCTGTTTCGTATAGCGTCGTACGTCCCCTTATAGAACCGCCAGCCGATGATGAATTGAACGGGCGTGTCGAGCAGCAGGAGTAGGTAGTTGTTGAACATCGTCGGCAAGAAATTGACATAAGTCAGAACCAGAATCCAAAAGCTGAGGACTGCTCCAATCGCAGCGTAGATCTTCAGCCGCCTGATCTCAAGCTCTGGCGCCATGAACTGGCGCATACAGGTCTCACTGCAGAAGTGGTAGGTTATCCCTCGCACCGTCACCGTCAGTTCGGTGGTCTCTTCATTGACGTACATCCCGCAAATAGGGTCTTTGGCCAAAGTTCTCGTCAAAAGCAAATAGACCTAGGAGCATAATATCTCTTCTTGTTGTTATATTCGAAACCCCGATCCGTCTGACGTTCTCGAATAGAAAACCAGAGCCGCCGCAACGCTCGGGTCGGCCAATGGAGGACCGACTGCGAAAGATTAAGAAAGGGACCGAAATCATTGGAGAGCGGTGGAACCGATTTTGGCTGACTACGACTTAGTGATACTGGGCGGCGGGATATTCGGGTTAGCTTCTGCATACCATATCTTGAGACAGAACCAGAAGCTACATGTGCTAGTGATCGACAAAGAGGGAGACGTAGGTCAGGGAAACACGGCCAAGAGCGCGGGAGGTTTCAGGGCCGGGCTTTTCACCTCAGAGGCAAACAGAGTATTGTCCGACACATCCGTGGATTTCTACACCTATGTTCAGGAGAAACGCGGAGTTGACCTTGGCCTGGAGTTTGCAGGATACCTGATAATCTTGAGTCCCAGGGAGTTCGAGATAGATGAACCGGTCATTCAACTGTTCCAGAAGGAAAAGAAGGTTAGAGTGTTGAAGTCAGAAGAGCTTAGAGAGAAGTTGAAGATGAACGTCAACTTCACAGGCGATGAAGAAGCTCGGATCCTTGGCGTCCACGACGTTAAGGTCGGCCTGCTCGGCTTCAAGTGCGGCCACCTCCAAGCAGACAAGCTCGCCAGCTTCTACAAAAAGGAGATACTTAACATGGGCGGAGACTTCATGTTTAACACAAGGGTCGAGAGATTGGTTCTCGGCGCAGAGAAACCTCTGAACATACCCCGAGAGCCTAGGGTCTGGCAGAGAAAGAAAGTCGCATCTGTAATCACCGATAGAGGAACGATAGGTGCCGATTCTGTTGTTATGGCTCTGGGAGCGTGGACAGCCCAATTGCTGGACCCATTGGGGATCGACTGCATGGCCAAACCGAAGAAACGTCAGCTTTTCGTAGTCAAACCGGACACTGAAGATTTGCAAGCCCTCTTCCACACCGAGGGCATGAACCAGTACAACGTGATCCCCATGACGTTCATCGCAGGCGGCCCGTACTTCAAGGCCGATAGAAGCGAGAAAACCTTCTGGATAGCCATGGCTGACGATCTAGGCCGAGGTTTCGGCCTCGACGACAACGCCGAGGACAACTACTACTACGATTCGATCCACCCGGTCCTGAGCAAGTACTTTCCGCAATTCCAGAACGCCCGCCCGATCAACAAATGGGCTGGATCCTATCACGTGAACAGCTTGGACGGAAACCCGGTGATCTTTAGAGAAGTTAACATGATAGTTGCTTGTGGGGGTAGCGGAACGGGCATAATCAAGGGAGATGCTGTTGGAAGAATCGTTGCAGCCCTTCACAGCGGTGACAATCAAGCTCGCCTCTTCGGTGATCTACCGTTTGACACGCAGAAGCTCAGCATCTCCAACAGGAATGTGGAGAGGGAGAGATTCATCTTCTAACGTCTTCTAGATCCTGCAGATCAATCGCAGGTTTCACCGATCCATGGAGGAAATTGTGAGAAGCAAGGCGAAGACAAAGGCTAGAAGCACAGAGATGGATGTATCAACTTAATCTAGGCTCGACGATCCGTAACCGCTCAGCCTCTCCCTAACCACAAACAGGGCAGTTCCGTCTCCTTGCAACCTCGGTCACTGTGAAGCTGGTGCTCCATCCGTCGAAGACCAAGAGCTTCCCCACCAATGGTTCTCCGATGCCAACGATGAGTTTTATGGTTTCTATCACCTGTAACGCCGCGAAGAAAGCAGGAGTGGCCCCCACCACCGGAAACCTAGCGATCTCTCTTGGAGGCTCTGGCACTATACATTGAAGACAAGGCCCTGAGCGTGGAACTATGGTCGTTATCTGCCCCTCCAATCCAAAGATACCAGCATGGACGAGAGGAATCATCTTTTCAACACATCCCCTGTTCAAAGTGAACCGAGTTCTCCAATTATCTAAGGCGTCCACCACAACGCTGGCCCCGTCAATTATCCCATCCACGTTCTCCTCATTGATCTCTTCGATCAACGGAATTGCCTCGACACCTGAGTTGAGAGGCCTCAACTTCTCTGAGGCGGCCTCAGCCTTATAGCGTCCCACATCTTCCTCCCAACCAAGGACCTGTCGATTCAGATTGCTGAATTCAAATCTCTCCTTGTCTACTATAACCAGCTTGCCAACTCCGGCCGCAGCAAGATAGAGCAGAGCCGGCGAACCCAGACCACCAGTTCCAGCCACCACAACCTTGGATGATTTCAGTTTCCTTTGACCCTCTCTTCCCCAACCAGGGATCATCATCTGTCTATCATATCTCTCAAGATCTGAGTTCGACAGCCCGCTTCCATACTTCTTCTGCGCGTCCAACAGCCCACGCCGCCGCCAATGGATCCCCGGATCACTTAAATCTGCTCCATAGAATGCTGCGAAAAGCTCCGGTCCTCTCAAGCAGACGGTCTGAAACCCTCTATTCGGTGGCAGACGTGCTTCAACTGAAGCCGAAGGACATGAAAGACATGACAAGAGCCGAGCAGAGCGGAACACTCAGATTGTCGTCTACGGGCACTCTCAGTGACTCTACCAAGGATCCCACAGCCGACCCGACCAAGGCAACTAGAGGATGTACATAGAGAAGGCAGCTGGAGAAGGAACCGAAGAATTGGACAAGCCAACTCTCCACCGATCTCTCACGGTTAAATGGGTTGGGCACGCGGCCGATCCTCTTTGACAAACCGGCTGCGGTGTCGCCAACTGACAATATCAGTATTGAGGCGTAGGCTATGCTTGGGGGGAAGAAGAGCAGCACAACCAACACAGAGATAAGCCAATACGTTCCGGAGAGATAGTGGGTCGCTCCGGACACCCTCCTGCCGGCGCTATCCACGTTCGGACTTGTAAGCGCTGTCTCCACGCCCAGCCAATCCAGCAGAGAGAAAACAGCGAAGACAAGCAACAGCGACAGCGATAGAGTGGTCGAGGCCTCTTTACCGCAAACATAGCCGAACAAGCACAGGAAGACGCCGCCAACTGTGTGGAAGAACATCCTGCCATAGTACGCAAGTATCGTGCCGTGGGAGACACTCAAAGGCAGCGCAAGGCACAGGGTACACGCACCTAATACACCCAGAAATGCCAGAGTGTTGCCCGAAATGACTCCCAGTAGCTCTGCTGGAACTAAGATGACGAGACTGAGGCACGAGACGGCGAGGAATATCAAGTTGGCTTTAACCACAGTCATTTCGACGGACCGAAGTCTGCGCCGTTAATATGTCTTGTTCTCAGGGCGATCGATCGATTAGTCACCTGCGCACGCGGATAAGCACCACAGCCAGCAGCAAGATCGCTATCATGAGCATGACTACGAGAAGCCTGCCGTTTCTTCCCCATATTACCAGCTCGGCGGTGAACCTGGAGAAGGGGTTCCTAGAGATCAACATCCTGCCTACGCTGTGTGCTTCATCCCTCTGAAACTTGCCCTGGTCTATGAGAACCTCCCCCTGCCTTGTGAGCTCAAACCTGTGACCTTCAATGTAGATTGTGTCCGGTGATCCGGTTCTAATCCAGCGCTCTAGCTGCGTGGCCATCGAAGCTGTCAATTTGACCTCTGCCAATATTTCTTGCTCCCTCCTGAGAGCTACAGCATCACAGCTGTGGTTCTCTGGGAGCCGGTGCTCATCACAGAAGAGCCCTCCGCAACGTCGGCATCTGTAGGCAAGCGCGACATCGTTGCCGCACTGCCTACACTTGGTCATTCTCTCGGTCTGCCTCTTTCCTGTTCACCTACTTATTTTGAAGACTGGGATTTATCTCTAGCTGTGAAGCCTCAGTCCCATGTTATCGGTATGTTATGCTGAGGAAGTAGAGTTTCACAACGCCGGCTTGAGGCGCCAGCACGCCGAAGGAGATGGTTGAGTTGCTGGGTTGCCAAGAGTAGATCTCAGAGGCCCCGTACTTCAACGCGTAGTTTGTGACGAAGTCGTCGATAGCGTTCTTCGCGGAGTTCCAGTCAACGCGCTCCACATACCTTACTGAGTTGACCTCGATGTTGACATTCGCACTGACGCTCGTGACGTTTACCAGTGGCAGCCCGCTTGTCTTGAACTCGCCGTTGATCTCCGCCAGTCTTTCCTGATAGCCTTCGGTTATGGGAGGCGCGACCCCGACCAATGCATAGTAGGCCGCAACGGAGTCCGCCGCGGTGGCAACCATGGTTCCATTTGTTGCGTCTAGAACCGCTATGAAAGGCATCTTCGTTATCACGCCACCTGCAGCGCCTGTAGTGGTGTAGACGGGGATGAAGTAGTAGAGGCGGCCTCCGATCACGTATAGGAGTATGTTGCCTGTCCTGGCGCCTGGTAGAAGAGTCATCTGTTGCTTGACGTAACTGTCTGTCTGGATTGCTTGAAGGGCTGCGGACGGTCCTATCAGCTGGTTGGTCGCGTTGGTCTGAACCTGTGCCTCGTAGAGATCAATCTCCCCCAGCCTCTCACCGCCGTATGCGAAATACATCCCAGCCAGGTTCTTCCCGGCAGACTGCAGAAACTCCACCAACTGAAGACCCAGGAAGTTCACCTTGTTCCCGACCGCACCCACTATGTAGAGGACCTCCGTGGCAGGTGGTCTCTCATAGAACTGTGACCCAGATCGCCACACGAAGGGATCACTCACATGTACGAAGAAATCCACATCAAGCTGTCCGTAGGGCCAGCTGTGTATACCCAACAGCTCCTCCGGGTACCTCAGCTGGGGTACGAGCCATGCAGGGGCAGCGCCCCAAGAACCATAGTAGCTTCGGTAGAAGTCAGCCAAGAAACCGTCAGGTTTCCCTACAAAATATCCCCTCATAACACCGGTCTCCGGGTCAACAAGAACCACGGCGAAAAACCTAAGGTAATTGCTCAAAGAGAAGCCTGTCTGTAGCGGGTAGTCGATGAAAACCTGGACAAGGTAGTATATCTTCTGACCGTCTGTCACCAGATACGCCGCAGGATCCACAGTCAGCCCGTCGATAAGTATCGACTGCACCCGATGGAAGATGTCTCTCTCGTGAAGCATATCCACGCTTTCCTGTGGAGGCGTGAAGGCGAAGCCGAGTTGCCCCTCTCTCAGGAACCAGAGCCCTCTCTGCCACCCAGAAAGCACATAGTCCGGCTGCCCCGGGTACGAGGCGTTGCCGATCTCCTCGAACCCCTTCACATGAACATACACGTCCTGACGGAAGCCTTCGCCGTAGTAGATCAGAGGCTCATGGCTTACGCCGAACGCCTTTGGAACGGGGACAAAATCCCCGGTGTGGCTGTCGATCGCTATGATTCTAGAGGAGTGAGTGTATATGAGTTGTTGGCTGATCCAGTCAGTAGCCGGATACAAGATGGTTGTCGGTGCAACCCAGTATTCCCCCCCGTTGATGTAGACTATCCCAGCGTCGGCCAGGTCCATCCAGTTGACGCCTATCTGATTCTTCATCCTCGTGTATGCAGCCTCGTAATCCCACTGCCTGACACGGGAGAGAATGGTCGATACGTTGCCCTCCGGAAGATCCATGATGGACGTAGTTCTAACGCCGTCCAGACCGGCGGTCCACCTAGTGACCGCTATCTGCTTCATGGACTGAGGTTGCCATTCATACTCGGTCCAGTTGTTGTTCCAGTTAGCTCTGTACCAGACGACGATCAGGCCGTTTGCTATCAGAGCTAATCCAAGAACAGCGGCAACGATGATCAGAGCCGTCCTCCTCCCCCGGGCGAAGGAGATCTGCCTACCCCGAACTCCAAGTTGAATCGCCACGGAACCGAACAGGAAAACCGCGAAGACGATGGCCACTATGAGGAAGTCAAACGGTGTGGTTGCATCCATCCTCCAGTACGGAGCGGAAACCATCACGGCGAAGACTATGGAGGACAGAATTACGAACAGGTCCCTAGCCCACACGTTGCCACGCCCCGACACAAAGTTCTTAACCATTCTCAGGAAGAACCTCACCGCCAAAATCGCTGCAACCAACGTCAGGGAACCCTCCAACAGCCGATATTGGATCTCCATCGTCGGGATCAGCTGAACAAGCTCGCTGCCTGAAGCGGGCACAAGAGGAAGAGCGAAGATCCTGGACACCGATGACCAACTGCCTAGGCCACTGGACATCATCAAGACCATCATCGAAGCGTTGCCCAAGAAAGGAACGGTCCCCATCGCAGTGAAAGCGGCGAAACCAACCATCCATTTGGCAAACTGCCAAAACACCCAGAGCACCTTAGAAGGCTTCACTGGAAACTCCCATGCCTCGCCCCCGTACTGTTGACGGTAGAACAGATCAATCACTGAACGAATGGTGGCGAATAGGTCGCTGTGTCCAGGTATCGGGTTAACTAGGACAAGGGCTGCAACACCGGAAACTATGAAAAGCATGTTATGGTAGAACACCGTCTCGAACCAGTCAATCCCAGCCTTGTTCGAGTACATAGTTTCCAGAACAGTCCAATCTAGGTAGACGTAGACTCCAGATAGCGCTACGACGACAGCGAAGACCGCAACCAGTACCAGAACTACTCCGAAAGGAGAAATCCGTCTTCTCTCCATGCCTCGGCTCAGAGTCGACTCCTATTTACGTTTGTCGATCGATCCAGCTCGATTGTCTCGTCAGCCGGATAGATGTTGCCTGCAATAATGTCGTTTCCGGAGACGAAGCGCCTCCAAACGCTGTTATCGTAGCCAGTCGTTCGGCTGAGAAGCAGGAAGGTAAATAGCGCCGGGAAACATCACTGCTGGGAGGCATGGAGGCCTCGAGCATCAAGGCGTCAGGCGTGTGGCGATACTCAGGAATACTCCTAGTATCGGTGGCTACGCTGATCCTTGAGGTATCACTCACCAGGTTGTTCTCGGTCTCCGGGTGGCATCACCTGGCTTTCATGGTTGTGAGCATCTCTCTCTTCGGCCTCGCGGCCAGCGGCACCTTCTTGTCGGTTTTTCAGAAGAAGCTCGGCGCACACACGGACTTTCTGCTCTTCACCTTCTCGGGTCTCTTCTCTTTGAGCTGTGTCGCGGGATTTGCCGTGGCCAACGCCGTTCCCTTCGACCCCTTCAAGCTTTCCTGGGACCCAACACAGATCCTTCACATCGTTGTGTACTACATCTGTCTGGGGGCGCCGTTCTTCTTCAGCGGCCTCTGTGTCGCCGTGGTTCTCTCAAGAATGATAGAGAATGCGAGTAGATTCTACTTCTCCAACCTTCTCGGCTCGGGTCTGGGCTCCGTGATAGCTCTCGGCATCTTCGGCCCTCTCTCGGGGTCTGAAGTGATCGTGTTCACGGGGTTCATCGGTGCAGTCTCGATGCTTCTCTTCAGCCTGAACACACGTAGAAGAGGCTCGTTTATCGGTGCGGCTGCCGGGCTCGGTCTTCTAACGCTTCTTCTTCTCAACGCCGAGCACGTCATACCCATGTCGATCTCTCCGTACAAGGGGCTGCAGGCTGCACTTCGCTACCCCAACTCTAAACTAATACTGACTCGATGGAATGAGTTCTCGAGAGTGGATGTGGTCGAGAGCGGATACGTGAGGTTTGCGCCTGGCCTGAGCTACGAATACGGGAAGGAGATTCCCCCACAGCTTGGCATAATGATCGACGCAGACTCTCTGACCGCCATCACCGAATACGAAGACAGCTCCATTCAACTTCAGTTCACCGAGTTTCTCCCCATGGCGTTTCCTTACAGACTCCGCAACAACGCCAAGACGCTGATCCTTGGGGCTGGAGGAGGGTTGGGCGTCTTGACTGCCCTGCATCACAACGCATCCTCCGTCGTGGCGACGGAGATAAACCCCTTGATCGTTGACTTGGTGAAGGGCGAGTTCAATGACTTTTCCGGTGGAATATATGAGGATGCACGAGTACAGGTCTACGTCTCAGACGCGAGAAGTTTCGTCAGTAGATCCACGGAGAGGTACGATGTAATAGAGCTAACCTTGACCGACAATGTCGGAGCATCGTCCACCGGCATCTATGCTCTTACCGAGAACTATCTGTACACCAAGGAGTCCTTTGAGGATCTTATCTCTCACCTCACCTCGGGTGGGGTTCTCTCAGTTACCAGGTGGCTTCTCCCCCCTCCCAGGGAGGGGCCACGTCTCGTTTCACTAGCCGTCTCCGCCTTGAAGGCGCAGGGAGTGTCTGATCCAAGCCGAGAGATTGCCGTGTTCAGGAGTTGGGGCACAATCACCCTCCTCGTTAAGAAGGAGGGATTCAGCTCCCGCGACAGCTCTCGCTTGATGAGTTTCTGCGACGAGATGAAGTTCGACGTGATATACTTCCCCGGGGTGAACGAGTCTCAAGTCAACAGGTTCAACAAGTTTCCCGAGCCCTACTACTATGAAGTGGTTTCAGAGCTGCTGAGCAATCGAGCACAGCAGTTTGAGGATGAATACCTGTTCGACGTCACATCCGTCTCTGACGACATGCCATTCTTCTTCCACTTCTTCAAGTGGGACAAGATCATCCCAACCTATGAAAGCATGGGGAAGAAATGGCAGCCGTTCGTTGAGGGGGGATACCTGGCTCCGGTAGTGCTCCTCCAGGCGCTGGCGCTGACCCTGGTGTTCGTGCTTCTCCCGGCGAAGAGGTTTGGAGATGGAAGCAACACGAATGGAAAATGGAGGGTGCTGAGCTACTTCTTGCTTCTGGGCTTCGGCTACATGTTCGTGGAGGTCGTACTAATTCAGAGATTCATACTTCTGCTGGGTCCCCCGGTCTACGCTTTCTCGTTTGTCCTTGCAGCCCTGCTGACCTCATCTGGCTTGGGCAGCCTATTCTCAGAGAGACTCAGGATAAGTTCCGCCATACATGTTTGTGTCTTCATAGCTGCGATGCTTGCATTTTATGTAGCAGCCCTCCACGTCTTCCTGGACCTACTCCTACCTCTCGACTTCGGGGCCCGGGTGGTCGCCTCCCTCGTCGCCCTGTGTCCTCTAGGTTTCTTCATGGGCGCACCCTTTCCCCTGGGGGCAAGACTGGTTGAGAAGAGAAATCCAGGGATTATGGCCTG
>Ga0224501_10005442_pt1 | contig 10039 bp, 12 predicted proteins | sample SF_Oct11_sed_USG_4_FD_169105 | JGI IMG/M metagenome (GOLD analysis project Ga0224501, IMG submission 169105) | Sediment microbial communities from San Francisco Bay, California, United States - SF_Oct11_sed_USGS_8_1 | ecosystem: Environmental > Aquatic > Marine > Sediment | place: USA...
CAGCTTTTCCAACGTGGCCTCTTTGGCAACCTGGTTTGTGACGGGATTGCTGCTGCTTTCAGCCTTGCAAAAACCCATCGAGAACCTGGGCCTGGTCATTCTACCCTTGTCTGCCCTTACCTTGGTGATGCAACAATTGCTCACCAGTGAACACGTGCTTTCAACCGGTCAATCACAGGAACTGGGCATCCATATCCTGTTTTCCATCCTGGCCTATAGCCTACTCGGTCTGGCCGCTGTCCAGGCGCTGGTCCTCTCCTTCCAGGAGCGGCAGCTGCACAATCGACACCCCGGCGGCCTGATTCGAGCTCTACCGCCCATGGAGACGATGGAAAACTGGTTATTCCAGATGTTGGTAGCAGGGCTGTTACTACAAAGCGTTTCCCTACTGACGGGCGTCTTCTACCTGGAAGACATGTTTACCCAACACATGGTACACAAGACTGTGCTTTCCATAGCCGCCTGGCTCGTTTTTGCAATTCTCCTCTGGGGTCACTGGCGTCATGGCTGGCGTGGCCGTACTGCCGTACGCTGGACCCTCAGCGGATTCGTCACTCTTTTGCTGGCCTATTTCGGCAGCAAATATGTACTCGAAATCATCCTTTCTCGTTAAACGACCAAAACGGTAATTACTTTACCCAATCTCTGAAAAATGATGGAATTTTCAAGGTACTGGAGCCCGTTTGCCTGCAAGTTAACCAATCGGTAGGCCCGCTCAACCCATGGTCTTGGAAACTGGAGTCGCACGCACGTTCACATCGCCTGTGTGCAGGTTAAGATGCACATGGCGATAAAATTCACCGCCGGCGTCTTCCTGGTCCACTTTGAATCCGTGCTGCTCTAATAGGCTACGAGTCATGCGCACATTTCGCATTCCTACGTCCATCATGGTCTTTGCGTCGCCCGTGGCAAACATTCTGCCGCCCCCATAGAGGCCCACCTGGTATTGGGAAGGCTTCATGCCGAAACCGGTGATTTTTTTCATAAAGGCATGCACCGCCCCTCCCGCGTAGCGCGTGTCATTGGGGTCATCGGTACTGGAGGGGTCTGCTTCGGGCAAGATGATGTGGGACATTCCCCCGTGCTTCAGGCGGGGATGCCACAAAGTAATGGCGACACAAGAACCCAATAGGGTTTTGATCTCATCCACGTCATCTCCAAAATAGAGATCACCCACCATGAGATAGACTGAGCCATTACTGATATTCATCTTGTTTTTATACTCACCAATTATATTGCTCTAGAAATAGCGGCAACTTGGATAGAAGCTCTTGTTGGCTGAAAAAACGATCAGCGCGTGCAAGTCTCATCTCGTCTTGAAGGAATTTGTCCCCGCCGAAGCACAGCACCGGAATATTGATTTGCATTTGCATTCGTATTTCCCGGATCACATCAATGGGATCAAAGGCCTCAAATTCCTCCAGATCCATCAACAGGATTCGGTGCAAAAGCACTTCATTCCATTCCCCAATGCTGCTCAAATCACGGGTTTGCACGACGATCCATCCCTTTTCCGCGCAAAGCCTTTCGATCTGCGCGGCGAACTCTGAATTCGTCGTCATAAGGATCAAACGCTTTTCCAGACGCTTTTCTATAGTCGGCGTGGGCATGGTTTGGCTTTACTCTGAATCCTGTTCGGATTCAGGGGATTGATAGAAGTGATTGAAATAAAAGTCTCTATTTTTTAGGTCTTGATAGAGGGCAGCACGCTCTCGAACCCCCAATTCCAGCACTTTAATCAATGCTTTTGACTGTTCTCTGTCCACTATATGCATATGACCTATAAGATCCTGATCGGTATTCAGGAAATGCTGGGCCATTTCATCAGGGTAATCCACATAGATTAGCATCGATTCACACTCGGGATCAGTAGGCTCCAATGGCTGCATGACGACTTTCCCCAGCCAGGCCAGCCTCGCTACCTGGTTGAACTGATTGATGTCCAGCTTTTTGCCGGCCTTGTATCTACGCAGCTCATTTTTAACTTCATTGAAGTCGGTGAGTTTAATCGTACGCATGAGACTGCCTCCGTGATGGGACCTGGGATGTTATCGTTTGGCGGCTATCGTTTTACAGGTCGTCATCATCCAGGGTGATCAACTCTTCGCCGGCTATTTGCCGTTTCACCACAGAGACATCTTTGGCATTCAAGGCAAAGGGGAAAGAGCGGATATCCGATACGCCTGAGTCTCCATAGGGGCGATTACAGGCCGAGATATCGTCTTCCTTACCGGGGCAACCTGAGGTTTGAAAAGGCTTGCCGGTATTGATCAGTTCTTCAAGCACCTCATCTGCTACACCGAAGTCCACCACCTGGCCTTCCTCGTTGAAACGCATATCAGCCAGATTTCCACCTGCATAGTCGATAAGGAAACGGGCCAGTTGCACGCGTCGCCATTGGTCTTGGGGAACGGCGGGCCAGTCTTCCATCATGGAGCCCTGCTCAGGGAAAAAGGCGAACATATGGTTGTGACCGCCCATGTCCTTGATGCGCTGACAGATCTCCAGAATCTCGAATTCAGTCTCCCCCATGCCACAGATCAGATGGGCACCAAACTTCTCGGGGCCAAATATTTCTGCAGCCCAATCAAGCACTTGCCAGTATTTTTCCCAGGTGTGTGGGCTCTCCACGGTCTTGCCGCGGGTGTTCTCGAAAATCTCTGGCGTGACCGCATCCAGCGCGACGGTAAAAATCTCGGCACCCATATCATGGAGACGCTGTACGTCTTCACGTTTTAGAGTGGTGGGATTGGACAAGATAGAGACGGGTATAGTGGGCACTTCTTTGACCCATTTTTCCAACAATTCGAAGGTGTCGTCGTCGGAGTTGGGATGGGTAATCATGGAGATACACATACGCTCAAAGCCGCCCTGGTCGGCACCGGCCTTGACCCGTTCAATGACCTCGTCGTAACGGGCAGTGGGCCAGTCCACACGGATAAAATTGCGATCGGCATAGTCGCGTGACTCCTCGCGATGACGGGCCAGTCCGCAATATGAACAGTTGGCTCTACAGCCCTCGGGATAAGTCACCAATAGATTCAAACAATGGGTGCAACTGGTGCGAAACATTTTGCCTTCCACCAGCCCCAGTGTAATTGCCGCTGCGGTCGACATCTGCACATATTCCGGCGAACGCATATTCGGTGTCTGAATGTAGTAATTGGGTCGGTAAAAATTCAAAGGGACTTCGTTTGCTGTTGCCGTCATAGCATCATTTCCTTTACTCGTTTCGCACCGGGTGCGTTTTGATATTCATGAAATGCGATCCAGCCGGCTCGCATGATTTCATCCTGCTGGGCAGCTTGAGTATGCCACTGCCCTTCCAGCCAAAGTCTTTTCGCCACGGCGCGTTCCAGTCCAGGGCCATATTGTTCGCGCATCTCTTCATCGTATTCTTCGAAGGCGTCTTCATTGCCCTCGATTTTTTCCACAATGGCCTGGGCCGCGTGTTCCCCTGAAACCACTGCGGCGGCAATTCCCGCTCCGGTTATGGGATGGGTAAGGCCTGCGGCATCACCCACGAACAAGATCTCATCGCAGACAAGTTTTTCCCGCATGCCGCCGACGGGAATCGCACCACCTGTGCGGGCATGAATTGACTTGCCTATGCGACCTTGCGCCACCAGTTTTTCATGCAAATTATCCAGGGCGGCCTTCAGATCCACACCCCAGCGCTTGTCTATACCCAGCCCCAGGTTTGCTCGATCACCTTTGGGAAACAACCAGGCATAGCCACCCGGAAATTCGTCTGACAACCAGATATCGGTGTCATCCAAGGGCTCCAAAAGGTCAACAGTATATTGTCGGGTGTTGACAGTTTTGAGACTTGGGAGGCCCAATTGATGCGCCACGTGAGAGTGGGGACCATCTGCAGCGACCACATACTGAAAATGGATCTCTACAACTTCTCGATCAATGATCGCCTCCGCCCTTTTTGCATCGCGCCTCAGAGAGAGAAGGTGCGCCGAGCTATACAAACGAGCGCCGCTTTGTATGGCTGACTGGGCCAGCGCCTGATCAAACTCCTGTCTATCGATCATCAGACCCCTAAAGTCGGTGAATTCAACTTCACCGGAGGGCAAAAAGCTCTTCATCCCTGTTATACGCTGTATACGAACGGGTTCGTCACGCGCATAAGAGGCCATGGGCAAAGGGATAAACTCAGCACACTGCACTGGAAAACCGAAAGACTTTTTTTTGTCGATTCCGATTACGTTAAGGCCCGCTTCCGCACAGACTCGGGAGGCGCTGCTCCCGCCAGGGCCCAGACCTACCACTAACACCTCACAACGCAGTGTCTGCATCGAATCAGACTACCGGTTCCAATTCGTCTTCACGAACCTGAGCCACCGCTTCGCTGATGACGGCTACAAAATCATCGCGATTGAGCATGAGCATTTCCACCGGATAGCGATCAAAAAAGGCATACACATTTTTTTCCAGATCTGAAATCAGGGAATCTTTGAGTGCGGCCTCCAAATCCGTGATCATACGTTTGGGATTGACGAAGAAATCACCGGTAATCCAGACCTGCTTAATCATTCCCTTGCTGGTATCCATGGCAACAGACGCGCGCATCAGCCCGCCGCTGCATTTATACAGGCCCTGTACTTGAACGGTGTCGGTAATGGGCCGATTGTGCTGGTAAATCCAGGAAAGTGAGTCGATCTCCCGCAAAGCTTCTTCGTAGATCTCCTGCTCTCCCTCGTTCATTTCATTGACTTCTTCAAAGTTGACTTCGAATTCTTCACCAAAAGCAGTCATCATTTTTTTCTTCACGTCGTCCACATTGGGGGTATATCCCAGCAGATCTTTCAAGTTCGCGACACGCTCACGCGCCGAACTGATGGCCTTATCGGAAAGCTTTTCGGCAGGGATACGCAATACTCGCAGCATCTTCTCCACATCGAAGTCGATGAGCAGCGTACCTTGATAAAGGATGGAATCCCCATCAAATGCCCCACCCGTACCTGAGATTTTACGTCCATCCACCTCGATGTCGTTGCGGGGACGAAATCGAGCGTCTACGCCCAATGCACTAATTCCGCGGGCCGCCGCCTGACAAATCCGGGCAGCAATCGCTTCCATATTGGCAGTGCCTAAAAATTTCTTGTCCAGATAAAGCTCCCAGCCAATCTGGGTTTCATCAAAATAGATAGCTCCACCACCTGTAATTCGGCGCTGGACCTCGATACCCTGCTCGGCGCAATAATCGGTGCGTAGTTCCTGATCCGGGCTTTGGTGGAATCCGATTAGCGCGCTGGGCTTGAATTGAAGAAAACGCAAGGTATGCGGGATAAGTCCGGCTTGGTGTGCCTCCAGCATGGCCTTGTTCATAGCCATGTTTTGTGCGGCGTTACGCAGACCGGTATCGATTACCCGCCATGTGTTCTGGTAGTCAGTCATTGACCCTCTCCTTCCCTCTGACTCGATCTCACCTGTTCCGTGTAATGCCAACCGGGCTTGATCGTTTTTATTTACTAACTATTGGAATACCAGCCAATTCACCGGTGGGGCTCCCTGCCCAACTCCCTTTCTGCTGCTGCCAATTCTGTTGCTCCTGGCGAATCAACTCATCCAGTTCTGGCTCCAGGGCATGCTCGTGGCCAATCCCCATTACCTCTTCACCGACAGCAATGGAACAACAACTGGGGATAATCCTTACTGGGCGACGCAACCGGGCCGCCAGTTCCACCACCCCTTCTGCCGGGTGAGCAATGCCACCGATTCCCGCCATGGTGGCATAGGCATCGATCTGGATCTTGGCGATCCCGGCTGGCCTGGCGCATCCCAACAGGATAGGCACATCCGGCAGGGCCTCGCGCGCATCCAGGAAAAATCGACCCACCTCGGTGCTATCAGGCGTGACAAAGGGCCGTTTGGCTGGCGCATATTGGGGCATTACCACCACCAGCACCAAGGCATCGGGCACATGGCGCTGTAGCATTTCCAAGGCATTCCATTCGCCCAATAACTTACCATAATGTAGGCCGATGACAATATGGGGCACCACTTTCATCTGGGTTTTAACCAGCGATTCCAGTGTCGCCTCAAAGTCTTCCACCGTACGCTTGAGGTGATAGACCTGAGTGATGGTTTCTTGAGCACCGATCACGTCCATCATGGCCGCGTCGATACCTGCCTGCTCCATGGAGAGGGCCACATCATCATCGACGAGGGCCGTGTGCAGGGCAATCTGAAACTGAGGGAACTCGTCTTTAATACGACGGATGGTGGAATAATAGGGACCATACTCCACTTCGTTGCGATGGTTCGAGCCACCCGTTAGCAGCATGCCGTGGGCACCCTGCTCAATGGACTGGTTCACCACCCGCCACAGATCTTCTGGTGTGCGGGCAGGGATCATGGGCTCCAGAATCTTGGCCTTGCAATGATCACATTGCAGTTTGCAATCACCCCCGGTGATAGAAACGGCAGGCCAGGATTTCTTGCTCCCGGTGTTTATTTCGGTACTTTGGTAGTGCTTGAAGGTAGGTGTGTAAAAACTGATGGCGTGTTGCGTCGCCGCCACCCCTTCAAGGGCCTGTACCAGTTTTGCGTCAAAGGGGATGTCTTCAAAGGCCTCGATACGTTGAAGCAAAGAAAGCCAATCCGCCTTAGGACGAATATCTACAAATTGGTTCATAATGTTTGGTCTAGTCGCTTAGCAACCACCAAAACCTTCTGAATCCATTTTTTTCTCGAAGGCATCCATGGCATCGCCCCCGGTGACTAATGTGCCGGAGTCACCCGCCCAGTCTTCAGGTTTGATTTTAACCAACCAGCCGTTGCCATAAGGATCACTATTAATCAAACCAGGAGTGGAAGTAACCGCATCGTTTATGGCCACCACTTCCCCGGCAACAGGTGACTTGGCAGGCCCTACCCATTTTCCAGATTCCACTGTCGCACAGGACTTGTCTTTCTTGACGCTCTTACCAACCTTCTTCGGGGTGTATGAAACAATCTGACCTGCCAGTGATGTGGCGTAGGAAGTCATACCCACCGTGACAGTGCCATCCCCTTCATCGCGTGCCCAGATATTATTTTCCACGCTGTATTTTAGATCGTCCGGAAGATCACAACCTCTCACAGATCCCATTGAGTTTCTCCTTTAGCTTTACACGACTAAGTGACTTTATGTGAGAACAAAGCCACGCTCCATGTGGTGGATCTGAAGCAGGGCCAGACGCCAACCAAACAAAATCATTAGAAGGATATTACCTTATCAGACGACAGTATCAAGTCTGCCAGCACACCGCCGCCAACCACTTCGTCGATCTCGTCGATCAGATCCATATTGGGATCGACCTCATATCCGGGCATCGCGGGCAAACACGCAACCAGTCTAACCCCGGCAGACTTGGCGTCGCGCATAAAATCGATTATTAATTTGCCACCATCCATTGCGGTTAGATTTTCGGCCACGCCCTTCTTGGCCAGCAGAACGCCTTCCATGGTGAAAAAAATATTTACATTTGCGTCCATGGCCGCCAGGATGGAGCCTACAAAAAACGGGGTAGCACAACGGGAACGGGTACTGGGACCGCTGGTCATGATGATAAGCACGTCCTGTTCATCGTTGTCTAAATATCGCTGGTCACTCATCGACACGCCCACACTGTATATCTTCATTTTGTGCACGCGCACAATAGCCTTTCCGAGCCGCTTCGCCGGTTAGAAACCGTGACAGAACACTGTCTACGTCCTCTGTAGATTCTATTCTGGCAATCCAGGATCCGTAAGGGTCCTTGTTCAACAGGCTTGGCTTATCCATTACCTGTTCATTGCCTTCAACGATCTTACACTCTATGAAGTTGGGGACAGGCCCGGCCCATTTGCCACTTTCTACCGTTGCCACAGGCTTGCCTGCGGGACGCAAGGTTCCTGGTTTTCGGACACGGACATGGAGGATGCGACCGGCGATGGTCTGGGATATATCGGTCATACCGACAGCGAGATTGCCATCGGGCTCTTTGGCCAACCAGATTTGAAATTCCTGGTCGTAATAGAGTTCAGGTCTAAACTCGCAATTATTGCAGCTCATGGAGCCTTCCCTGCTGGCTGAATCATCCCTGGAAAAAACGGAACCCGATTCACACGTGGAAACGGGTTCCGGTTACTATGCCCTAGATTACTTTCTTCTGCTTGAGAAAATCAATGGAGTCACTGATATTCTCGTGTATACCCAGTTTGCGTGGGGAAAGCCCCAGGGCCAAGCCCAGCAACTGGGTGAAGTAAATGATCTTTACATTGGTCTTGATGCCGAAAACCTTCTCTGCGCGTACCTGATGCATTTCCAGACCCGAATGACAGGTTGGACACTCGGTTGCAATCACTTCGGCGCCACAATCTTCGGCAGACTGGAGCAGATTAAGTACCAACTGGGTTGAGGTGTCGGCATCCGACAAGGTGTGCGCGCCGCCGCAACATGCTGTTTTCAAAGGATAATCTTGATTATCTGCACCAGCTGCTTCAAGCAGGTCATCCATAAAATGGGGTTTATAGGTAGACTCCGAACCAGGCCCCTTGTCTTTCTCTGGAAAGATTTGACGAGGACGGGTGTACATACAGCCATAGTAGTTGGCTACCTTCACACCATTCAGGTTCTTCTTGAACTTCTCTTTGATGCCCTCAGGGCCCAACTCTTCCATCAACCACTCTAACAGATGTACGGTACGTACGTTCCCGTTGTAGACAGGGTCGTCGGCCTTTTTGGCCAGATCCTGCACCGTCTCCAAAGACTCTTCCGAGGTAGACAACTCATACTCGGCCTTTTTCAGATTGTGATAGCAGCCATTGCAGGGCGCCATCACCGTGTCGTGCCCCATCTCTTCGGCCGCAATGGCCAGATTGCGTGCGGACAGATAGGTCTGCAACATGGGATGCACATTCTTCACTTCCATGGCGCCACAGCAGTTGTAGTCCTTGAGGTTTTCCATCTCAAGACTCAATTTGTCTACCAGTGCTCGGGTCGATTTATCGTAAGGACCACCCGTACCTTCTAATGCGCAGCCTGGATAGTAAGCTACCTTACCCATGCATGGCCTCCTTCTGTTCGCGTACATACTGTTTCAAAACGTCGCCCGTGCGTCCCCATTTTTTGGTCTTGGGTTTAATCACGGTGTGTTTGGCCGAACGGATCAAATGACCCAAGGGCAAATGACGAATAAGTCGTTTAACCATTTCTACCAACCAATCCTGTTTCAATTCCTGATTGGTTCTTTCAAAAAAACTTTGCATTACGCTGGATTCTTCAATACGTCCACGTTCTGAAATCTGCTCCCAGAAGATCTCGTCAAATTTGGTAGACGCCGTCTTTTCTGTATGCCCCTCTTCCTCCAGCCAATGGGCCAGCGCCTTCATCACCCCTTCGGGTTTCACATCGCGGGGACAAATATGCGTGCAACGATTACACGAGACACATTGCCAAATAATGTCTTTGTCTTTGAGGAGCTCGTCTTTCAAACCCAGCCGGGTTAGGTAAATCCAGTAGCGTGGATTGAAATTGGTGTTCTGGGCATACATGGTACAGGAGTTGGTGCATGAGCCACACTGCCAACAACGGTGCACATTCTCACCGCCACCAAATTTCTGTATCAGTTTTTCAAAACCGGTATCGTAGTCCTTGAGTGTTCGAGGTGTGATCATGGTGTTCCAGTGTCCGGAAACATCCACACCGTCTACCACCAGGTGTTCCTGTGTCTTTAGTCGTTCTGCATCGATCAGTGTTTTTTCATGGATCGGCATGTGCTACTCCTGAGCCTCTTAACCTACAATGTGCATTTATTGCAGTATTTGCTTCTTGACGCGCGATTTGCCATTGCGACGCGCCGGTTCTATTCCCAATAACTTGGCGATGAACTCGATGGGTTCCAGCTTGCCACCGAATTCGGATTCAAACATGCCTAAGCCCTTAGACATACCCAATACATAGTCGGTATAGGCCTGAGCCAGAACCAGATTGGTGAGCATAGCGATATCGCGATAAAAACCCTGCTCACGCAGCCTTTCGGCAATCCACACCCGGGCGGCC
>Ga0224501_10005444_pt1 | contig 10038 bp, 15 predicted proteins | sample SF_Oct11_sed_USG_4_FD_169105 | JGI IMG/M metagenome (GOLD analysis project Ga0224501, IMG submission 169105) | Sediment microbial communities from San Francisco Bay, California, United States - SF_Oct11_sed_USGS_8_1 | ecosystem: Environmental > Aquatic > Marine > Sediment | place: USA...
CAAGGTCTTTACTTATGTCTGCCTCAACCAATCCTTGAACGACTCGATCAACTAACCTCTTCTCAGCCTCAACATCCACTGGACTCATTCATCTTCACTCCACATGTGGCGGTAGAATTTAAGAGAACCATCTGGTTGTCTCTTGTGAATTTCGAGATATTTACCCTTAGAATGGAGCGTTTCTCCACCATCAACAGGAATCAGTTTAATGACAAACCTTCCCTGTAAGAAACTCCAGTTCTCCGAAAGGCCAAACTCGTCAAAGGTAACTTCTGCATCCTGTCTATAGTTCTTGAACAAGTCCTCATAGAAACGCCTCCCTGCTTCAATGCCTTTTACCATTGGCATGTTGGGTGGCAAGAGGGCACCCTCTTTATCCCAGAAGCTGAGACAGCCTTCAACATCACTAGCATCCTGTGCTTTCATGTAGGATTCTCTAAGTTTCCTGACCTCTTCTTCTGTTATCATCATATCATCCTTCTAAAACCTGAATCCAAGTCTATCCTACTTGATATTTAATGGTTTACAGTGAGAAGGAAGGGGATATGCGGGTTGAATATTGTATGATATCTGATTTCATGCTAGGAACATGCTGGTAGAATAGGCTCTGTTGATCGTCTCCTTAGATTTAAAAGCAGATTGTACAACGTATAACTGCCATAAGTGAAGTGAAGTTCGACCTGAAGCCAGTAGATGAGAAGCCTTCTAGACGGTACAGGAAGGGAAGCAAGTACGATCCCATACTCGACGCTTTCATGAAGGAGAAGAAGACCTCGTCGAAGTGAATGTGAGCGATAAAGACGCCAACTACCTGAGGACCCAGCTGACCAATAGGATTGACGCAAGGAACCTGAGAAACGTAAAGGTCTCAGTGGTCAACAACGTTTGCTATCTCGAGAAAATGTAGATTTCCTTCTCCATTTTTCTACGCGTGAGCTCGTTGTGTGTAGAATATGAATATACACTAACTTTCAAATCATGTTTCTACTTTTTCTGAATGGGGGAAGTTGGACTGGTTCTTAGCGGTCTCTTTGCTTCTCATCGCTGTTGCCGTACTAATAGGCCTGTTGAATACGGTTAGGAGCAGAGAGTCTTAGGAGGTTCTGGCGTCATGGTGGTCAAAGAAACCATAACTTGTGGTAAGTGTGGTAACAAGATCTTGTTGTTCGAAGGGGAAAAGATGATGGAGAACTCAAGGTGCCGCTTGTGCGGCAGCCCACTTGAGATCCCGGCCGAATATGTTTTATCTTATTATAGAAAAAACGTTGTTCTTTGATTCTGTAAGCATAAAGCCCTAATGATCAACCTACGTGCGCTTGCCTCATTCAAGTGGTTCTTGTACACTGCGCGCACGGCGGCGGAGAAAAAGTACGACCCCGGGGACTGCCGATTCTCCCCCGCCATCCTGCTGGATACCGGCTTCATAGCCGACGCGGAGGGGGTTAGGGATGTCTCCATAGAACACATCTGGAGCGCGCACCTCTATGAACTCATCTATCCTCGTAAGATTAAATTTTTGACCACAATTTCCGCAGTACAATTCACCAGAAAAACCGGGCTTTGGAGCGTACTCGACCTTAGTTCTACATTAGAGGACAGTGAGCGACAAACCATTTTACATCGTTAACCCGATTTGATTCTGCTTGCGCGCGGGTTAGAAGACCGGAGGGTACCAGCGCCGAGACGTGCCCCGGGATCAGGGACTTCATCAGGCCCATGATGAGGTACGTCAAGTGCCCTCCTGCGGAGGCGACGTCGAGATCTTAAGCGACGAGTAAGAGGGCCTCTGCATCGACTGCGGCACGACCTGGGCAAGGACGGAGAAGGAGGCCTCCTGCCTCGACTACTGCAAGTACGCCGATAAGTGTAGGGAGATCATAGAGGCTAGGGGGAAGTGAGACATTCGAGGAGCAGCTTCGCGTCCGTCGGCGGATGGCCAGAGTAGAACTTGCTGAAGTATCCGTAGACATTGATGGATTCGTCCAGGAACTTCGCTATCCTCTCGGCCCACCTCTCATTATCCGAGCTGCGGTCCCTCTCGACCTTCCCGGACTCTCCTCCTACCAGCTTTCTGTCTCCCTGCCACCGGATGTATGTGAAATCGGCCGTCACGACCTCCGCCTCCGGGATCCAGGGGTGATCCACGAGAACCAAAGCGACTCCATATTCCTCTAGGCGTTCGTAGACGCTCGCGTCGAGCCACCCCCTGTCCCTGAACTCCACCGCGTAGCGGTGGCCCCGCGGCAGGCTGGCCAGGAAGTCCCCCAGGTTCTCCACTCTGTCAGGCTTGTACTTCGGGGGGAGCTGTATCAGGAGCGGTCCGAGTTTGTCTCCAAGGAGGGAGATGTTCTCGATGAAGACCTCCATCTTCTCCCAGTCGTCGCCAAGCTCCACTCCATGGGTCACGGCCCTGGGGATCTTGGCGGCGAAGATGAAACCTTCCGGGGTCTTCTCCTTCCAGTCCTCGACGGTGCTCTTGTACGGCACACGGTAGAATGTGCTGTTCACCTCGACGTTGTCGAAGTGCTTGGCGTACTCCGTAAGGAGATCGCCGGAGGTGGCTCCGGATGGATAGAAGTTCCCCACCCAGTGCTCGTAGCTCCACCCCATGGTGCCGATCCAGGCCTTGCCCACCTTCAGCCCTCCGCCTTCAGCAGAAGCCAGCCATTCTCCCCCGACCTCTTGAGCCTCACCAGGACATACCTGCCGCTGAGCCTCGCACCCTGCAGCAGGAACTCGATCTTGTCCTCCTCCCAGGCGATGGGCTCGTAGACGCCCCTGTCCCAGATCCTGACCGTCCCAGCCCCGTACTGGCCCTCTAGGATCGTGCCCTCGAACCCGCCGTACTCCAGCGGGTGGTCTTCCACCTTGACGGCGAGCCTCCTGATCCCAGGCTTTTCCGGGGGACCTTTCGGTACTGCCCAGCTCTTTAAAACCCCGTCCCTCTCCAGGCGGAGGTCGTAGTGCAGTCTCCTGGCGTGGTGCTCCTGGACGACGAAGATGTTACCCACAGCCTTTGTATCGCCACCCGGCGGCTCTGGCGTCATACTGAAATCCCTCTTGGATGCATATTCCCCGAGATCTTTGGATATTATCTGATCTAAAGTGCAGTCTATCGGGGCCTTGTCCGTCCTCATACCCAGAAACCGGGGCATGCGCAGCCTAACCTCACGCGTGACCGAGTGGTACCCCACTTCGCAGACCAGCTCAGGTCTGAGCCACGTCACCATATCGGGGGCATCTACAACAGGGAGAGTCTCATTATCCACCTCTAGCGCTTTGAATAGCCCCATAAGCTCCTCCAGATCGCTCTGGCTGAAACCCGTGCCGACCTTGCCGACGTAAATGGGATCACTATCCTCGTAGAGCCCGAGGATGAGGGCTCCGAAGGTCTCCGCCCTGCTCCCCCTCCCCTTCGTGTGGCCGAAGATGGCGCAGTCGCAGGTTTTTACCTTCTTGATCTTGAGCCAGTTGTCGCTCCTCCCCTGTACGTATCGGCTGTCCTTTTTCTTGGCGATGATTCCTTCGAGGCCTCTTTGGAGCGCGGCTTGGAAGTAAGCCTCCCCATTCTCCTCAACGTAGGAGGAGAGGACGACGTGTTTACCCTCCCTCACGCTCTCCTCAAGTACTCTTCTCCTCTCGATCAGAATTCTGTCAATAAGTGGAGCTCCGCCTCTCTCCAAGATGTCAAAGACCACGTAGGTGGCTGGAGATGTCCTCCTGAGGCGGTCGATCTCTTTCGGCGCAGTTACCTGGTTCCGCTTGACGACGGCCTGGAAGTCGACCATGCCCGCCCTCATGACGATGATCTCGCCGTCGAGGACCGCTCCCTCTGCGAGTTCCCTCAGTTCCTCGAGCTCGGGGAACCTGTCTTTTAACTCCTTCCCGTTCCTGCTCCGTATGCTCAGCTCACCGTCGACGTAGCTGAGGGCACGGATGCCGTCCCATTTTATCTCGTAGATCCAGTCGGGCGATGAGAAGGGGGCCTTTGCTTCCCCCGCGAGCATCGGACTGTATCTGTTCATTTCGCCTGGAGCTGCTTCAGCGTCTCCTGGAGGGCCTCCATGAGCTCCTTCACCTCCTCGCCTTTGGGCTCCTCCACGACGAAGGTTTCACCCTGCATCTTCTTCTCGACGAGCTCCTCTACCCGGTCCCTGAACTCATCCCTGTACTCGGCGATGTCGAAGTCGCCGGAGAGGTTCTCTATGATCTTCGTCGCCAGGTCCAGCTCCTCGTCGCTCGGCTCTAAGACGCCCTTCAGCTCCTCCATGTCCCGAGGGTCCACAACCTCGTAGGAGTACCTGAGGGTCGTGAGGACGAGGGCGTCCCTGTACTCGTGCACGAGCGCGGGGTACTCCTTTGTACGCATTGTGAACTTGCCGACTGCGGCCATCCCCAACTCCCTTAACGCAGACAAGAGCAGCCCGTAGGCGTCCTCACTCTTGTCCGGGGCGAGAATGTAAGACTTGTCGAAGTAGATCCGGTCAACGGAGGCGAAGGGGACGAACTTGTCGATGTTGATCCTCCCGTCCGAGCTCGGCCTCAAGGCTTCGAGTTCCTCATTGGAGAATACGACGAACTCCCCCTTCCTCACCTCGTAGCCCCTCGCGACATCCTCCCAGTCCACCACCTCCTTGTCCAGTGTGCAGACCCTCTGATACTTCAAGGGGCAAGCGTCGTCCTTACGAACGTACCTGAAGGAGAAAGACTCGTCCCGCATCATGGTGTAGAGCCTGACCGGGATGTTCACTAGGCCCAGGCTTATTCTGCCGCTCCATATCGGTCTCGTCGGGGACTTCGCCTTCATCGCCACGCTAACCTACCTCCAACCTCTGCCTTTCCTCCCAGAAACCATCCCACGGATCTTTCTTTCTTTTTGATACGCTAAAAACGTTCAGTTTCTCAGGGTCGAGGCCTTTCAGCTCCCCCCAATGCAGCGGTGTGGAGACCGTAGCCCCCTCCTCGGCCCTCAGGCTGTAAGGACAGATCATCGTTCTCCCCGAAGAGTTCTGCAGGTAGTCGATATAGATCTTACCGGGTTCTTGGGACTGGCTTCTCTCGGAGACGACCATGGGGTTCTCCCTGGATAGATGCCTCCCGAACTGGTGAACGAACTCCCTCGTCTGGTGGAAACTGTAACCTCTTTCAATTGGCATCGTTACGTGCAGGCCTTTCTTTCCAGAGGTCTTCACGAATACCTTGAAACCCAGGGCGTTGAGCTTGTCCTTCAGTGAGAGGGCAACCTCCGCCGCTTCTGAAAAGCCAGCTGGCCGTTCTGGGTCCAAGTCGAAGAGGACGATATCGGGCTCCTCATAAGCCTCTGCTTTAGAGAGGGCTATATGGATCTCCAAGGCGGCCAAGTTCGCCAGCCATAGGAGGGTGTCGAGGTCGTTGCAGATAATGTAGTTTATCTCCCTGTCCGCCGTCTCTGAGTACCTCTTGAAAGTCTCCACCCATTCTGGTGTACCTCTGGGCGTGTCTTTCTCGTAGAAACCTTCCCCATCAATGCCATCGGGGAACCTAGTCGTGACGACGATCCTCCCCCTCAGGAATTCGAGCATCCTCGGCGCCAGCTTGATGTAGTGTTCGATGACCTGGGTCTTAGTGACCCTCAGTCGGGGATACATGACTTTATCCAAGTTCGTGAACTTGACCCTCGTGAGCCTCTCCATCACCCTTCAATAGCTCTAAAGAATTTAAAAAAACTCACACGCATAGCGCGTGCCAAATGCACGCTCTTAAAATAGTCTAACGACGTGAGCCTTTATCGTGAAAGTAGAAGTAGTACCCTATAATAAAGAATGGAAAAAATGGTATCTTGAGCTAAAAAACCAAATTTGGCCTTTAATTTCAGATATTGCTACGGATATTGTTCACGTAGGTAGCACTTCAATTGATGGCATGAGTGCTAAGCCAATAATAGATATGGATATTGTAGTAGAAAATTTTGATGATCTTGAGTTATTTAAGGAAAAGTTAAGAGAACTGGGATATTATCATGTTGGGAACCTTGGAATCAAAGACCGTGAGATGTTCAAAACAGAAAGGGAACCACTATATCCACATAACCTTTACTTGGTTTTAAGAGACTCTTCTGCCTTTAGAAATCATACATTGCTAAAGAAGCATATTGAAGAAAACCCTGAATCGTTTGTGAAGTATAATGAATTAAAAATCAAGTTAGCTAACTCGGCTTCATCTATAGATGAATACACGAGATCAAAGACTTTACTGATATTAGAGTTCCTTAAAGCAGAGGGTGTTTCACAGTCCGAGATTGAACAAATCAAAGGCGAAAATCTTTGATTGCGCATGTGCAGCATATTATCACATGTACTCAGAAATTAATTTTTGAGATTATGTTTTGCTAGATCTAAAGCCGTTACTAGAAATGCTTTACATATCTTTGCTATAAAGTCTAAGTTCAGTTTGTCTATCGTGTAATTGCGCGCGGCGTTCATAGAATGACCTGAGCGCCGCCCGGGATAAACCTCCTTCATACATCATCGCGCGCGTGCGCGATTCATCCCTTGTACGCGGTTATTCACTGAAGGCATAATCAAACCGGGGGTGGGAATCTAACAAAAATTTACTAGTAAATTTTTTCAATGTTATGTGAAGCCCCAAGCACGCGTTAACTTTGCGCGCCTTGGGTTATTTATTCGTGCGGAAATCCAACGGGACATACATCTTGACATATCGTGCATTCGATGAAGCTATTCAATGAGGGTTTTTTGATTAATTTCAACTCTAACTCTCTCACATCCTCATCCACCGCAGATGATTCGGGATTCTCTACAGCATAGTTAAGACAGCGCTTAATATCGATCTCATATGGTCGAAGGGCTTTAGTAGGGCAAGCGTCAATGCACCTCGTACATTCTCCACACAGATCCTGTGAAATAGGTTCATCGGGCTCAAGCTCCGCCGAAGTTAACACAGCTGTGAACCTCACATACGAACCATATTCAGGTGAGACGGTTAGAGTATTCTTACCGCGGCAACCCAGACCAGCCTTGATAGCTGCTGGTTTAAGAGCTATTTTTCTGGTGACAAGTGATTCGTGTCCATTTTTTTGGAGATAGTTGGCTAAAGCCCAAGCCTTTGCGTCAAGCACTTGACTGTATAGCTGGTAGAACTCCGAGCCTTTATTTTCTAATGGTACGCCCTTCTTAAGCCATTTTGGGCCACTTGCCACGACGTTGAAAATGGGATCCCAGATTCTGTATGCCAGTATGATAGCCGATCTTGCTGAAGGTAATACTTCGAATACCGCTAGATGATGCGCTACATCGAGAACTGCACCGGTTGGTAGATCTTTAAATCTATCTGCTGAAGTGATCCCTACAGCGGTAACTCCTAAGGTTTTCGAGATTTCATGTATCTCCTTTTTTGTGACCATCTACAGATTTCTCCCGATACTTATGAGGGTTAAACTGTGAATGTATATAGGTTTTCTAACGTCATATGACGGGAGATCCCTCTCTCATCCTTAAAGCAGCATGTAATGATAGATTATGTTTCTGGTGATCGCCTGATCTGCCAATTCTCTGGGCATCAAATTTAACCACTTGGGCGAGCTCCTTTTTCCGGTCTCGGCTTTATCCTGATAGTCGTCACGTGTCTTTTCCTTGGCCTCAGCGTGCGCGCGCATCCGGGTAGAATCGGGATTACTACGGTCCAGGCTTATGAGTTCTTGAAGGACCATCCTGACAGCAAGTCGAGGGCGGCGGCCACCTTCTTCCTTAACGAGATGGTAGAGGAGGGCGTCCTCGAGTACGAGGAGAAGTCCGGTAAGGGCGGCTATCACAGAGTCTAATATCCCAAGATGAATAGGGAGCAGTTCGCCCACCATGTAGTCGAGATGATGACCAAAAAGCTGAGAGAGATGTTTCCTTAGACTTGACACATGAAGAATTGTAAATCATATAAAAGAAATAATGGTTAACTATACCTGAGTCCAATGAAGGTTCTCGCATTTAACGCAAGCCCTCGAAAGGAAAACAGCGTATCTGAAATAATATTGAATCAATTCCTGGACGGTGTCTCTCAAGCAGGAGCAGAAGTCGAAAAATATTACATAACTGACCTGGACATCAAAGGCTGCGTTGGTTGTTTCAATTGCTGGTTGAAAACACCCGGAAAATGCGTGCAGAGAGACGACATGAATTGGATTCTACCAAAGATCGCAGAAGCAGATATACTATACCTCGGCACACCTATTTACCATTACAACATAGTTCATTATCTTCAAAGAATGCGAGAGCGAACTCTTCCTCTTGCCATGCCTGAGATGTACATAAAAGATGGGGAGACGCATCACCCAAGTAGGCAGAGGAACGTTGATCAGATCACCGTTTTAGCCGCTGTATGTGGGTTCCCCGACCTTGTGAACTTCAATCAGGCAAAAGGGTTATTCCCCGGTGCGGTTCACATATTCCTGCCTGCTTCTTTCATCCTGTATGATGAGGAAGGAAGGAAACATCTTTGGGGTTTCATGGAAGCTGTGAAAGCTGCTGGTAGAATGTTGGCTGAGACCAGAGAAGTAACGGACTCTATTAGGTCGATGCTTATTGTAGATTATCCCGATGATGTGAAGGAAAGGATAGTAAGAAAATATAACGAATATTCATCGTCAATTATTACTGAAAAATAGAATGCACGATAAACTATCGAGTCTGATTATTGTACAATAGGTATCAACAAACCCAAACAATATTTATATCGAGATATAATTCGGTTATCTTTATCTCGAACCCTCAATCCTTAGAGCTTGCCATACCTAATTAACCATATCTTTATCCTCAAAATGGGCTAATTCTAGTCTGGTGATTTGAAATGGTTTATCATCAGACAATATTAATAATAGCAGGTGAAATGTGATCACAAATTATAAACAGATTGGTGATCCTTTTTCTAATCATGGCACACAGAAGGCAGGGTTACAGGTTCGAGAACGACTGGGAATATGAGAGATTAAAAGAAAGTGCTGAAAAGCGATGGAAGACGTTTATTACAATCCCTGTAAACATGGACATGAAAGCAGAGCATCGAGTGCTTAATCTGGACAGAGTAAAAGAATACATCAAAGACGCAAAGATAGCAGTCATGGATTGTTACTGCAGGCCGAAACGACAGAATTGTGATGCTCCCGTGAATGTTTGTATGCCTCTAAATGATCTTGCAGAGAAAGTTTTGAGTGATGATTCATACAAAGACAGGCATCCCAGGAGAGTTACTTATGATGAGGCTGTAGATGTTCTCTTAAAGACCCATGAAGCTGGCTTAATGCACATGGCTTTTGGTTCAGGTGAGGATAGAGTACAAGGTGATGTGGATGGTATATGCAGCTGCTGTTCCTGTTGCTGTGGAATCTTATCTGGAATATTGCGATTTGGTTTGGCTCCTCACCTATTAACTGGGTATATGACTTCTGTGACGAATTCATCTGATTGTACTGAATGTGGTGTGTGCGCTGATAGATGTCAGTTAGGCGCAAGGAAGATGGTGAACGGTGCTCTTTCCTATAATTCTGACTTGTGTTTCGGTTGTGGTCTCTGCGTCAGTACATGTCCTAACAATGCAATAACATTAGTTGATAAGTAAACAGCACTATCCACTTTCTTCTCCCCCATACTCTTTTCTTCACTTCAGCAATACTCTAGTCTTGATCTAAGATGGTTGAGATCACATACCAGATGGTGTTGAGCACCCTCCAGACGATAGCTCTCGTTGTGGGCATCATCTACTACTTGATCATCATGAGGAACTCCCAGAGAAACCAGCAGATGCAGCTGGAGACTAGACAAGCTCAGCTTTTCATGAATACATACCTCCACGCAACGACAGAAGAGTTTACGAAAGCCGATTATGACATGTAGAATATAGACCTTAAAAGTATAGAGAACTGGAACGAATTACTCGAAGACAAGGAAAAGTACACTTCGCTTAACATGTGGATGTTGTACTTCGAGGGAGTTGGAGTCCTTGTGCGGAAGCAGCTTATCGACATAGACCATGTGGCCAGATTGATTTCAG
>Ga0224501_10005445_pt1 | contig 10038 bp, 9 predicted proteins | sample SF_Oct11_sed_USG_4_FD_169105 | JGI IMG/M metagenome (GOLD analysis project Ga0224501, IMG submission 169105) | Sediment microbial communities from San Francisco Bay, California, United States - SF_Oct11_sed_USGS_8_1 | ecosystem: Environmental > Aquatic > Marine > Sediment | place: USA...
GTTGGATTTAGGATAACTGTAAAGAGCTCAAACCCACAGTTAACGGGGGCTCACCGCTACCTTAATTCAAACCAAGGTACTCACGGTTGCAAGCCCAGTGCGTTACCGACTGAGCTGTCCCACTAAATCATTTTGTTTCACAAGGATGGCATCATTAGGGATAATGGGTTATAGCTCAATGGGTGGCGCGTTTAGCCCGAGATCAAAAGGTCCTAGTTGTGTTGAGCACCCATTGTAAAAATGGGTCCCTCACATAATTCCTGGCTCCTACGGGTGCAACAGCCTCTGGCTTAGGAGGTCCGTTAAAAAGGCCTGCCTAGTGGCTGAGTCGAACAATAAAAAATAAAAGATAAACTGATGACTTGTTGTCAGTGGGGTCCATGATTTACCCCATATAGAGGATATACTGTATGGGTGGACAACTTGGAATCAAACCCAAATCACCCGCTCCAAAGCCCATTGTGCCACCACCATGGTTTAGGGATTTATAATACATGTATAAAACATCATAGTTGTACAGAATGTCTCAGTTGAGAGAAAGTCGCGAGAAAATATTTAGGTGAATCTCGACTTTTAGCGAAGTTCAAACCTTTTTTTGAAAGTGAGGTGCGACTCGCACAGAAATCACAAAATCTCAGAAAGTTCCAGATTTCTTCATAAGCTGATTAGTAACTCATGGCTTTTTATGATAAACAACCCATGAGGTTATTAAAGGCAATTATTGGACTCGATCTCTCGGCCAATTGAATTTTGTAGTCTCAATCATTATTAGTTGTAGTATTGTGTCGATGATTATGTCTCTAGTATATGTCAATCATAGGGAATCTATCTAAAGATCCAAGGGGAGGCAGGAGGTGGGAGGCTCGGTGATATAAAGAGCACCGATCACTGGTACATTCGCTAGAACCTACGGTCATTAGGTGCATTCGCGTGATCATGAAGAAACCATCTGTGCCTGCGACTGAAGATGATTTGGATCACACAATTTCAGCAGAGTTTTGTGACTGAAAGTGGGCGCTGGTGTGCTAGTTAAGAAAATGTGAAGATAATCTATCTATCTCAAACAGATTGATTGCGTAGGAACCATGTACCATGGATGGACATTCATCTCTTAGCAATGAGTTGGTGTTGGGAGAGGACAACTTCAAAGCGACTAATAATCTTTCCAAACTCCTTACGTATTTTGACTGCGACAGTATGTTCGCATGGTTGCTACGAAATCTTTTTAATGTGACTGACCGAAATCACGCGAATACACTTAATATTTATACCACACTTGATCTCTTCTGTCAGAACAAGCTATTACTAGCTAATGCCTATTGCCATCTGGTCAAAGTTTACTAACACCAATGTGCCCTATAGTATCGTATGAGGTATTTTTGGGTTTTTCTAAGACTAGATAGAGTGTACACATATGCTTGTTTATAGTCCGACAGCAGGCACACTGGTTCATGTGAAAAAGCACACATTTTACAGGAGGATTGCCAAAAAAACTCATTTTAGGAATTCTGATTCGATTGCTCAAACTCACAGAAGCGTGACAGAGGTTATAGTCTATTGGCCATGTTGAATCAAATATTGTTTATGCAGCTTTCTGTCAAGTACATTGATAAAACTAAAACCATACAGATTAATTTACATCCAAGCACAAAATAATGTCATTCATTAAGAATTTTGTCATAATTTGTTCGAAAATATGACTCTAATTATTTTCTGATAACATTGCAACTGTTGCAATGTTTAGATACAGTATACTATTCGATGACTTATAGTATACACCAGGTAAGTATTATGATGGTATGTACTCAGTTACTGCCCTTGTGGATGGGAATATGAATATATTAACTTTGAAGAGCATGACACACACTTCACTTCACGCATGCTGTGCACACTGTGGAGCATATGGTGCAAATTTACTATGTGGTGCGGGGTGCACGCAAGCTCCGTCGACACTCGCTGACCAGCGATGAGTCGATGACGGTGAAAATTTAGGAGCTAGAAGGCTGTGTCGACCCCTTCATTTAAAGGATATAATTTTGGTTACTCTCCACATCAAATAGCAATTCAGCGACATTAAACCGTTGATCACACCCTCATCGAACTAGCTCAACTATTCATGACAATCCACAAAGTTACTGCCAGGCTGGACCTATTCCTGACCACTAGTCTGACACATCCCATCACTCATCCACCATAAATCATGCACAATGCTCTGATCCCTGTCTTTGTTCCCCTTTTTCGACCAGCTGATACAATGCGAAATTCCAGTTCTCAACTGCGGAATAAGTCATTGACCAAATAGCTAATAGCTAGCGAATGATCTTGATTCTAGCTTATTTCTGCTAGTTTTTTTATATTTTCTTAGAATTCAGAAGAAATCATACCCAAAGTTGGATCAAAATGTTTTGCATTTAATTTTGTCATCGGTGAGCTCTACAAATCATTTCCAACCAGCCACAGGTAACAGAACTATCACGATAAGCTGGACAGCTAGGCCCCCGCGCCCCCTGACAGTGTTCGCCCATCGACCCGAAACTTGTTCTGGGGCAGTTAAGATTTTAAGAAAATTATCAATGCGTGCATGGCTGATACTCACAATGCGAGTCTGTAATGCATGCATGACCATAATTTTAAACCCAGAATCTGACTATCCCAAGCCAAGCGCTCTAACCTTTGGTCTTTACTACACCTACAGCTCATAATACGAGTTCTATATATTTTTATATAGAGTTCTACAATACAACAGCAGAAAGTTCAGTTAGCCGCTATGGCAGCAAATCTTCAGGCACTGAAAGATAAAGAAAGCAGCCCCACTCCTATTGAAACAGAGGAACATGACCACGTAAGTGGAAGGTGATGCATGTATGCATTGGGCTGCTTCCTTTCTCGTATGGCGTTTTGATGGTGAAGCTGCCGGGTTAGCTGCTGCTTGTATTTTTGCTTCAGTTACGGCTTAACATGGAGCACTATGAGCAGGTCAGTATCAATACTCCAACAGAGTAATGATCGAGATAAATGTACATGCACTGAAACTGCATTGTTGTGATGTATACATGTAGCTAATTTTATTCTAATATTTTGCGGTAGGAGAAATCTCCCGAGGAAGAGGCTCAGATTAGAGACCTGCAACTACGTATCAAGAGAATGGCTTATGAGGACCAGATAAAAATCGAGAGGGTGGCTTTATTAGAGAACCAATTGGAGGAATATAAGAAACTTATGCAAGCTGTAGAACAAGAAATAGGTACAGATCAAACATTATTCTCTTATTTGAGCCGCTGACCGTCCATGGTCGGACTTTGGCCTCTCTCCTCGATGGCCATAGGTTGTGTGGTGCCAACGATTGAGCTATTTTCTGCCATGCTGGCTCAGGATGAGTTGACCGGGAATTGAACCCGGAACATGGAGAGGACCAGCAGTGAGATATCTCTATTCTCCCACTGAGCTATCATGACCCAGGACCACGTAGGGGACAGACAACGAGATACATTCATTCTCCCACTGAGCTATCATGACCCAGGGCCGCAGATAGGACAGACAGTGAGATACATTCATTCTCCCGCTGAGCTATCATGACCCGGGCCATGGATAGGACAGACAGTGAGAGGATACATTCATTCTCCCACTGAGATCTCCCCAACTACAGGGTCTTTTAGTGAGGTTCCTATGCCCCATTTTACATGTTTTTTCACCACTCAATAAGCAAAACAGAATTATACAATGGACGTCCCCAAGTGTTTTCCTATTGTCAAGCAATATGCAGTCATGTGACTCTATTTAGCTAACAAACACCAAGCTGGTTGGCAAGCCAGCCACGTAACGTTACTACCGCTCAGCAACGATAATGGTACTACTGGACTAGCCGGTTTTCCAGCCAGTTAATTGTTAACGTTTTGCGACCAACTTGGTAGCAGTAGCAATGGTGATGAAAATACAAAACAATTTCATCACCGCTGCCGGTGCTGACTTCACCTACTACTTCAGCTGAATTCTGATGACAAAAAAATGTGATAGGAACTGGTTGAGATGAACTTGAATCATTATAATATGGCATATATGTTATTAGCTTATTACAGTTTTGGATCGTTATTTATTGGTTTTTAGCCAATTTTCAAAAAGAGAACAACTCCAAGGGCGATTCGGCCGCGAAATGGTAACGATTAACCGCGTTCGGCAAATCGGCTGGACTGCTATTTCCATAACAGTCCCCTTACCTAAAATTTTGAATTGTAACAACTGGAAACCGGGACTTGTAAATTCAATTGATGATTCGGGGAAACGACTGTAATGTTGAACCTAATTTATGAAATACCTCAAGGAGGGCGAAGACTAACATATATAGTGTGTATTTATTTTAAATGGCTATATAGATACAACCTTAAGTTGACCGTAACCAACTTGATCAGGTTTTAAATATCTCAGAATCTTTGTTTTTATGACTGACCAGTGATATTTATGTGACTGCACTGAGTGAGTAAAATAGGAAGGAAATCATCGAACTTTGATCCAGTGGGATGGGACTGCCTTTTGTTTGAAATCAATCAAATCCGATGCATCCCTCTAAAGAACATTCTAGAACTATTCTATTTTTTCTTCTGTATTAGACGTCTTCTGAATTAATTTCGTGTTCATATGGAACCATGTATTGAATGGAATTGAATTGTGGGGTCATCACTAGTCGCTGATTGAAGCCCTTGTTATTTCAAGAGTTTTATTCCATTGAATATTTTCATGGTGTGGCATTCGGTCAGAACTTTTACTCAATTAGAACTCTTTTCCTCAGTTGAGAAAATATATCGGGATCTTTCCTCCCAATAATAAACAAGTCTGTATCTGCTGCGCATAAGTGCAGGGATATGGAATTGTTAAAATGAGCCGGATTTCATGTGACCATACATATAGCGGATTTCTGGCAAAGTTGTACCCGTCCATATTGTCAAATAATTTCGTTGTGTCTTCAGGCAAGGAGAAACTGGATGAGATAAGAGGAAGAAGTGGAGCCTCAACCAATAACACTGGGACTGAGGAAACAAACCAAACTAACACAGTGAATCCACCAAATGAGCCGAGCAAAGTCTGTGTCATCATGTGAGAATGAGGAGGCATGGTTATATAACTCAATCAACGTCATAATTCTCTTTTCCTGCTATCAACTATAGCTAAATAATAATGGGACCCATTCATTACTGTGATGAATATGGGAGTTCTCTGGCAGACTAGATAATTAATAAGACGGCCAATTCACACTCTACCAGGGCACCTGCTAGCTACAATTTACAGCTCAACATAATTCTCTATTCTTGCTACCAACAAGTCTTGAGCGTGCTCTGCGTGGTTTGGCATATCTCCATAGGGAAGTATAACTCTATACATATCTACACTCAAGCTGTGTCATGGTCGGATAACATCTGCGAAACATGTTCTTGGCTATACATGGCCTGACAGCACATACTGGGTCTGACAATTTGCATAAATTATATTTCTAACTTTGTATGCACACCATCTATAATCAGTGTATGAATGAATACAAGCCACATAACTTTGGGTGGCTTTTTGTATGCAATCCTATGTAGACGGTCACTAAAAGACATATTTTTACTGTTTCCACACTAGCTTTATGAGACTACATTCTCAATTCACTCATGCATCTTTATCTTCACATTTATTTTCTCCTTGTATCACAACGCTGGTCGTTCTGTGAAATCCCTTTTCTCACAATATAAGACATTTTCATACTTCTAAGGTAGCCAATCAATTTCATTATAGTGAATTCTGACTGTAGGAATTGGGTGGGTTAGGGCTAGGGACAAAGATCATACCAAGATAACTATCTCCAATTCAAGTCGATGGAAGCAGATGAGGGTGAGGTGAGGGGTCCGTCATTGTACTCGTTTGCCCGATTAGTTTACCCAGTCACTGATTGGCCAAGTGGCGTCCAACATTACTACTTAGAATTATTGGAAACCACTCAGCGACAGGGTCGACTAACCGGGTTCTACTATAAAGCCCGAACTCAGAGATACTGTAATTCTGCCATGCTCAAACTGCTTTTTATCTGCATAGCAGCAAATCGCATTAATTTGTAGACAGCGAATCCATTTCTTTCATCTCTACCAAAAGCGCTGCAACTATGCCCCGTTTTTGGCGCGTTAAATTGTCGAGTGTCTGTGTTAGCCCTCTAGTTAGAGCCGGGCTAGTCAACCCAGAGACAACCCAGCAGAGGTTGAGGAATGCAGCGGTGTGCTTCCAAAAACGGATCGAGTTTGTTATCTTGGTATAAGCTTTGATAGGGATGCTAAACATCATTACGGGCTGGCTGGTTGATCACCTGAACAAATGAATTATTTCAGTATAGCTGTGAAGTAAAGTGATATCTCATTCAATTGAACCCACGCGAACGCCATACATCCCACAGAACAGCTCGCAATATCAACAATTGGCATTTCCAGTCATTTTTATTTTTTTATAAATATAACAAGTGAAGACAAGTGAAGAGTTAACAGTGAAGACTAGATCATGAGGCTGACTTTGGTTCTTTATAAACTACAAGCCCTTTTTCTATTAGATCTGGAATCTCCACAGCTAACCATGGCCCAAGCTGAAAAAGATGAGAATGGGTTATCAGAAGAGATTAAAGTACTACTTAGGGCATAAACCGTCAAAGTAAACAATACAAAAATATCCGGAATAAAATTAGATTAAATCCTATTAGGGAAAAATATGAATGGAAGTTTTTACATCCTCCAAATAACGAACCTATCTATATTGCGATAATATGCATTATGATACGCAATATCTTCAAGTGATGACCTAAACACTGAAATACTGCTCAAAATAAGCCTTCACTTTCTGGTGTACCTGACTGCGATAGAGAGTGGACTCTGCATGCCCTATTTCTTGCGAAGCTGACCGATAACTACAGGTTTTTTTTAATCAACCATCCTCTGTCCGTGGTTGGACTTTGGCCTTCCTCCTCGCTGTCCACAGGTTGTGTGGTGTCATTGAGGGGGGATTGAACCATTTTCTGCCACGCTGGCTCAGGACGGGTTGGCGGAGTGCGATCAGCCGGGGAAAAATCCCTTGAATTACTCCGCCATGGCTCGGAATTGAACCCGGGCCATGGGGAGGACAGACAGTGCACTACCCCACTGAGCTATCATGACTGACTTGACAGATTACAGTGCTAAATCGAATTTGCCACTCTACTGAGTCTGCCCTTGAGCTAAATACTTTTACTTTTCTAATCAAGACTAATAGAGCATTACATATTTCTTCCCATGAATATGCGGCCAAAGAAGTGCTAGTCATAACTCAACTTACCCCTAATGCAAAGGCGTGTGCTATGCCAAACTTGGGAACATTTCTCCCCCACAGTGGTTTAAAATGATCAGTTAGACAGATCTTGCCACCTCGGTACATTTTTGCAGTTTTTCCGTCTAATTCAGGTAGAGCGATTTCCATAGCTGTCGCCGGATAGGTCACGGGTATCTAAAACAGGAAGAGGCAATCAATCTCATATTGGCATCTTCTATAACCCACGAATCAGAAGAATTTCAGCTATTGTCTGTCCACGGTTGAACTTCGGCCTTCCTCCTCGATGTCCACAGGTTAAACCCTTTTCGGCTGGATCAGAACAGGTTGGCAGAGATCAGCCAGGAAAAATCTTTTGAAACACTCTGCCACGGCCAGGAATTGCACGAGGGCCAGGTCTGTCAAAGCAAGCGTGAAGAGAGCCATGTTTGGCCAATATCGCCCGGGAATCCCAGGGAATGCTCGTGACTTGCTACAACTATCGTGCTTAAGGATAGGGTTGACGTCATGGCTTCAACTGGTAGAAAACTGCACAGATTACAGCATCAGAAAGCCACATGGAATAGGACTAGGTTGCAAACATACTGCTGGCCTGTTAACACAAAAAGAGCAGTTGTTTGGCTATTAGTAATGGAGACAAACTAAGACCATTGGGCCCATTTCGCGCTCATACTTCAATTCCAGTAGTCAGAAGTGTGACAAAGTTGTAGAAGTTGGGCTTTCGCTACCCTTCGCGCAGGCGCGCATATGTAATAACGCGGACCCACTGTGGTGTCTTTTGCGACAATTTACGTGACGCGGGAAAATTTCAACTGAATGAAAGCAAATTTGAGAATTTGAAGATTTAACCTAAGTGTTTTTACTACATCGCCTGCTCGGTATGAACTTTTATTGGACTCACGTAGGTTTTGAGATACACTGATTCTGATGAGCAAAAAAAATGTTGCGACGTCATCCAACCTTCAATGTAAGCAAACACCCATGGTCTTATTTAAGTTATCCATGAGAATATAGTCCTAGACTCTAATAAAACTGAATTAAACGGCGATCGAAAAGTTAATTAAATCACTTACATCAAATTCCACATCGAACTCATACTTGAGTCTGTTATGTACATGCCAGCATTTACCAAACCACCTTGTCCCTTCTTTATTTGACTCGAGCCGGAACCAATCATTATCCTCAGCTTTATTCTTCTCAACGTACTACAACAAGTCAACTGTTTTGACCTCAGTCAAACGGATTTATCATCAAAATGATAAATAAACAGGTTGCCTCTCACCGAACGGCCATATGGAGGAAGTGACTGTTAAAGAGCCAGCCAACTCATCCTGACAACGGTGTAACTGAGGCGGGGTGCCACTATTCTTCCTCGTCGACTTCACCTTTCCCAGATCTGAAAAGAGTTGGGTACCCATTCCCTGCTGTGTGAACAGAAACATTTTTAGAAATCCAGCACAAAAGCTGTATTTTCAGTACGGGAGCTTAAGCTCCTGTGGGAATCGGTACAATCACCCACATACCGCATCTCCTTCCTTAACCACACATACAGCATCTCCTTCCTTAACCACACATACAGCATCTTCACCTTCTGCACCTTCCAAACAGGGGCAAAAATCAGCCATCGCATGGCACCATTGTGCAACATAGTATATCATCTTGGATATACTAAAAGCCCTTCTAATAATATGAATTTGTAACATTGCTTTTAGGTTTCAACGATCTAAAGCCAGCGCCTGATATTTGTGTAGAACATGGGCGGACCTTTGACTACAATGTGTCTAGTCTATCGCAAATTACCAATTTCAACCGCCAGTGTTAAACTTAACTATGTCAGGATTTAGAAGAACTGCTCAAGGTGCTTTTTCACTCCATTGGATGTCCGGTCCACCTCAGACTGGACGCTCGAGGCGGACGTCCGACACCCCAGAAATGGGGTAAAAAGGTCTCATTCGATCGGCTTCAGATGCTCTCTCGGACGCCTGACCGTTTGTCTCCCAGAGCCAAATGAATTCGACTCAACAACCAATCAAATGGTCTTCCACAGAGTACCTCGCAATGTTCAGCCATTTGCGGTCTCACATTAGGATCATTGGAAAGAGAAATTTGTGTGATTCACTCGATTAACAGCAGGAGGTTGCACTGGACAGAGCGGCAACCTATAGTGAAAGAATTGAATAGCGATGACTTTCTTTTTAAGTTATGAACGAAGAATGGTCGCTGTTTCCGGAAACACAGGCTCAGCACCATTGATTGGCTCCAAATTAATCCGGGATCGAACGGCCAACGGATCTGTTTGGAGTAAAAAGGGGCCTCGGATCCGAGGGCTGACGCCAAATCAGACGCAAACTGCGTGCGGTCCGAGGCAGACCGGATGGAGTGAAAAAGCCCCTTCAATGCATAGCAATGGGTAACCAGCATAAAGGTAGACAGGTACAAAAGGCGACGGGAATAAATGTCGACAGAGTAAAGAATAAAAGTAGACACGTTATTGGAACAAAGGGCGGCAGTTCCCAAATTATCATCAGTGCCAACGGGGAGCACCAGGCACAGGAAAATGTGTATACTTAATTTTTGATATATTTTGATACCAGTCACTAGGGTTTTGGCAAGTTGTATCTTTCCCCTAGTTTTATTTTAGGAAAATCCAGAGGGTATTTTTTCCCTTAGTCATCAATTGTCATGTCAGGGCTACTAAAATGGTAAATGTAGATAAAAAGTGTACAT
>Ga0224501_10005446_pt1 | contig 10037 bp, 6 predicted proteins | sample SF_Oct11_sed_USG_4_FD_169105 | JGI IMG/M metagenome (GOLD analysis project Ga0224501, IMG submission 169105) | Sediment microbial communities from San Francisco Bay, California, United States - SF_Oct11_sed_USGS_8_1 | ecosystem: Environmental > Aquatic > Marine > Sediment | place: USA...
TGGCCCTGGCGGAGCTGGACAATGTCGTCTGGCTGCGCACCCCCGATGGGAAAGCGCCCACCGTGCCGCCGTGGCGGCTGCGGTTCCAGACGGCGGACAAGCACCACTACGAGGCGGATATACGGTTCAAAAAAGTTACAGGCGGCTCCAATTCCGCCAAGTGGATGGAGCTTGGCATTGATGGCGTGGGAGGGCCGGAGACCAGGGTGTTTCGCTGGGAGCTGCCGATAAAATATCCTAAAGAGATCGAAGAGGAGCGGAAGAGGTGAGCAAGGTTATACATGTGGTGGTTATATGCCTGGCGCTGGCCCTGGCCGCGTGCGAGCCGGAGCCGCCGATGGAAGCGCCACCGAAGCCCAAGCCCGCTCCCGCGCCCAAATTCCAGCTGGATGGTTTGGACGGCAAGCCTGTGGCGCTGGGTGATTATGCGGGCAAGCCGCTGATAGTCAACTTCTGGGCCACGTGGTGCGCGCCATGCATCAAGGAGATGCCGGTGCTGGAGAACTTCTATCACCTGAAAAAGGGGGAAGGGCTGGAGCTTCTGATGGTCAACGTCAAGGAGTCCAGAAGCGTGGTGGAGAAGTTCATGCGGCAGAACAACTTCAGCCTGGATGTGGCCCTGGACGAGGATGGGAAGGCCACCGACGAGTTCCAGGTGTTCGGGCTCCCCTGCACCTATTTTATCGACAAGAACGGGGTGATACAGAACCGGCACATGGGGAGCATCACAAAGGAGATTCTCTACGCCGGGTATGGGGATATCACCGGCAAGTGAGGCCGTCGTCGGGGGCCGGGAAAAACAACTCTCTATACTTCACGGCGCCGGCAGTTCAATAATCACCGTGGCGCCGTTTCCCGGCTCGCTTTCGATGGTTATCGATCCTTCATGGTTGTCCACGATATTGCGCACTATGGACAGCCCCAGCCCGGTCCCATCTTTCCTGGTGGTGAAAAAGGGATCGAAAATATATTTCAGGTTCTCTTCGGGGATCCCGTACCCATGGTCACGGATCATGATCCGGGCCCTGTCCGACGACGGGAACTTGACCGTCTCCACACTCACCATGACCTCCGAATTTTCCGGGGAGGCCTGGGTGGAGTTGAGCAATATGTTAATCAGCGCCTGGGTGATTTTGGTCTTGTCCAGCAGCGCCATGGGAACATGCCCGTTGAAATCGGTCTTGATGGTCACTCCCCTTTCCCTGCTCTGGGGCTCCACGGTGGAGATTGCGCTTTGGATCACCTTGGCCAGGTCGCAGATCTGAAGGTCCAGCTTGATGGGCTTGGCGTAATCGAGAAGCTCGCTGACTATTTTCTCCAGGTGGAACACCTCCTCCTGGGCGATCTCGAAATGCTCCACATCCACCCCTTTGGGGTTCAGCCTTTTCTTCAGGATGGAAAGGTTCATCTTCACCGACGACAGCGGGTTGCGGATTTCGTGGGCGATGCCGGTGGCCAGGCGCCCCAGGGAGGCCAGCCGCTCTTCGTCCTTGAGCTTGCGCTCCAGCCTGGTCATCTCGGTGATGTCGCGGATTATCCCCATGACCCCCACGATATTCCCGTCCTCCTCCAGGGGGGAGGACTTGACCACCACCTTGTGGGCCTGTCCCTTCTTGTCCACGATCTCCATTTCATAGGTCTGGTGGATCCCCATGATGGAGCGGCGGGTTTCGCGCTTGCCGATCCTCTGGGTATTGAGGATGCTCAGCAGAGGCTGCCCCACCAGCTCCTCCTTGTCATAGCCCCATTCCTGGATGTTGTCGTTGATATAGATAAAACGCCCCTCCATATCCACGGCCCATATAAGATCGCTGGCGTTATCCAGCAGTTTTTTGAAAAACCCTTCCTTCATTAGGCCTCCAGTCTGTTGTCAGGTTCGGTGTTCTCCCGGTCGGTTTCGGCCGCCGGGGCCAGGGGGGATAACGATTGGGCGATGGAGTCGGCCCTGTGTCGAGCGGAGGCGGAGAGCAAAGCCATCCGCGCCCCCAGCCCGGCGGCGTTGCGGATGAACAGGGCCCTGCCCGCCATGGAACTGGGGAAAAATCCCAGCAGATCCAGATCCCCCATATCCGCCGACACTCCGAAGGGGCCGGATACATAAACCCGCTCCACCTCTTCCGGAGCCATCCCCACGGTGTCCAGCGCCTGGGCCACCGCCGAGGCGCAGGAGGACCTGATGGCCATGATCTCCTTCAAATCGTCCGAGTGTATGGAAATGGGATTATACCCGGCGGTCTTATGTTTGGGGGCCACTATGTATCTCTCCGTCGCCACATGGGGCAGGTTTGCCCGGGTGAAAGCGCCATGCTCATCGATGCAGCCGTGGCGCAGCAAATCCGCCGCCAGCCCCAGCAGGGCGGAACCCAGAAGACCCAGCGGGGCGCCTTCGTTGAAAGTGTCGAAGGAGACCTGGCCCTGGGTGTCCAGCCCCACCCTGTGGATCAGGGAATTAAAAAACCCCCTGGGCGCCTTGGGGATGGATCGCTCCAGCAAATCACCCCCCCTGAAGGGGTGATGATAGTATTCCCCGTTGTGGCAGGCCGTGACGGAGCCGGATGATCCCAGGTGGATGTATATCGCCTTTCGCGCCTGTGCTGGCTTCATGGCGGCGAGGATGAACAAAACGTCCCTGGAGGCTCCGCTCTGGGGTGTGGCAGGCCCGGGAGGGAGCAGAATCTCCATGCCGGGATAGTCGGCCAGCCTGGACTCGGCGATTTTGCCGCAGGGGACGCTGGCCCACTGGCGCGGATCCGCCTCTATCCGCTGGCGCAACACCGTGTCTGTGACGGAGTGGCCTGTGGCCAGAATGCCCCGCACCCGCTCTGGCATCACGGAGTGGGCCTCGTATATCCAGTTGATTATGGAATTGAAAAGCCTGGTGGTTTCCTCCTGCAGGCTCCGGACAAGCCTGCGGTCGGACAAGACAGGGGAGGGCCCATCCATGGCCGACAACCCCAAAGCGGCCAATGGACCCTGGAAAACCCCGGCATGGAACAACCGGCCGCTGGTTATGTCATGGACGCAGGCCGCCACATTCTCCCCCGAAAGATCCACCGCCACAGCGAACCAGGGGCGCCTTTCCCTGGTCTGGAGGGTTGGAGGACTCTGGCAAAAATTTCCCCTTTCAGGGTGGAGCGGCGCCACCGGCCTCCGGTCCTGGGTGGGAAAGGGGATAGGGTCCTTTTCCTGCAAAGGAGAAAACGGGGGGGCGAAGTCGTCAGAGTCCGGGTCGAACCCATCATATGGCGCCAGCAATTGCACCGGGGCGCACACCCTGTCTGGCAGGCGGCGGGAGGAAAAAGGAACATACACTTCCATATCCCCCTGGATTCTGGCCAGGCAGGCCAGCCGGGCGCCTCTTTGCGTCATTCCCACCAGTTGGGCCTCTTCCAGCATATCCGGGGTGGTGGCGACTCCCTTGGTCACCTCCACCACACACTCGGCGCAGACTCCGGAAAGGTCACAGTATGTGGTTATGGGGGCGCCTCCCTGGGCGGCGGCTTCGAGGATGGTCTCTCCGGCCGGCACATGCACCCTCCTGTTGTGCGGAAGAAACACCACGCAGGTGGCCCCTTGGGCAGGTTCATTGACCTCGATAATCCCGGCCGCGTGATCATCCACCGCCCGCCGAAGGGCCATGATGTTTTCCACGGGAGAATTCAAGGGGATCTCGCATCCGCTCCCCAGGATGAAACGCTCCTGCAGACGGGTCTGATCCAGAAGCTTTATGGCCTCGTCGTATATCTGTTTCTCCGTCCCCTCCAGAAAGAGGGTGGGTTTTATGTTCCCGTTGATTACCGTGTGGCCGGAGAACTCCATGGCCGTGGAGAGGGGGACTGTGTAGTCCACCGTGGTGACATCCGCGGCGACGGCGGACATCAGGTCCGTATTGGTCTGGGCGGGGCCCGCCACGGAATACCATGTCACCACCGATGGATTTTTCTCCTTGGCCGCGGCGAGGATCTGGCGGATGGGGCCCAGCTCGAATTCGCGAAAAATCCTGCGGGGCAACAGCGCGGGGGAGGCGGATGGGTCGAAAAGCAATATGCCGCCCGCTCCGGCGTCGATGATCGCCTCCACGAAACGGATCGACACCTGGGTGCAGAAATCGAGGATGTCCCGGAACTTGGCAGGCTCGTCCACGATCATGTACAGCATTTTCTCTATATCCATGATCCGGGAGGCGAGGGTGATGGGGCCCACCGCATTGCCCAGGACCAGCCGTCCCTCCGCGTCGGCGGAGAGAAGGCGGGCCGCCTTTAGAATCTGCGGCATCCTCCCGTCCGAAGATGGATCGGGGATGGAAAGGTTCTTCAGATCCTCATGGGTCTTGAGGATCGGGCTGACGATATGCGGGTAGTTGTCCTGGGGGAAGTGGATGGGGCATCCGAGGGCCTCCGCTTCCACGCAAAGGTCCGCCGCGGCGAAAAGGGCGTCGGTCCCCGCTTTGTTGGCCACGTCGATCTGGCATCGGGCGATGACATCCCCATCCTGGACGTAGTCGGAAACTGGAATGCCGCAGATGGTGGCGGTGACGGCGATAAGCTCCGGGGCCACGGGTGGCCTGTCCACACGGTGGAAGCCGATGGAGGCCAATATCCTTTCGGTGGAGTTCAACTGGGGCCGGGCAGGATATGGTTCAGGAAAAAGTCGAGCCCATCGAAGGCGTCATGGGCCACAAAGTCCACATTCAGCCGGTCGGGGGAGCTTTGCTGCGCCGCTCCTCCTCCCGCCACCACCAGGATATGATCATGCCCCCGGCGGGCCAGCTCATCCTTGATTTCGTTGATCCTGGAAAGGCAGACCGTCATAAGGCTCGATACCCCGATGAAAGCGGCGTTTTCCGCTATGGCAGTGTCCACAAACCGGTCCACGGAGACATCCTTGCCCAGATTGACCACCCGCATGTTTTTGAACCGGCACAAGGTGGCCACAATATGCTTTCCCAGGTCGTGGATATCCCCCTGGATGGTTCCTATGACGATGGCTTTGGTCGGCGCCTCCCCGCTGGCGCGCTCAAAGCTATCCGCCATGGTGTCCATCTCGGTTTGCAGCTTGCGGGCCAGGCATTCGTCCACCACCTCCACCATGGCCCTGGTGGCCAGCAGCACATCCAGCAGCTGGAAGTTCTCTATGGTGCATTTGTTGCGCAGCACTTCCAGCCCGTCGGAAAGGGCCTTTACGATATCCTCCATGGGGCAGGCCTGGGCCAGAAGCTTTTCGGCGCAGGAGACCGCCTGCACGTTTTCGCCATGCTGCACCAGCAGGGAAAGCTCCTTCAGCCGGTCCAATGCCGCCTCCCGCGCAAACTCAGGGAAATGGGCCTAATGGTCGGCCATATTGAAATGGTTTTGCTTGATCCCATATTTTTTTATCTTTCTGTCGAGCCTGGGCCTGGTGACCCCCAATATTTCACAGGTCTTCCCCTTGTGCCATTCGGTATAGGCCAGCGCCGCCAGGATCTGTTCCCGCTCCACTTCCGACAAGGCCCTGGGTCGGTAGCCGCCGTTGACAGGGGCTTTTTCCGCTGTGATCCCTCCGCCACCGACGTTGGCCAGGATCGGCCCCGTGTCGTCGACCTTGGTGACGCTGCGCAGATATCCCTCCGACAGCCGGTCGCCATGGGTCACGATCACAGCCTGGGTGATGAAGTTTTCCAGCTCTCGCACATTCCCCTTCCACCTGCGTTCCATAAGGAAATTCAGCGCCCCCTGGGAGATGAACCGGATGTTTTTGTTGGTGTTATGATTGGCCTTGGAGATGAAGTATTTCACCAGTTCGGGGATGTCTTCTATCCGCTCCCGCAACGGGGGAAGATGGAGATTGACCACGTTGAGCCTGTAGTACAGATCCTCCCGAAAGCCCCCCTCGGCGATGCACTGGCGCAAATCCTTGTTGGTGGCGGAAATGATCCGGCATTCGCTTTTTATCTTCTCCTTGCCCCCCACCCGCTCGAACTCGCGCTCCTGCAGCACGCGCAAGAGCTTGGCCTGCAGGTTCACGTCCATTTCGCCGATCTCATCCAGGAACAACGTACCCCGGCGGGCCAGGGCGAATTTGCCCTCCTTTTGCGATATGGCGCCGGTGAAGGCCCCTTTTTCGTGGCCGAACAGCTCCGACTCCAGCAACGTGTCCACGATGGCGGAGCAGTTCACCGACACGAACGGCTCGGTTTTCTCCGGGCTGTTTTCGTGGATGGCCTGGGCGACCAGTTCCTTTCCCGTCCCGCTCTCCCCGGAGATGTGGACGGCGGCGGTGCTCAAGGAGAGGTGGCCCACCATTTTGAAGACTTCTTTCATGGCGAAGCTTTTGCCAATGAACTTGCGCTTGTTGTTCTCGTATTTGGGCACAGGCTCGAAGAGCGATTCCTCATGATGCTTGGAGAGGAAAAATTCCTCCGCCTTGCCGATGGCCCGATCCATCTCCTCTATGTCGATAGGTTTGTGGATATATTCCCCCACACCATTCTGGACCGCCTTGACGGTGCTTTCCATGTCCGGGAAGGCCGTGATGATTATGGAGTAAAAGCCCTCTCCCATGGCCTGGATCTCTTTTAGCAACTCGACCCCGTTGGCGTCGGGCAGTTTCACATCCAGGATTACAATGGCCGAATCCACCGAAGCAAGCTCGGTGAGCCCCTGCTGGGCGGTGCCGGCGGTGACCACGTTGTAACCCTGTCGCTCGAAATGAAGCTTCAAGGTTTTTGCGATGGACTTGTCGTCGTCCACGATGACAATCGGTTCTTTGGCTTTTACTGTCATTTCAGCGCTCCGTCATACATCTGACACTCTGTTAATCAATCCTGCAAGGGTGGTCTGGTTCCACTGGTCAAAGAGCCGCGTTCTGAAAGGCAAGACTCTTCGGCTGGCCCGGAAGGGGCTTAACGCATCATGACGAACCATACGATGAAAGCGCAAACAAACAGGTTGATCCCAATGGCGAAATGGATGAACCAATCCAGAAACGTAAAATTTTTCACGAATATCTCCCTACCGGCGAAATTAAAGTGATTTATTGAACGACTAACGTTTTATTAAAATGCTACTTTTTGATTAGTTTGTCAATATATGCTATCAAGAATTATTGGAAATTACACATAATGTTAATGTTTGGGGGAAATCTGACAAAAATATATATGGTTTGTCACGGAAAATGTCTTTTGTTTCTGCGAAAATTTTAGTAATATACATCCGCCTTCCAAGTTTCGGAAGGCTGTCGGCTTTTTCAAGCCGGTTGGGGGGTTCGGGCTTAATCTGGGGAGTGAAAAGCCTTAACTCAATATAGTGAGCAGAATTCAACGAAGCGTTATGATGTTTTGTTATCTGCTTGCCTGGAATGACGAGTGAAACCCTGGCGCAAAGCATAAGCTGACCATGGCGTTGTCAGTATGGATGCTTGCCGGGTGGAAACAATATGTTGTTTTATAAGGGTTGGGCATGGCAGTGGTTTTGCGAGGCATAGTTATTGCTTCACAGAACTCGTTTAAGGGACGAGGGTATCCGTTCCGCTGTCTGCCTCGATAATATCAAACTATTTACAAGGGGAATCTTTTGACTGGGAAGAATATAGTGGTGTTTGCCATCAGTCTATCCGTGTTCCTGGCGGGTTTTATTGTTCTGGACTTCGTCCTGCAAAGTTGGCAGGGGTTGTGGCTTTTTGCGCCAGAAGGCCATTGATATTAAACACGATCATAATTAAATGATACTGATATAAAAAGGGGGGCTATTTTGTCAAACCTGACAGTGAAAGCCGGCGGCTTCGGTCGGCTCATGGAAAAAACCAAGACAGGCCGGCTCTTCGCGCTAGCGGGGGGCTTGTTCCTTGTCGCCGTTCTGGCCGGGGCTCTGGCTCCTTCCTATGGCGACGGAGCATTGATCACCGGCAAGGCTTGGGCGGAAGAGGCTGAGGGTCAGCCTGCTGCGGCCGCGGAGGGCGAGGGAGCCGTCGCGGCCGAGGGCGAAGAAGCGGCTGTGGACGATAACACATGGAAGCCGATGCCCACGCCGAAACTGGAAGCCAAGGATTATCCCCAGTTGTCCGGAATAGACGGGCGGTTGGCCGTGTGGATTGCGGCGCAGCTTCATTTGTTCTTCGCGGCGTTCGTGCTGGGCGTGCCCATCTTCGTTTGGGTCATCGAGCTTATCGGTGTGCTCTCCGGGGACAAGCGATACGACCACATGGCGCATGAGTTCATGAAAGTGAGCATGACCGGGTTTTCCCTGGCGGCCTCTTTCGGTGGTCTGTTGTCGTTCCTGCTGGTGGTCTTCTATCCCGACTTCATGGAGTATATGACCTCCATCTTCGGCAAAACGATGATCATCTACGCAGTGTTGTTCTTTGCGGAAAGTTTCTTCGTCTATACCTACTATTACGGGTGGGACAGGATGAGCGCCTCCTCCGGGGGGAAATGGCTGCATCTTGGCCTCGGCCTGGGGCTCAACGGCTCCGGCATGCTGTTGATGGTTCTCTCCAACTCCTGGGCTTCGTTCATGATGGCGCCTTCGGGGATCGGGCCTGAAGGCCAGTTCCTGGGCGACTCCTGGGCGGCGATCCACGGCAAGTTGTGGAATCCTTTGAACCTGCACCGCTTCATCGCCAACATCGCCTACGGCGGATCGTTGACTGCGGCCTATGCGGCGTTCAAGTTCATCACCACAGAATCTCCGGAGGAAAAGGCCCATTACGACTGGATGGGATACACCTCCTTTATCATCGCCATGGCCGGCCTTTTGCCTCTGCCTTTCGCGGGGTACTGGCTGACCAAGGAAGTTTATGACTATTCCCAGCAGATGGGCATCACGCTCATGGGCGGCGTCTTCGCCTGGCTCTTTATTCTCCAGGCGGTGCTCATCGGGGCGATCTTCCTGTCGGCCAACTATTACCTCTGGTGCTCTCTGGGTCGAACCGAGGCCTCCAAGAGGTTTTACTACCTGATCCAGCCCATGGGCGTGGTTATAGTCATATCATTCCTTATATGGTTTACGCCGCATACCTTGATCATGACCAGCAAGGAACTCTCCCAGATAGGAGGCGCGCACCATCCGGTGCTTGGCTCGCTGGGGGTTATGGCGGCCAAGAACACGGCGGTCAATATTCTGATATTGGCCACTTTCTTGAGCTTCCAGCTTTTCATGCGCAGCAACTCAAAGCCGGTGGGCGATGGATTCTGGGCGAAGAACGGTCTGTCGATCCAGGTGGGGCTCTTCACAGCCGCCATCATTAATATCGTGTTCCTGGGGATTTACAGTTACCTTATCCCGGCCAACATCAGGATCGGGTTGTCCATTCCGCAGGTGAGCACCACGGCGGTGGTCTGTGTTCTGGGGATCATCATTCAGACGCTGGAGTTTAAAGGGGCGAAGGACATAACCTCGTTCAGGTGGGGGCATATGCCGGCTCGGTCGCAATACGCGCTGTTCATGCTGGCGGTTTCCTTCACATGGCTGATGGGGCTGATGGGCTACTGCCGATCCGCCATCCGTCAGCACTGGCACGTGTACACTGTGTTCCGTGACAATTCTCCTGCGGCTTACACTCCCACTCTGCCCTATGCGGCATGGGTGGTTACCATCATAGTTATGATATTCATGGCGCTCGTGTTCTTCATGTTCTGGATGCCGATTCTGGCCGCCAAGAAAAAAGAAGAACAAGAGACGGGGCACTGAGGGGGTATAGATGAAAGCGTTACTTAAAATAGTTGTTTTCAGCCTGGCGGTCATCTGCGGGTTCGCCGGATACACCACGTTCGGCCTGCCGCTGATCGTGCCGGAGGCGCCTCCCGTGGAGGAGAAGCTGGGCGGGGACATTACCATGGATCAGTTTATCGCCGTTGGCGAGAAGATTTACAACGGCAAGGGGACCTGCACCCTGTGTCACAACCCTGTGGGCGGCCGCGCCCCGATGCTGGAGTCTGTGGCTTCCTTGGCGATTGAGCGGATGAGCGATCCGCGCTACGCCGGAAAAGCCAAAACGATCGAGGAGTATCTTCTCGAATCGATGGTGGATCCATCGGCCATGGTCGTGGAGGGATTCGGTAA
>Ga0224501_10005448_pt1 | contig 10035 bp, 7 predicted proteins | sample SF_Oct11_sed_USG_4_FD_169105 | JGI IMG/M metagenome (GOLD analysis project Ga0224501, IMG submission 169105) | Sediment microbial communities from San Francisco Bay, California, United States - SF_Oct11_sed_USGS_8_1 | ecosystem: Environmental > Aquatic > Marine > Sediment | place: USA...
TTTCTGGAAAACCGAGAGCATAAAACCCTGGCAGGAGTGGGAGCTGTTTTTGCCCTTCTTGTGTTGAAGATAGTCCTCATGGGAGAAGGGCTATAGAGGAGAAGGGCTTTACAGACAGAGAAAGTCGAACTGCTGATAATGAAGGTTGGGATCACCCTTAACGGAGACCCTCAGTTTCAATTCCTTCTGAAGTTGCTGCACCAGATGGTATTCCTCACCAAGCAGAGCGGAAGCAACTTCAGGATTTACCCGAATAGTCAGCTCCTTTCCCCGTAAGTGAAGGGATGTTTTAGATATCTCTCGATAAATTTCATGGCAGATGGTGGGGAGCGACTTTATCCTTCCTAACCCCTGGCAGTAGGGACAGGGCTGGCAGAGGGTTTCTTCCAGGCTTTGTTTCTGGCGTTTGCGGGTCAACTCCACCAGGCCAAACTCGCTCATGGCCAGAATGTCTGTCTGAGAGCGGTCCTTCTTCAGCTCTTTCTTGAGGGCATCGAGCACCTTCTTCTGGTTGGCTTTCTTTTCCATATCAATGAAGTCTATGACGATGATCCCCCCCAGGTCCCGCAGCCGGAGCTGAACAACTATCTCCTTGACTGCCTCCAGATTGGTTTTCAATACCGTCTCCTCCAGGTCCCGTTTGCCGACATATCGCCCGGTATTGACATCAATAGCCACCAGAGCCTCGGTTCGGTTGATAACTATATAGCCTCCCGACTTCAGCCATACCTTGTTCTGCAAAGCTTTTTCTATTTCATCTTCGATGCCGAACGCTTCGAAGATGGGTTTTTGCCTGGTGTACAGCTTTATTCGATCGACCAAACGGGGCTGAAGCCGCTTGACAAATTGCAGGCAGCGGCGATAATCTTCTTCCGAATCCACCCAAACAGTGGCGAACTCCTCGGAGAAGAGGTCTCTCATTATCCTTAATAAAAGGTCCAGGTCTCTATGGATGAGAGACGGGGCGCGGGTTTTTTCTCCCCTCCGTTTTATCTCTTTCCAGAGGGAACTGAGGTATCTTATGTCTGAGCGGAACTCTCTTTTTCCTTTCCCTTCACCCGCGGTGCGCACGATATAACCGGCATGGGGCTTGCGCAGCTTGGCAAGAATTTCTCTAAGCTTTTTTCGTTCCTCTTCGGATTTTATCCTGCGGGAGATTCCCAGATGGTCTAAGGTGGGCATAAAGACCAGATATTTCCCCGGCAGGCTGATATATGAGGTTATCCTTGCGCCCTTGTTTCCTATCGATTCTTTGGAAATCTGGACCAGCAGCTCTTGCCCTTCTCTTAGCAGCTCATCGATGGCCAGGGAGTGGGATTTAGCGATGCTGTTCCGTTCGCCTCCCCAGTCCTCCCCCCATATCTGCTCATACTCCTCTGTGTCCTCGAAGACATCCTTCACATAAAGGAAGGCATCCTTTCCTATGCCGATGTCCACAAAGGCTGATTGCATCCCGGGAAGAACAGCGTTAACCTTCCCTTTATAAATATTTCCCAGGATGCTGGAGTGCTTTTTCCACTCGATGAATATCTCAGTGAGGTGACTATCTTCGAGTATTCCAATGCGTTCTTCCATAAAGGAAGAGTTGACAACAATCTCCTTGGTCATTAAAGCTCACCTTCCACACACTGAAAGGGGGAGAGATAGTTCCCCTCTTTTAGGCAGGAGAGCCTTACCCTGACAATCGGTAACTCCTCACCTTTATCATGGTAAAGGACCTGGAGCACTTCCTGGGGTCTGGCACTCCCTCCCTTGTCGAGCTTGAGTTCAAGGTGGAGAACCCCCTTTTCTTCTTCCAGATAAATGTTATGAATATAGGGTTTTATATTTAATCTCTTTCGTTTAGACCCCTTGCTTCGTTCCACCAATACCTCATCCCGCCGCAATAATTCGGAAACCAGCTGTTGGTGGGAGCTCTGTTTTTCCCTCTCAGGCAGATTGTTCAATGAAACCGAATAGTGAGCGATGTTGATAATCTGAGACAGAGAAAGGGGCTTTTTTCTAAATCCTGCAGCCTTTAAAAATCTGAGCCCTGCGGGGAGGCTGTGGTTTATTTTTTCAATAAGCTGGGGAGGCTCTATCCAGCGGGGTGAAATAAAGTCTAAAAATTCCTCCTCGCTCTCTACCCCCACCGCCAGAGCTGGTCCAAAGGAGATGTGGGGAAGAGGATGGAACCCCCTGGTGTAGCAGAGTGGTATCTCTGCTCGACGGAATCCCCGGCTTATTGCTCGCATGAGGTCCAGGTGGGAGAGGTATTTCAGCTCACCCTTCTTCTGATAGGCGCAGCGATAATAGAACTTGAGAGATGGAGCAGCAAGCTCCACAGCAGGGGTAGCTCTTCTCTCTTTCGCGCGGGGTTCCTCACAGATTTGTTTCTCCCTAGCTCTCAGTTCTGGCGGGCAAAGCTGGCACCGGGAGCATCTCCGTGAACTACATCCCTCGGAGGGTTTTCCTTCCAGAGCCAGCCGAAGTTCTTCGACCATAAGCGACTTGGGAACCCCTGTCTGGATGTGGTCCCAGGGGAGGTGGCTTTCGCAGGCTGTTTTCTTATACAGGTAACTCTCCGGGGAGGTGTCCGTCTCCTGAAAAGCCTCCATCCACAGGTCGAATCTGAGCTGGTCGGTCCAGCCATCGAAGCGACACCCTTTCTGCCAGGCTTTAAGCAGACTCTTGCCCAGGCTCCTGTCTCCGCGGGAGAAGACACCCTCCAGGAAGCTCAGTCTGGGGTTGTGCCATTTGAAGCGAATGGGCAAGGAGGAGAGCATCCTTTTCAGTTGAAGTTGTTTCTGAATGAGCGTTTCTATGCTTTCCATGGGGAGCCACTGGAAGGGAGTGTGGGGTTTAGGAATAAAGGTGGATACGCTGAGGTTCATCTTGTTAGCGCCTGACCTGGTAAGGCCAGCAGATGAGAGGATTTTTCGCGCCAGCCCCACAATCTCCCGCAGGTCTTCCTCGGTTTCGGTGGGCAGCCCGATCATAAAATAGAGCTTGATGGTCTGCCATCCTTCCTGAAAAGCCTGCCTGGCGGCGGTTATTATCTCCTCCTCTGAAAATGCCTTGTTGATGACCTCCCTGAGGCGTCGGCTCCCGGCTTCGGGTGCGATGGTGAAACCGGTCTTTCTCACTCTTTTTATCTGATGGGCGATTGTCGGAGTCAAGCCGGGGGGGCGAAGCGAGGAGATTGACAGAGCGACTCTCTCCTTTTCTAGCGTCTCCATCAGGCTGCAGATTAAGAAATGGAGTTGGCTGTAATCCCCCGGGCTTAGGGAACAAAGGGAGACCTCGTCGTAGCCGGTGCTTTTTAGCCCGCGCATAATAGTGGTGATGATGCTCTCGGGGGAGCGCTCCCGCACCGGAAGGTAAGTTATCCCCGCCTGGCAGAAGCGGCATCCCTGCCCACAGCCCCGGGCTATCTCTATGGAGAGGCGGTCGTGCACAATGCCGCAGAAAGGTACAACGGGGGCATGGGGATAAGGGAACTTTTCCAGGTTCCAGAGAATCCTTTTCCGCACCACCCTATGGTTCTGGTCGTCAGTGACTACGGTGATAAAGTCCGTTGCCGCCTCCCGCTGAGTGGGATAAAGGGAAGGAACATAAACTCCCTCTATTTGACCGAGCTCCTTGAGAAGTTCATCCCTCGCCAGTGAGGAACTCCGAAGAGCTTGATATCGGTTAATGAGTTCCAACAGAACCTCCTCTCCATCCCCAATGACAAACAGGTCGATATAATCAGCCAGAGGTTCGGGATTCAAGGTAATCGGACCCCCGGCTATAATGAGGGGATGCTCCTCTCCCCTTTGGTCGGAGCGGAGGGGGATGCCGGCGAGGTCGAGGAGGTTGAGAAGGTTGGTGTAGTTCATCTCATACTGAAGGGAGAAACCGATGATTTCAAACTCAGCGGCAGGTCTTCTGGTCTCCAGGGAATACAAGGGAATGCCCCTTTCCCTCATCTCCTTTTCCATATCAACCCAGGGAGAGAAGACCCTTTCGCACGCCAGGTCGGGGCGCGAGTTGACCAGATGATAGAGGATTCGAAGTCCCAGATGGGACATGCCGATCTCATAGGTATCGGGAAAAGCAAGGAGCAAACGGCACTTTACCTTGGATGGGTCTTTGGCAATAGAATTCCACTCACCCCCCAGGTATCTAATTGGTCTTTTAACCGAAGCTATTCTCTTAAGCAAGCTGGTCTGCCACAAATTGCTCATTTAGCCTCTTTTATTAGTTCACCGTCCTTCTCATACGGACATTGAGCACCAGCCCCACACCGGCAAGCGTGGCTATCATATAGCTGCCCCCATAGCTCAACAGCGGTATGGGAAGACCGCTGGTAGGCATCAGCCCCACTGTCATAGAAATATTAGTAGATAGTTGAAAAAGGAAAAGTGATAAAAATCCACCAGTTATGAAAACTCCCAGAGGGTCGCGGGCCACTTTTGCCGAGTTAAGAATCCTGAGGAGTATTCCCAGGTAAAGTGCGAGCATCAACACGATTCCCACAAATCCCTCCTCCTCAGCCAGCAGGGAGAAGATGAAGTCGGTATGCTGAGCCGGGACAAATTCCAGTTGGCTCTGGCTTCCCGAGAGAAATCCCTTCCCCCATATTCCTCCCGAACCGACGGCGATCTTCAATTGCCTCACCTGATAGCCGGCATCAGCGGGGTCCAACCGTGGCTGGAGAAAGGTAGTGAGCCTCTCCTTTTGATAATCCTTCAAGATGGTGAACCAGGAGACCACCGCTATGAGAAGGAGGACGAGAATTATTTGCCCGAGGGTCCTCAACCGGGCGCCGGCAACGAAGCTCACTCCGAGATAGATGGCGACGAAGGTGAGGGCGCTGCCGAGGTTGGGCTGCATGGCTACCAGTCCGGCAGGTAGGGCGGCTATTAGCCCGGGGATGATGACATCCTTAAACCTGAGCACTACCTTTTCCATCTCCGCGTAGTAATAAGCCAGCAACAGCAGGGTGGCAATCTTGGCTACCTCCGAAGGCTGCAGGGAGAAGCCGCCCAACCTGATCCATCTCCGCACGCCAGAAACCTCAGAGCCAAACAGCAGAGAATAAATGAGCATAAGAAGGGATATACTGTAAATATATTTGGAGATCTGAGCTAAGAAGTGGTAGTCGAAGAAGAGGATGATAAGCAGAAAGCCAAGCCCTATTCCCACCCAAAGGAGCTGGGTGAGATAAAGGTGGGGCTGGGCGGTTTTGTGAGTGGCGCTGAAGATGAGCAGCACCCCTACGGCAGCGGTTACTATCACCAGAGCCAGAAGGCTCCAGTCAAAGTTGGCTAATAATCTTCTCTCCCACATTGACCTATTTCTGCGAGCTTATGCTCTTGCTCCCCTGGGAAGCCGTGGAGAGAGTAGGTCTCCCCGCAGTCTTTGCCTCCTCTTTTATTGAAAAGTAGGCTTTAAATATCTTCCCCGCAATGGGTGCGGCAGCTACCCCTCCTGCACCCCCATTTTCCACTAACACCACCACTACCACCTCGGGGTGGTCAAATGGGGCAAATCCTACAAACCAGGCATGAGACCGAAGGTCAGGCGGTAGCATCTCATCGCTCACCCCGCTCTTGCTGGATACGAGCTGAGCAGTTCCTGTTTTGCCAGCCATATCTATACCCTCAACCCAGGCTCTCCATCCTGTGCCGTTGTCGTTGACCACTCCCCACATGCCTTTTCTCACCTGTTCAAGGGTGCCGGGCTTAAGGGACAGGCGGCGGCTGACTTTCGGATGGTTGCGGACCAGAACCCTTCCCGAGCTGTCGGCGACCTTCTCCAGAAGATAAGGTTGGTATATTGTCCCTCCGTTGGCGATAGCGGAGACAAACACCGCCATCTGCAAGGGGGTTACCTGAACCGCCCCTTGCCCGATAGCGACAGAGATGGTTTCCCCAGGGTTCCATTTCTCTCCCCACTGAGCCTCCTTCCATTGGGGAGTGGGAATAAGTCCCTCTTTCTCGTAGGGGAGGTCAATACCTGTTTTCACCCCTAATCCCAGCTCATGAGCATAGGCAGCAATACGGTTTGCCCCCAGGCGCTGCCCCAACTGGTAGAAGTAGACATTACAGGAATGGACTATCCCTTTATATAAGTCCACCAGCCCATGCCCTCCAAGAGCATGGCAACTGAATCTATGCCCATAAAGGTAGATCGCGCCATAGCAGTAGAGCTTAGCAGAGGGAGTTATGACCTCTTCCTCCAGAGCCGCTATGGCAATCAGGAGCTTGAAGGCGGAGCCAGGGGGATAGAGGTTCTGAATGCATCTATTTTGCAGTGAGTAGAACGGATTTCCGAGCCATTCGCTCCAGCCGACGCTGGATAGGCGACGGGCAAAGAGATTGGGATCAAAGGAGGGGCTGTTTACCATGGCCATAATTTCCCCGCTCTGTGGGGAGAGAACCACCGCAGCACCTCTGAGCCCGTTGAAGAGAGACTCTATATATTGCTGCAAGCGGGAGTCAAGCGTCAGGGTGATGGTTTTGCCTGGTTGGGGCTCCTGTCGCTGAAGCACCCGCACCTGGCTTCCTTTACTGTTGACCATTTGTTTTATCCAGCCATCAGTTCCGGCTAAATAGTGATTGTAAGTCTTTTCAATACCGAGCTGCCCGACCAGGTCGCCGGCTTTGAAACGGCGATAGGCAGGGTCTTTGATTTCGTTGAGGCTAAGCTCTCCGATATAGCCCATCATCGGGGCGGCAAGCTGGTGATAAGGATATAAGCGCTTAGGCTCCACTTCTACTAAAAGATTAGGATAGACCACCTTTCGCGACTCCACCAGAGTTACTTCCTCAAAGCTGGCGTCCCCTCGAATGACCAGGGGTCGATTAAGAGGAATGGAGCGGTCATTTTGCAAGGCGGCGGTTGCTTCTTCCGGACGCAATGGAAAAAAGCTTCTTATGTTGGAGAGGGCTTCTCTGGCAGAGTTAAATTCGGACCGGTAGATAGCAATGTTATAGGAAGGACGATTGCCTGCCAGCAGCTCTCCCCGACAGTCGAGGATAGCCCCGCGGGGTGCTCTCAGGGGGACTATTCTGAGATGATTGATCTCTGAAAGCTGGCTATAGTAATCGTGGTGAATCACCTGGAGATACCAGAAAGCGCTGAGAAAGAAAAGGAAGAGTAGTATGGTCAGATATTGCAGAACCTTCAGGCGGGAATAGAAATGGTTCATCTCCGGCTGCAATCTCACGATGTCAACCTCCGCTCCTTTACAAGGTTGTAAAGTTTTGCCGATTGAAAGATAACAGCTCCCACCCCGATGTTGCCCAGGCACTGGAAGCTCATTGTTCCCCAGAAGCCCTTTAGAGGGGAGTGAAAAAAGAGATAATTTATCCCGATAATAACCGCTCCGTTGAGCAAGGTGGCCAGCCCAAGAAGGAGCGCTTGAGCAACCAGGTTCTCCACCATCAGTATAGTACTGAGCAAACCGACCGTAAAACCGACAAAAGTTTTAGCAAACCCATGAATTCCAATTATCCCGCCGGAGAAGCTGTCCTGCACCAGACCGGAAATAGCCCCTACTAAAATGCCGGTCAGAAGCCCCTCCTTGGCGGCAAAATATACCACCACCAGCAGGAAGGCATCCAGATAAACGATGCTGAAAGAGAAGACTCGGACACCAAATGTCTGAGCGACCAAAGCTACAATGATGGAAATGCCAATCCTCAGGTAGATATTCATTGTCTTCCCTTAAAGGGAATGGTCTCGCGCTCTTTGAGGATAATCACGACCTCTTCTATTTTGCTCAGGTCAATTAGAGGGATTACCCTGATTTCCTGGAATAGCGTGGTGCTTTTTTTCGCCAGAACCACCCTTCCGATAGGAATCCCCTCAGGATAGATTCCCTCCCTTCCCGAGGTGATTATCAGGTCTCCTGGAGCCACATCATCCAAGTTGGTGACATATTTCATAGTGCAGTTATTAGACCCCTCGCCGACCACTACTCCCTGTGCCCGACTCCGCTGCACCATAGCAGCTACTCCGCTATTGATATCGGTGATAAGCTGCACCTGGGAAGCCCAGATGGAGGTGCGAATTACTCTGCCCACCAGCCCTCCTGGTGCGGTCACCGGCATATCGGGTCGCAGGGAGTGGCTGGTTCCTTTATTAATGATAATGGACTTAAAATAGCCGGAGGAATCGTTTCCGATAACCTCCGCTGGAAGGGAGGGGTAAAGGGTTGCCTCCCGCAGATCAAGCAGAGCTCGTAGCCTTTTATTGCTAAAGCGGAGCTCTTCGATATTAATGTATTCTGCTTCAAGCTGACTGACTCTCTCCTCCAGCCTCTCTTTCTCTTTATAGACTTCCCTTAAGTCGATATAGGCTTTCCACCAATCCTTGATCTGGCTGGTTACGGAATGAACCCCCTTGGAGATAGGGGAGAGAACGGAGAAGATGGCGTTTGCCAGATAGGATGAGCCGGTGGGAGATTGCACCTGTCCTGACATAATGATCACCATGGCCAGGAGAAGTGCGAAAAAAATAAGAATAGTTTTCTTCTCCACTTTAGATGCCAACATTCTGTCTGTTCAGGAGAGTCTATTCAATGGAGACCCTTTTGAGCAGGTCCAAATTTTCTAATAGCTTCCCTGTGCCCATGACTACTGCGGTCATAGGGTCTTCGGCTAAGGAGACAGGGATTCCAATCTCCTCTCTGAGCCTTTTATCTATGTTATGCAATTGAGAGCAACCCCCTGTGAGGATAAGCCCCTTGTCCACCAGGTCGGCCGCCAGCTCCGGGGGAGTGCGCTCCAGGGCTATTTTCACAGCATCCACAATGGCTCTCACCGGCACCTCCAGAGCCTCCCTCACCTCGGCATCGGATAGAGTAATGGTTTTGGGTACTCCTTCTACCAAATCTCTTCCCTTGATCTCCATGGTGAGTTCCTTTTCCAGCGGGTAGCCGGAGCCGATTTCAATCTTTACCTGCTCGGCGGTGCGCTCGCCAATGAGGAGGTTATATTTCCTTTTGATATATTGAATGATGGCGCTGTCCATTTCATTGCCTGCTATCCTGATGGATTGTCCGAAGACAATGCCTGCCAGGGATATGACCGCCACCTCGGTTGTTCCTCCTCCGATGTCGACAATCATATTACCTGAAGGCTCGGTAATTGGTAGCCCTGCTCCAATAGCGGCTGCCATGGGCTCTTCTACCAGGTAGACTGCCGTTGCCTTGGCTCTGAGAGCCGACTCTTTGACTGCCCGCTTCTCCACCTGGGTTATCCCCGAGGGCACGCAGATTATAATGCGAGGTCGAACCAGAACTCTTCGGTTGCAGACTTTTTTAATAAAGCATTCAAGCATTTTTTCAGTGGCATCGAAGTCGGCAATCACGCCATCGTTCAGGGGTTTTACGGCTAATATATTCCCAGGGGCTCTGCCCAGCATGTTTTTGGCTTCGTTGCCCACTGCTACTACTTTATTGGTCATCCGATTGAAAGCTACGATAGAAGGCTCGAACAGTGCTATTCCCATTCCGCTGACATAGATGAGGGTGTAAGATGTCCCCAGATCGATAGCTAAATCGTGGGAGAAAATCCTGAATATCGAACCGAGACCCATGGTGTCCCCTTTCTTCAGGCTTGCGTTTTAATTTTCTCTCTCTTTTTGATTAGAAAAATTCCCATTTCATAATAAAAAGGAGAAAAAAGGCAGTACTTTTTACTCCCATGTGGGGAGCAATGGAGTAGTAGAGGACTGCTTAGTAAACCTCTACATAGACCACCTTTTTTATAACCTCAATGTTACCACTGGGGTCTTGAGCGATAATGATTAGTTCGTTTCTCCCTTCTTTATATAAAGTTATGAAATCTTTGAAGCTCCCATCATCCTCTACATCTATCCTCTGGTTGCTGACTGTCAGGAGCACCCCGGGTTCGGTTTTGCCCGAGATGAGGAATATGTTTCCAAAGGCGATAGGTTCATCCACATCTAAATTTGGCGGTGTAGTATCTCCGCTCTGGATTTTCCTTATCAAAGATTTCAGCCTGAATTTGTAATAATTGCTAAAGCTACTTTGCTCTCCAT
>Ga0224501_10005449_pt1 | contig 10034 bp, 7 predicted proteins | sample SF_Oct11_sed_USG_4_FD_169105 | JGI IMG/M metagenome (GOLD analysis project Ga0224501, IMG submission 169105) | Sediment microbial communities from San Francisco Bay, California, United States - SF_Oct11_sed_USGS_8_1 | ecosystem: Environmental > Aquatic > Marine > Sediment | place: USA...
TTGCTTGATATACCTCGATCATTTTTTGCGATCTCCACAATTTATTTGCTTTGAAATATCTCATCGGTTGCATTCGGTAGTTTTTCAAAACACGTGTTTGAAAAGTTCCCTGAATGATTCGAGCTTGTGTCAACCATCAATCATTGTGTTCCACGCGATCCATTTCCATTACATCTTGCTTTGATCAATCTGTTTTATATGGACACAAACGTTGAATGAACTCTCTTTACTTTGCGGCTGAAGCTAAGAAAACCCAACCTACTCCCTACCAGGGGCCAAGGGAACAGTTTGCTAGCTAGAGAAACAGCTTCACCAAGCTTAAAATTTTAACAAGTTTCATTAGCTTAATGTCATTTGACCCAGAACTGGTCATAAGCGTATTTATATATTCATATTTATGGGAAGGTCCCGTTACAGCTTCGTGAACGTCAAATCACCAGTAGCTGTCGACTCAATTTCTCACTCATGTTGTTTTTGTTGTATTTAGTGTCAACGGAGAGCGAGTCAGATGGAGATGTTCAGGTTTTGATGGGCCGAATGATTTCCACTCTCCAGGATCTGTATAGCTTCGTACTCCGTTGTTATGATGTTGTGCGAAATACTGTGCAACAACTCTCTGCTCTTCACTCTAATACAAAGTATAACTCTGTCTGTTTTACAATGTAATCTTTCCTCAAATGATACCATGACAGGGTGACCCCAAGACCAACTCCACCATATATATACAATTCCGTATAAAAACGTTCTACTTCTCTTCTCCCACCCCACCCCACTCCCCACCACACACGGATGCACATACACTCTGCTTTCCTGCCAGTCCCAACCAGTGAATAAAAAGGGTCAAGATCACTCCACGCCCCACAGTTGTTAAAGATCCACCTCTCCCTTCTCGTTAAAAGCGGCCGAATTTCGGCGGATGGCGTGTTAACAAATAAACTATAAACTCCTCAGTGCCCGGGTGTTATCTAGCCTGCCAGATAACCCCCATACTCAGTGATGGATGGGTGCTTATTATTATTATTTAGGAACCCGTCAAGCCTTGATGTGAACCATGTTCATTTTCTGCCGATGTATGAGCACCTGGCACAGTTGCTGCGTATACTGATTACCTTGGATGAGATCATCGCTGGACACTCAATCTTCAAGGAACACTGGGTACTCTACAAAAGGTAGGCGGTCTTTTTTTAAAGGTTGTCACAGCTAAAATGTTATGTTGTTGAATTTGTACTGGTAGGGTTTGGTAGTTTGGAGTAAGTGGGGTGCCTTTCACACCATAGCAAGTCATCAGAATTCTCGCGACTGCTCTTGCTAATTGCATAGTATCATTGCTTATGAACAGGAGGTTTCATTACCAGTTACAATAATATATTAAAAGTTATGCTAAAACTATTTAAATATTATGAATACATATAAGATTTACAAATTTCGGAATTGTTCAGTGTTTGATGCCAAGTGTAGACTAACCACACAAACTTGAGCGTATTCAAGAATTTGCCATTTGCTTTTAGGATGTTGAAGTCGGTGCATCATAATCCTACAAGATATGGATTCACTGAAGAGAGTCTGAGGCCATTCGAAAAATTAATAATGACTCTAGAAATGTACCTCATGGAAGGAAATATTTTCTCTGTAAGCTTTACCGGGCTTTCCTTGTAGGAGTGACGTATTTGCGTTATATGTTCAGGAAGTAGTGCCATACTCTTTGTGCTGTATAACAACCCTGCGCTTTTTTTTCTATCAGCCATCGTCTGTCCGTGGTTGGACTTTGGCCTTCCTCCTCGCTGCCCACAGGTTGTGTGGTGTCATTGAGGGGAGATTGAGCCATTTTCTGCCACGCTGGCTCAGGACGGGTTGGCAGAGTGCGATCAGCCAGGGAAAAATCCCTTGAAATACTCCGCCCTGGCTGGGAATTGAACCCGGGCCACGGGGAGGACAGTCAGTGAGCTGTCCCACTTAGCTATCATGACCGATCAAGCCTGCTTAGTGAACTAGCAAAGGTGCCTTTATGAACTGAAGGATAACGTCCAATTTATTGCCACCAATCCACATGCGTACAATCCACAATTATTTTCTTCAGATTGTACGCTGCAAAACATAAATTTGTACTTTAGAATTGTGTGGATGGGTCATTTGATGAGCCTCGCCGAGGAGCTTTCGTTACGAAGAACGCTGTGTTTGCTGACGAGTTGGGATTCGTTATCAAAGCCATATTCTCTGGCACTGAGCCTATTATTGGTGAGGCTGATTCTTACACTTGGCTGTCATTATGTTACTATATTATAACGAGATTGCATATACATAGTACATGTAAATCTGTCTTCCACAGCCAGGTCGATTGTTTAAGTTGCAGTCTACTTCTTGTTAATTTATTGAAAGGTCACACCGGGCATGCACCTTTAGACCCTGTAATCCACTCATCTGAACAGTGCAACTTTGTGTTTAAATTGAAAATCCCTGACCGATGCATTGGTTTATTGAAACAAATGCTGCAACAAATCAACATAATTGTTACTCGCTCTTGCCCAATTTGCACAGTGTTCTACCCTCAACACATTCGTGCGAGCAAAAAAATCCAACTTTGGCTGGCATAAGACATATGTGGTGCATCAGTTTTGCAGCCAATACATACTCACCTGTGCCTATATATAACAAAGATAATTCATTCAACATGAAACCTAGTTGTGCAGTATCCGTTGATGACCCGTTTACAGGAGAGCACAATGAAACTGATCAGAGACAGAAATTCGTCGGTCTCTGTGGGCTTTATGTCCTTTTTGTGAAGATCTATCAGATAAATGACAAGAAGCTTTTCAGACAGTTCTGGGACTCATACAAACGAGTGAGTATTCATTTCATATTTGTATTTTAATTCTCTATTCGAATTTTATCCTGGTTACTCTAGCACGCATTCCTTGACAGTTTACCATAGTTTATCGTGATATGAGCTCCGCGAAGCTGTCACAGGCCACCAGAAACGACGCAAGAAATATGAAGCAATACAGCCAAGGTTGTCGAATAGAAAGAAATGATCCCATTGTTTTCTCGCACAGGTGCCAGGCATTCATCTTATCAGCAACATACTGTGGTTTGTCCCCGATTTCCTGGCTGCCAAGCTGCCCAGTATGATGACTTCTCTTGATCGAAAAGCGACTACTGTTGTGCATGCGTACAAGATGCAATGGCTGAACACCAAAGTCACCAATCTAGCTAAGTATGATCTTCATTCCACTTGTTGTAGTCTATCTCCGTCTTCCGCTGATCTTTCAAGATTTGTCTGTACCCCAAAGTTTTGTGTGTTTGAGAGAGGCGATTCGAATATGAATCTCAAACTGTGATTTGCCTGGTATCCCTGTACTGACGACTCCTGGTTGTCTTGCTATTGCAATTTTCTTTTTGTTGAATTTTTTACTGAGTACCACTATCTGGAAAGTGCAAGCATGGATAGTGCTATCAAGATTTCTCTCAATTTGATTGCATGATTGCATGCATTTGTCTTTATTCCTGCAGAGAAGTTCAACAGATGACTATGAAAGCGTATGCGTGGATGGTTCAGATGGAGTCACATTTCCAGAAAGGTCGAACCAACTTAGAAAATTTGGATCACAGATGCCATCTCTTTAGACAGGTTTGTATATTTCAAAGTTTGTTCACTTCCCTGCCTTCGCTTTGTCCCAAGAATGCTTTCTTGTGTCCGTAGGACTTATGACTTGTCGTGTTCATGGAGTTATGGGAGTGAGCTGCATTCACAGAGTAAAGCGGTAGCGTGTAATGTTGTCGAATCTCTTTGCAGGGACTGCATATAGCTAGAACAGTCAGTCTCTCTGTAAACACCATTATGAACATGCACATCTATGTCGAAAAGGCTATGAGCAAATCTGTGGTTCTACAACTGTGCAAGATGATTGAACTACTCAAGGTATTTTCTTCTCAGATTGTAAACTAATCTTTGCTCAGGGATAGTGGAAGAACTCGTTCGATCCTAATCCCTAGTGCACCAGAACGTCTTGACTGGCTAATCGCCTACATAAATATTTGAGTAAAAGGATCTAGACCGACTACCTTGTACTTCAGTTGGGTAAATTGAAAAATCACGAGTTCTGTAAAAATAGAAAATAGAAAGGAGTTCGTTATCCCGGTCACATAAAGGTCACTGGTTATTTCTAATCAATCAGTTCCATTGTGATTACTTTTTATTGTTGTTCCACATGTTATTATTTATAGGCAGTGGAGGGTTCGTTCCACCGACGAGCGATGTTAGTGGCAAGTTCTGCCAACCATATTGTGCAGAGACTGAGCTTTTTAGCCTTGTCATCTTTCAGCACAGCCAAGGTTTGAAACAGTCCATTATTTTACCAGCCTTTAATTTTATCTTACATTAGTATTTGATAAATAAGCTGCAGAAACAGTCCACGATCATGGTGTACCGGTTCTTAGAATCAGTTTGATGGTTGAAATGATATTGATCATTGATCCAAATATATAGACAGTCAATCGCCAATCTCAATGACAAGCAAACTCATTCGCTTCTGACGTCACAATTAGACGTAAACTACTCCGTAGGCGCTACAATTATATGACGGACTGTCTTTCCTTTATGTTAAAGAGAAAACAACTACACATAGTTGTCTACCTTTTGCAAAAATCCAATGAAACTGCTCCGGTGACGTCAGAACTCAATGACATTGTCCGTGGGGTCAGCCTTGTACTAAGAACTGATTGCTGATCTGCCCAACCTAAAACCACCAATCAGCTCTCAACTGTGCGTTGCTGTATGCTATGCAGACTTTATCTGTGTTCTGTTTTTGTAGCGACGTATTGTGTCGGATAAACGTTACTCTGATAAGAGATTGGATGTCCTGTCAGCAATTGTCCTTGCAGAGACAGCATTGCATGGTCCAGGTACCAAGGAGCGTCGCCTCATAGTTAATCTGGCTGTCTGTATGGCTACAAGAATGGTCAGTGCATACAAGACTCCATACGTATGATTTGGTGATTCTGTATTGTATTGCTACTTCTTGACAATATTCATGCTAAAACATGATGTAGCCTCACGGATTGATCCTCTTTCAATCACATGACCGAAACCAATGAGACTGCGTAGTTGGTGTCGTATCGGGTCTCTATGCAATGTGATTTTTCACATAATGCTATTTGCGATTTTCTCGCGATTTTTTTCCGCAAATTCGCTGTCGTGTGGCAGGCCCTTTACTCGCTATGATACTGGTATATCTAGATGCTAGCTAGAGTATATCAATAGATGTTATAAAACCCCCAGGGGGCGACCTTTCTACCCTCTGTTGTAGAGGTCCTTTAAAGATGATGAGCTTTCGCAGCTTTCAGCCATGATTAAGAAGCTGTCAGATATTGCCAGTCTACAACAAGTGTGAGTCCGTGAGGAAATTGCATCAGAGAATTGCAGTTTGTTTCACACATGTTTCCTGTTTCTGGTGACACTCGCATCACATGGTCTGTGTATCTGCATAGGTAGCGGGATAGCCCAATGACCGGGGCGGTTAGCTCATGATTGAATTATTATGAGTTTAAGCTCTGCTCATGCCGGTTTCTTACTGCATGCGTGAGGTCCTCACAGAATGCTTAGCACTCTACACCGACCCCCTAGGCTAGAAGGGCCATCAAGTAGTATGGCCCAGTGAAAAACAAAATACTCATTTTTAGGGCATCAAGGTTCAGTCTTTTTGAACACCTTTACTTTGAAGTTTCATCTGCCATTCCATTTGAAGGGGTGTAATTCTAATGCCAGCATACTTTTTCTCACCGCTTTAATGGTAATCTAATTTTTGCTCTCTAGGTTGAAGGAGGTTTGTGACACAAGTTTTCTGTACTGGCATAGAGTTATCTTCTCTACATACCTCACTAACATGTACGAGGAAGCTACAGATATCTACAAGATCAAGGTATGCCTTTCAATCTTTTTAAAAATCATATGACATCTTCATTTCTATGAATGGAAGCTGCAGATTAGATAAAGTTTTGTTTTTCACCGGTTACGGCTTGGGATGGAGCACCACAAGCGGCTCAGTATAAATGCACCACCTCATAATGAGGGCTGTTTTTCTGTTAAACAACAACTCGTGTTATGGTTAGAGCGATGTTTGTAATATCCTAAATAGACCGACAGTGCTGGTGACTTATTCATTGGTGATCAATATCTATTCGCTGAAATAATTTCTCTGTTTTCCAGTACATGTTCTCAGCACTGCAGGACTGCTTTGTTTCACTCAAAGCCACAAAACATTTGGATAATCCGCAGACTCTGCTCGATCAATACAATAAGGAGATCATGCAGGAGCTGCAACAGGTTAGAAAGTGTAATGTTCGGGCTTAGTCTTTTGACCATTGATATGTATATGGATTGGCAGTCCGCAGTACAAGGCTGACCCAGCAGACAGTCTCATCGAGTTCTGATGTCATAAAAAGGAAGAGTTTCATTGCACTAGCTGTAAATTTCTGTGAAAAAGGTTTACAACTTTGAAATTAATTAGACGCACACTTAATCGGAGTTGTTTGCACTTTAATGTAAAGACAAGACAACTCGTAATATAACTCTTCCGGTTCTTGTGTAGCTGATGACAATTCTCTCTGTTACTGTAGTGTATTATTGAGCCTCTCTGTCGTGACATTGAGACAGACCTGAGACTGGACATTCACCATCACGAGTATCAGCTGGACTCTAGAAATCCGTTCACAGTCGGCCAAAAAGAACTTAAAGTCTTTCTTAAAATCCGCCCCATCAGATTCTATGGATTCCTCATCAACATCAAAAGTTAGCATTCACCCAGCCTGTGTGCTGTCAAAGATAATAATCAGAATGGAACATTTTCTATTTTTACAAATGGAGCAGTTTTGTGGTTTCAATCCTCGTATACCCTTTTTACTGCTCAGTTATCCTCTAAAACTAGAGCCCCCGATTCGTCCCCTCACTCATATCAATAGGTGCATTCACATGATCAGTTTTTGCTGTGACTGAACCCATTTCAGGTCACAGTTTCAGCTTACCCTCTCAGCGTTGTGACCGAAAGCGAAATTTTAAAAAGCATCAACGAAAGCTGCAACCGAAATCACGCGAACAGACGTTCGCGACTGAAAGTAGGCAAGTTAGGCAATATCAAAGTTACCAATGTCAAGGCTGCAAAAGAGATTGGGTTATTGCAAATGAATACTAAGTTGCGAATGAACACTCGGTGCTAAATAATGAGCTGAAGTTGACAGGAGACAACACCGACACCATTACAAATCCTCCCGAACTCGGTGTTTTTTGTTACTGCAACCGTGTGTACGCGTGATCGCAGTTTTGATTTTTTTATTGCGACTGACCGAGATCACGCGAATAGACCTATTGTCATCATAGGCCAGTAGGACCAGAAAATGAGTGCACAACGCCCAAATTCAACTAAGACAATTAATTCAAAAGCTTGAATTTACACTTTTTATGTGGAGTATTTTCTTTGTGGTAACTCTATCAATCAATAGTGTATATTTAGCCCGATAAAGATATATTACTATTGTTAACCGCCCAACTATACTCAGGCCACGCAGAGTTTAGTTATCTTATTGCTTCGCATCGCACATTGGTGAAATAAAACAAGGGTTTATCATGATGATGATAGTCTGATTAAATTGAATTTTTTGTATTTCCTGTACCTGTGACCCAAGCTTGAGCAAGGTCATGTCACTCCGTTCATCTCCCCCAGTCGGTCATTGAAGGGTCAACACGTATCATTCCGCTTGTCAGAACAAGTTAAGGTTTTTTTCCGCGATGGAAGTTTTTTTTACTACATCTATAATACAATCTGAACAGACTCTTCAGAACTGGGAAAGGTAACAGCCTTTATCTTCTTTTTACTACAATTTATCCATTCACAGCTGAGGTAGAACGGTATCTGGATACAACATTCTACAATCTAACAACAGTGGCACTTCATGACTGGAAGAAGTATTCAGAGATGAAGAATGTTGCTACTCAAAAGTATGGACTCCATCTAACGGAATCGCATCTTCCCAGTCAGACGTTAGAACAGGGCCTGGATGTTTTGGAGATCATGAGAAACATTCAAGTATTTGTCTCTAGGTACAACTACAACCTCAACAACCAGGTAGGCTCCATCACATCTAGAGTTTTGAATTCGATGACTGCACTAAACAGTTTAAACAAGGTTGGTCCAACCTGCGGCTGGTGGCAGAGGGCTGCATGCTGCCCAACAATCAACCATTTCACTATCAGACACAGCTAACTGAGGAACTCACATGATTTTTTTTTGAGAATGAAAGTATTTTGGGGTTTTCCTTGCGGGTGTACTGAAGCTTAACAAGTATTTTCTGCTCTAATAAACCAAGCGGAGTTTTGGAGAATAATTTTTTTGCTCCCACATGGTGGCTCTCCGAAATCGCGACTCATTTAAAAATGGAATCATCTGCTCTCAAGTATAGCCCAGTCTCATCTTCATAATGAGTGCAGACCTTGTGCAGGAAAGAATGACTTTGTAACTACTACTAAGATTCCAAATTCACATAGTGATAGTCTGTTCTAGATATTTGTGGAGAGGAGCAGTAACAACAAACACCTGAACACAATTAACATTCGTCATGTGGCCAACTCAATCCGTACCCATGGAACTGGTATCATGAACACGACTGTGAACTTCACATATCAGTTCCTGAAGCAACGATTTGCCATATTCTCACAGTTTCTCTATGATGAACATATCAAGTCCAAACTAATCAAGGTAACTCTGGGCTTGATATAAGCACATTGAATACCAGTTGTTTTATGTTTTTCTTTATGAAAAGCTGTGCTGGTTCAGATAGATCAATTTGTTGTGGTTTAGCATAGAGAATCGCGAGCAGATCAGCGGTTCACCTCATATTGAGGCCCGTTTCATTGGTGCTATGATTGGAGTGGGGAGCTCACTCTCAAAGCAGGGCACCTAAGGAGATGAGCGCTGCCAAACTGCCACTAGTTGCTCGCTCTTGTTCCTTTATCCTCACACTAGCCCTCGAAAAGGACATGAAGAATATAAAGTAAGGCAAGGTCTCTTGACCCCAAGTCTCCCCGACGATTTCTAAGATCATGGGTGTTAAAAAATTGAACTTAACAGTCTTAAAAAAAGTGTATTCATTAGGAACAGCTGTATGATTGAATGACATATACACGGAACGATTTTCTCACTACGGTGACTGCGAGTGGGTGCATAGTCTCAAATGTTGAATTAGTTTTAAATTATATTACTAGGATTGGCGATTCTTCCGAGAAAATCATTCCGAAACTGATCAAAAATACCCATATGAAAGAGCAGACAAGTTTAACAAAGGAATACGGAAGCTCGGTGTCAGTGCAGATGGACTGAGCTATCTGGACAGATTCAGGCTACTCATCACTCAAATAGGTCAGTGCTGAATGATCATCTCAGATCAACAGCGAGGCCAATTATATATCTCCAATAGACTCTTTAGTGCCGTGTTTCACTTCTAATACATTGGGCTTTGACCCAAGGTTGGTAATGCCGTTAGGTTGGGGTGAGCCATAGAGTTGTCTTCAAATAGAATAACTCTATGGGATGTGCTGATGTTTATGAACAGAAGGTACATAGTTTATGGGCAAATCCGACAATATTTGTGAACAAGTAATTAGCTGTTGAAAATTTGAAGAGTGAACTGTTTACTATGTCAATCATCGAACAGATTAAATAAATTTATTGAAAACCATTTGTATTAAACTATGTAAAACTCTAACTTTAAAAGAAGTGTTCCACTGTCAGGGGTATGCAGAAATTGGTCTATTGAGTTTTGGACTCAGCGTCTCCTTTGTGTGTCATCAGGGGTTTTTCTGTGTATACTCGCTTGGCCCGTATAGAGTTTGTACTCTATGTGTATACTCGCCTTACCCGTATAGAGTTGGTACTCTATGTGTATACTTCCCTGGCCCGTATAGAGTTGGTACTCTATGTGTATACTCGCCTGGCCCGTATAGAGTTGGTACTCTATGTGTATACTCGCCTGGCCCGTATAGAGTTGGT
>Ga0224501_10005450_pt1 | contig 10032 bp, 5 predicted proteins | sample SF_Oct11_sed_USG_4_FD_169105 | JGI IMG/M metagenome (GOLD analysis project Ga0224501, IMG submission 169105) | Sediment microbial communities from San Francisco Bay, California, United States - SF_Oct11_sed_USGS_8_1 | ecosystem: Environmental > Aquatic > Marine > Sediment | place: USA...
TCTCTCTCTCTCTCTCTCTCTCTCTCTGGCACCTATGACAGTTTCGGTCTCGCTTATCAGCAAACCACCAGATTGGGTGTATACAGTCTGTAGAGTCCAGATGGCCGTGTTGCCGTGATGAACATGTATCCACCGATTAATGCATTACTACAGGAAACTGGAGGTTTTGGTTTCAATCTTCATACTGATTGCTACAACCGCCGCTACTGAGGAGTGTGAGCTTGGCATCAGCAAGCCGATGCTGCCAGTTATAAAGCCGGGATATGATGGAGATTGGTTTCTATACAGCGTAGAAGGAAAGGAAGGTGAAACTGAAGAGGAATGTTTTCGGCAGTGCTGTGAAGATGAGGGTAAGTATCTGTCTTATTATATCTACCATCCACGTCCAGAGTATAGGGCTCGCCACGCTTAATTCGGTTTCCTTTTGCAGAATGTAATATTATGGTGATGACACTCCATGATGGGAAGATGCGATGCTCACTGGGTCACTGCCCTGAAGAGGCCTGCGGTTTAAGACCGACACAGCTGCAGTAGGTTTATTATGTTAATATCCTGAGCGGCTATGACTTCGGAAGAAACTTCATGAGCTTGAGAATGGTCGTATGAACCATATTACGCGATAATGTTTTGTAGGAGCAGAACTTATGTGGTTGTTAAACCTGGTGGCCTAATGGAACTGAACACACTAACCACGCCAAAGACGTACACAACCGGGATGACCAAAGGGACAGAGGAACATCATGAGAACACAACTCCTCTCGAAACCACTACAGTTGGTAGAACAGTTTTCAGCTCATCATTAGGGCGAAGATATACCCAATGGACGACTCTAGACAAAGGTTCTGGTTACACAACTGCCACTGGGAGTGCACCGGTAGAGTACCAGCAATCTTCCACAGCGCCATCTGGTAATGATCACATCACATTCCCCGCCACCATGAACGACGATGCAGCAGAGGCACATATGACTAGCAAACAACCGCTGATGGACACAAACAGTGGAACGCGTACGACGGCTAAACCAGTAAAGTTAACGGACACAACTATATCACCGACGGTGCATTCAGTTGGCAAAGCTGAAAATGTTCAGAGTGAGGGCAATTCCGTACAAGGCCTCTTTGTGAAAGCCAAGGAAGAGTTTACTAAACTTTCTACTCCTGCTAAGGCGGGCACGGTTGTAGGAAGCGTAGCAGCAGTGCTCCTAGTAGTAGTGGTGATTCTTCTCGTTGCTCGCTTTGGTTGCTCATGCTATAAAACACTGAAGCATCATAAACAGGGCTATGATGTACTGAAGGGAAAACCCACAAAACACTTTGATTAGCATTCTGTTATTTTTTATACTATGTTTCATGTTATTTTTTAAATTTCCTATTGAGAATATGATATTTAGTTTCCTTCCGTGATGCATACTGCTGTGTACTAGCCGCCTATGCACTTATCTAGCACTTACCTGCCAGGCCATTTACCGCCGCCCTGGATCATTCCAGCCTTGTCCGCTGCTTTCAGTCCTGGTCCAGAGAGTTTTCTCATGCCTCCAACATTCTTGACTCCGTACCTTTTGAAAGTAGAACGTGTTGTAAAGAGAAGAACAAGAATGATCGTAGAACTAGTATATATATATATATGATGTTACTATAAACTATATAGAACATACGCGTAAGCGGATGGTTGCAGGAACTAAGCCCGGGTGGAAGATGGAGGCTTTGACATTGTCTATGGCATTGACCCATTGTCTATGGGTCGGGTACCCTTAAATGGGTTTGGGTTCCGCCACCTATTTCAACGCACCAGTGAACCTCTATTAACAAAAAAACACGGAAACCTATAGCTGGTCTCTTCAATGTAACGCCTTTCACATTTCTTTAGTACTTTTTGGGACTTTCGTCAAATGACAAAATGATTGGCTCATCGGTATCTACACTCTTTCTCACCCTTCAAATGTTTGGCTGGTGCAAATTTCTTCTATTTCATCAAGCAGCTCGGATTCTTTTTTCCAGTCGTTTTTCGGGTGCACTCGCTTATGGAACTCCTTAATTTTTTTACGTATCTTAAAAAGACAAATGAAACAATCAGGTTTGAGTTCATCCCTATGGTTTTTTTTCGGTTTGTTGCTTCATCATAAACCTTTCCTTGGGACATTTAGTGATGAGGGCGTATGTGTAGTGTTCATTTGTATTCAAGGCAAACATCCTAGTCCTACATTGGGGTAATATACATTGTCATCAAGTAGAGTGTTTTCCATGCAAATGTTAGTAAACAAAATGGCTACCCTGTCTATCCACAAAGGAGGGGAGTTGGTAGGACAGCATGAGCTTCATGCTGTCCTACCAACTCCTACTTCATGATGAAGTAGGTTTCTAGTACTAGTAGTAGTGTCGGTAATAGTTAATATCAAGCCATTGGTGCTATTTCTTGTTCTTTTAATATCCGGTTAGTACGTGAAATTAGTCCTGGGCCTAAAACTTTTGGTGCATTGAGACCATTGGTGTTTGCGGAGTTACTCATTAAGTCTTCAGTCCCACTCTCCCTTCTCTTTCTGTCGGTGTTTCTGTTACTATGTATATGCACCTACTCACGAGTCACTAATTACTTGTTAGTTAGTAGGCCTATTACTACTAGTTACACTGGCTTAGATGGTTAGAGGTCGGTAACTCGGTAAGCTGTAGCATGTGCTACATCATCATGAGATTGAGAAAGGACAACTGGTGACAAGTGAACTACAAGGTCAATACAAATACAATACGACGAGTTTATACAGTTGTACTACAACCGTCTTCAATTCACCAAATACCTGAAATACTATTCCAACGCACGATTCACATTGCATATTGCCTGGCATATGTTGATAGTGGTTATCTTCATCGGTGAGAGTTGGAGCTTTAAAAGTCATCTTCCTTCCTTCAGGTTGTGGTTGACAATTGACTACTAGGAAGCAAGCCATCCAAAGGATCAGAAGTCTGCAAAACATCTTGTCACACTTGTAGCTAGTGCTTCGATTATGGGGACACTTAAATATCAGATCTGTGTTACTTGCGAATCAGTTGTATGCCAATCCTGGTCTACTCTGCTCACCAGTCAACTCGATTTCAATCCGATTGGACGCCGACTTTCTGCTCTTGGCGCAAGGACCGGCGTCTGCTACAGTTATAGCCCGAAGAATTCGAAGGCTGAAAGCCGTACAGCTATTTATTTGCTATGTTCGGTATTGATATTGATTGCGGACAATTTCAACGCTTGCACCCATTGGCCATTACGATTGGTTGTTCATAATGCGTTTAAGGCGGGAAAGCTGTAAGATGGGTGGTGCCTGAAACCACTAGAGCTGCCCTGTCAGCATCATGATTGCTGCTTTCTGTCTTCGAGCTGACTAGTAGGATAGAAGAAGTAGAGGGCCGCTTAGGCTCTGACTCCTTCTGCCAACAGTCAGAGAGAATGTCTAAAGGGGATAAGCTGCAAGTGAGCCTTGTGGGCGGACCACCATGGGGCTTCAGACTTGGAGGTGGCTCAGACTTTGGATGTCCGCTTGAAATTGCGAAGGTAAGGTAATCACCATAAGGTAATCACCATCCAGAAATGGCTTGAATCAATGAGATTTACCAAAATGCCCTGGAGTCACTGATTGAGCAAAGCTTTGGTGTGACTGCCTATACAGCATCAATAGTACAGTTGGAGCTGTAAACAACTTGATTTGCTGCCCTGCATGTTCCTGTACATTACCGCACTAAGATTGGCATGTAAGTCTGACACTGGCTTAATCTCATTAAAAAAATACTGATTTGAATTTAAAACAATATTAATGGTTATAGAGTGGTTTGCTAAACTTTTCTATGCTTATCTACCAGAATTATGAACAGAGTCATGTGAATTGTTTGATACATCCTTTTGCCCAATTTTTACACATTTATTCATCAATACAGGGCTGCAGACCATTGTCCTTAGGAATAAATGGTGCCACCCGTTATCTAACCCATATCAAATCACAAATCTATAAACAATACCGAATCATTAATCTATGTGCTCAGTGGATTACATGTATAAGGTTTACTAATAGCATACGTAACAGGAGTGTAAGTACTATTTAAATACTGAAGAAACTGAGACCCCCCTTCTTGATTGACAAACTTGGCTCTCCCGATTTGGGTATAACTGATAACCGCGTACACAGATTCAATGACCTTTATATGGCCAAATGGAAAGGTTCACGTCTGGGTGTTGCCTACGAGTCAGTTCTTAACTAAAGAGTGAGCGCTGTAGTAATTAGCGGAGCAATAAATCGTATAGAAAGGCTTAATAGCATAGTATAGTACCTTGTTCAAATTATTGCAAGATTTACCAATTCAGTACTTTCAAGGCATAATCAAATACTGCGGGCGGGCGGGCGCTAGCGTATAAGGTTAGCCTCCATGCAAAGCTCATATCATATAACACGATGAAGAAGGTGCCCTCTTCAATATGGGAAATGAACTATGTTCAGTGCTGTCTTGAATTGGTATTAGCACCTGTGTTAAACTGTAAGAAGTGATGCACTAACCATCTCTGTGTGTGTTTGACTCTGTAAAACTAGCGGTCATTGAACTCTCAAACTCATGCATGAAATCTTGAAGAAACATAAGTGCTTTTTCGATGGATTCGGACCAATGTTTAGTAAGCGTACATAAGTGCATTTTTTGGATGCTATTCCATATAAATGCCAATTACATGTATTCTGGGTTTTTGTTTTTACTATACCCATCTTTAACTATCCTGAGTGCTATAGATTCACTGATGGAGTTTTTCCAATCTGCCAAGCGAATCACCAAGCCGCTTATTTAAAGGTTTCAGGAACAATGTAGCAATTCTCTAGTCTTAGCTAAATGAGCTAACAGAAATGTCCTTTCCTTAATTTTTAGCTTCGGAAAAGGAGTAAAGCGTTTGAAGCTGGTTTAGCTGAGGGTGATGTTGTGACGGTAATTGATCATCAAGATGTGACCAGTAAAAGTCATGGTGACGCTATGAAGATAATAGAGCTGGCCGGCCCAACTCTGACGCTATCCATCATCAAGTGAGTTCATTCACATTATACATGTACCTAGTTTATTTATGATTTTTATGTAGCAGAATGCACTGCATACTCTTTCCTTTTGACACGAGCAACTCTTGTTTAATGATCTATGGATGGAAGTTCATGAGGTTCATCTAATATGATGGTTCATAGCCTCCTGTTCACTGCTTACAAATCTAGCATTTGACCTACATGTAATATAGTTGGACATAGTCCTCTGATCTTCGAACTGTTGTAATGCATTAGGTTATGAATCTCACAAGTGGTCTGCCGGCTGGCACAAAGGCTCTGTAGAGTGAATCAGTAAGACTAAATTTTTGCCTAAAGTGAGTTGATATAAAATAGAGTAATTCAGGCAGTGACATCCTTTTGTCATGCCAGTCACGCAGTTAGGTTTATGGTCTCGCGATCTCCTCCTCCCTAACAACGAGATAATCCCCCTATTTTGGTTATTTCTGGGCATCTGATTGATCTTAAATCCTGTTTCAGTGAGGTTTCCTTTGGTAATACTGATGAATTATTCATAATATTTTTGTACAGTAACCCATGACATTCTCGGGTCCATTGCTGAGGTACAAATCTGTAGTAAATTCTGTTACCGCTCATCAATTACACTGTCAGGTCACTAGGGTTTACTCGAGCAAGCTGGCAGGACGCCCAATCGGTGTACAGGCAACATGTCAGCTGAGCAGCTCCGCAAGTACTCTCTTCTGTTTTTCAGAGGAGTGGGACCATCTGCGGACTTTGCAGCAATGCAGCAAGCCCAGTTACCACAGCAAACAGTTCGAATGCAACAACCTCCTCAACAAGAACAACAGATGCCGCAACAGCAGCTGATACAACATCAACAACAGGTATCGCAACAGCCTCCTAATCGACATCCACCACCTACACAGCCAAAACCGCAGAGTAATGGTTATGAGGAATCTATGGCTAGATCTATAGAGGCAATGGTCGTTAGAAGTCGTGAACCAAGCATTTCACGATCATATATTGAGACTACCAGATCACGGGAGCCCAGCATATCTCGTACTCTTCATGTTATCACTCACAATCACAAACAGGTAAGTTAATAAGAAGTACCTCCTGTTTTCATGAAAGAGCCCTGTGCTGTCAGAGGATGATTCAGGGGTAAGCTTACATTGTTTAATTTAATGTTTGTTCATAATGCCATAATGACTGGCAGACTACAGTCTGTGCATAGAATCCTGCGTCCGCCCCTTTCTGCACCTATAGCATTATGAGGTTTCCTGTTTAGCCTTTTGCAAACAGACCCGCTTGTCAGTCTTTATGGAACAGCATGCAATCAACTGTTGCTTGGTGTTACTAGTTGATATGCTTCAGATCCCCCATACTGTTATAAATAGGATATAGCTATAAAAGTTAAATGTCAGACAGTCGTTACAAATGCATTGTTAAGGAGTGTTTGTTTGATTCCAGTCATGGTACCATGATCCTTTATTTTGTCAGCCCGAGAATTCGGTCAAGCCACTGCCTGTTCATAAGCCTGACCCCTGGACTGTGGATGTCACCTCCTACCAGTTTAATGGAGGAACCAGCTTGCGGCAACCTCCACCAATCTCTCCTAAGCCAAAGTTCAAGGCCACCACACTGCCGAGGGGTGGAGGGTCGTCCGCAGCCCCTGTTCAGCATGCTCAACCCGCTCCAATGTTCAAAGTGGCTAAAATACAGTCTAGAGCACCCGATAGATGGCAACCATCAACACCAGTGTCATCTAATGGTAGGTCTCTCTTTCTCTCTCTGAGATATTTTCCTCATATGACCTCATCACTATTGCGCTGACGTTGCTTGGTTAGATGATCACTTTGTTCCACCGAGTTATCCTCTAACTGTAGGTTTGTTCACCAGTTATGGTTTAGCATGGAACACCGTGGATGGGCCAGTATCAATGTTCCGCAAGGCTTGATTTTGTGACGGGGTTTGAACTCAGGTTCATGTGATCACAAGCCCAGCTCTACCACCAATGTATCCCGCTTTCCCTCCGACATATAAAATTTGACAGGCCTCTTAATATGCCACCAGTCTCAGTACATTGGTACAGATGTTTAACTACGGCTTTTTAACTCATTATAGAAGCGATGCACAACCAAAGACCGGATCAACCTATATCCTCGCAGCCCCGGTCTTATCAACCTGCCTTCCAGTCGTTTTCTCCCCAACAACCCCAGCAGCAGAACTACCACAGTCCGCAACCGCAGGGCTTCCAAAGTCCGCAACTGCAGAGCTTCCAAAGTCAGCAGTCACAGAGCTTCGAGCCTCAGCAGCTGCAGAGCTTCCAAGGTCAGGAGCCGCCGAGCTTCCAGCCTCAGCAGACACAGAGCTTCCAAAGCCAGCAACTTGTGTCACCGCAGCCAAGCTATGCTCCACAAAGTCCAGCTCAGTCAGAAGTTACAGAAGCCGATTCAATTCAAGTATCGCCTAGACGAAAAGGGCATATTCCTGGCATGCTTAACCCCCTCATCTGTGATGACAGTCAAGGGGATTTCGGAGCTAATCCGATTGTGCAACCTGACAGTAAGTATCTACATTACTCCTGTGCTATAGACCACTTTATGGCCTGGCTGTGATGCAAATATGGAAATGGCTGTTGTGTTAACCTTCTCTTCTGATTATCATAAGATCGAGAAATCATATAATCATTGGTAGGCAATCCAAACAGAAGGATCCAAACTTATGGATCCAATCTGAACCCAGTTACTTTGTATGATTTGCTATAGACACTATTTGGTTTCAGATGGTAAAGAAAGTAAGTGTGTGCTTGTCGTATCACCATACCAAACCCCTTGCAGATCAACTGTATCCATGAACATGGCCATCATTCAGATGGCCGTAGCGGTCATGGATCAGTTGAGCTGCTATTAACAGTATTTTTGCCCGCTATGTAAATGGTTTGGTTTGCTGAGATTTTGATATACATGTGCAACAGTTGTTTGGGTATTTTGCCTAGTTTAATAACCCTGCTCATCTATTGCTTGGCAGGTTTTGGTTATTGATATATGTAACATGCCGATTTGGTGCACTGGTAGTTAAAATCTATATGAATTATATACAGAGATATGTTGGTAATCTTTATCATTAGTTGGGCTGGTAATGGGACAGAACATCTCTTTTGCACTTCCAAAGCCCTTTTTCTACTAATTCCAGCATGCCTAGTACAAATGACCCATATCAGAACTTTACCATTTATTGTGAAGTGCGTGCTCAAAAAGAATTCCAGTTCTCGTAAAACTGAGAGTCATACCAAGCAAAAGGGCTCCATGAAAAAGCCCAAAACATTCCCACATGCTTTAGTTTGTGGCTGATCAAATCCGGTGGTCAATATCCCGAACCTACAACCTCACAGAACACCCAAGGCTGAAACTCAGAATAAGCAAATTGCATTAAATAGTTAGCCGAAAAGGCAATAGAAGTGATATACTCATTAGATTTGTATGTATTGCAGAGAAGCTATACTCGGATTCTGCTTTCTATGATGCGCCTGGTATGAAATACCCTACCATCAATGACCAGGTGGCTCTCTGCAAAGAGATCGCTAACCTCTTGGACTCCAACCAAAATAAGAGGTCACGAGGAGGTCGAATGTTTAACAAGCGTAAACAAAGAGCGGAAGAATGGAGCATGGCGAGTCAAGGACAGCGTCGGGAGACAAATCCTACCGGCGGCAGCATGTATGATGACCCAACATACTACAGCGCACCTCCACCCCGAAAGGAGTTCGGGTACAATCAGGTGCGACATCATCCAGATCCAATCAAAGCTAAACTCAGTATGGAGGAGCTAGAAAGACTACAGCATGATCAATCATCTCTGTGTAAACACGATGAGCTACCGCCAAACATGGCTTTCGATGTCAATGCTGCATTGTCGCATTCACATGGCAAGGCTGGTCAGATTTTCGCTAGGCGTAAGGCCAGGGCAGAGAAATATACTGTGGATGAGAGCAATGTAAAACAGTATGTGGACCCGCCTACCCTGCTACAGGCTCCGCTGACCCAGCCACTTTATACCAGGCAGTACACTTCACCATGGGAAGCTGCAGCGTCCGGACAACTCGACCTCGCTTTCACCGACTTCAACGGCAACACCCCATCTGTTCACTCGGATCAGAGTCAACCAGCCTACTCTAAAATCTCCTACTCGGATACACGCTCCATGACATCGGCTCCGGAACCAAAACTGGATGTAAACTTCAAGAGTTTCAGGCCCGTCCAGTATACTCCAGGTAGTCAGGTAGTGGGCGGCTTATCTGGTAGTCAAACGCTTCCCAGGCGGCGTACCCGGCTTGAAGAGATGTTAGAAGGTGGTGGCACAAGCTCGCTGACATTTAACATGGGCCAATCTAACCCGCTCTCACCCAATGTGTATAATCAATCTTCACAGCAGTCAGGATATAGTCAGCCTTACCAGCCGACCTATGCTGAGCCAGGTAGGTTCTTATGCAATAAGAGCCATTACTGCCAGACTGATTGCTACATAGAGGTTGCTTAACCCCTCGTACTAAATAACTGAGGAAATTATTTAGCCATTTGTAAATTCAGCAAGTGCTCCCGGCCCACATTATCATTGCCATGATGCCCTGCTATAGGAAATCTGCCATTGATTCTCAGACCATGAAGGCCTATTGGTTGAGTTTTCGATCAGTTTAGGGAATAGCATTACATCATCACAACATTGCCACAGCCTGGACAATGTAACAAAGGGGATATAGAAGCACAAATCCTGCATGGAAAATATTTCAGGATTCGGCTAAATTATAGGGATTGTAAAAACTATTCGGTACGATAGTGGTCTGCATGCATTCGATGATTAGGTTACTGTCCCTTTATAGCACATGTATATGCCCATTTTCTGTGAGGCATTAGGCTTATATTATACAACTGTTCCACAGTTTCGACACGTTTATAGTCCCTACAGCTATGCACAGTGAAGCAACTTATACACTTCTTGTACATTGAACTGCTGTTTCTTTA
>Ga0224501_10005451_pt1 | contig 10031 bp, 6 predicted proteins | sample SF_Oct11_sed_USG_4_FD_169105 | JGI IMG/M metagenome (GOLD analysis project Ga0224501, IMG submission 169105) | Sediment microbial communities from San Francisco Bay, California, United States - SF_Oct11_sed_USGS_8_1 | ecosystem: Environmental > Aquatic > Marine > Sediment | place: USA...
TGCACCCCGTGATATGCGCACAGTACTACACCCCATGGTATATGCACAGTTCTGCACCCCATGATATACGCACAGTGCTGCACCCCATGATATTCACACAGCACTACGCCCCATGGTGTACGCACAGTACTACATCCCATGATAAACGCACAGCGCTGCACCTCACGGTATACGCACAGTGCTGCACCCCATGGTATACGAGCAGCGCTGCACCTCTCGATGTTCGAACAGTTAGCCTCCAGGGATACGCACACTATTGCAGCCTCAGATGTATGCGCAGTGTTCATTACTCAGCACTTTTACAGGTTGGGGTTGGATGGTAGTCCTTAGCTCATTTCTCATTCACCTGATTGTGGACGGAATTACATACACTTTCTCTATAATCTTTGATGCCATCGTGGAGGATTTCCAGAGTGGTAAAGGAGATGGAGCTTGGGTTCTGTCAATCTTCGTGGGAGTCACACTCGGTACAGGTAAGACCCACCCACTCACCAACGGGATCATGGGATAGCTCAGTGGGTAGAGTATTATGGGATAGTAGGATAGTGGGATAGCTCAGTGGTAGAGCATTATGGGATAGTGGGATAGCTCTGTAGGTAGAGCATTATAGGATAGTGGGATAGCTCAGTGAGTAGAGCACTATGGGATAGTAGGATAGCTGTGGGTAGTCACCAACGGGATCATGGGATAGCTCAGTGGGTAGAGTATTATGGGATAGTAGGATAGTGGGATAGCTCAGTGGTAGAGCATTATGGGATAGCTCAGTGAGTAGAGCACTATGGGATAGTAGGATAGCTGTGGGTAGAGCATTATGGGATAATGGGATAGCTCAGTGGGTAGAGCATTATGGGATACGGTGATAGCTCAGTGGGTAGAGCACTATGGGATAGTGGGCGAACAAAACGTCTAGCTCCTATTGCTCCAACAAGCCTCAGGCCTAAGAGGTTCATTAACTAGACCCACCTAAGTGTCGGAATAGACAAAAAGCAACGTTACCACCCACCGAGTGCACAGACAGTGTCTTCGTTGAATGAAAGCAACCCCAACAGATTAATAAACTGCCCATAACTCACTCCTATCATGGTATGTGTATATGGAAGCCATGCCCCTATACATAATGACCTGTTTCCTGTCACAAACTGCTGGCTTCGCACGTAGCTTTATGGGCTTGGGGCTTGTGCATTCCTAAATAGAGCGGGTCTACGCATCTTCTATGGGTCTGGGGTTTACACATGTATACAGACAAAATACCATACAAATCTAAATTACTTCAAGACTCAATTTATATACAATACTAAATATAAAGCCTCAATTATCGGTGCACACGCACCTATTATCATCCCTTCCGAAGTTAAATTTAGTTAACGTAGGTTAGGAGCCCTAGTTCAGGAGTGAAAATTGCACAAATCTCCGAAAACCATGCCCAAAACAGGCAGACTTGCAGCCAAAACGGGGCGGTTTTTTTATATGAAAAGGTAGGTAAATGACTACATGGTGTCATAGGCTCACAGGGAATGACAGCTGGGACTGTTAAAAGGGATACCGAACAGTTGGATCAGTATGGGCTGGTGTTACTATTAGTACTGATGCCACAAAATAAAATCAAAAACATTTTAACACCTTAACTGGTAGTGTGAGGACATGTTCAGTTTATTTAGTTAGTAGATGTCACAGATTATGATCTGGTTAACTTAGATTAAGTTTGTTCTAGCATTTCACATGAGTAAAACATTAGTGAAACTTCAATCTAATTTTCACCGGACAAATCCTATAAGCTACACTTGAAGCTAAGGCACTGTGACTGAGTGGCTAGGGCAATCGTCTCCCCGATTTAGGACGGTGTACAGGATTTTTCAAACCTTTCTCGGTTCACCCAGCAGGGAATAGGTACCCGACTGTCTTCAGACCTAGAGAGGGTGAAGGTGACTGGCATCCCACCTCACTTATATAGTTGCCGGTAAAGAGTGCCTCTCTCGCCAACGCTCCATGCAACCATTGGTTAAAGTGCTACTTAAAGGTTGGATGACGAGACAAATTTTTTGGCTGATCAGAATCAGCATGTCTCCAAACCTACCTGAGTCAAATTACAGTACAATAGACACAGCAGAAGTGCCCTTAAATCCGTGCTAAAGATGGCAAAATTGGCACTTCTGCTGTGTCTATTGTACTGTAATTTGACTCAGGTAGGTTTGGGGACATGCTGATTCTGATCAGCCAAAAAAATTGCATCGTCATCCAACCTTTAAGTTTTTAACATGCCCTAATGCATCACTTTCTGCAGACCTGTTATACATGCACTGTTCTCACCTGTACAGGTGGACTGACAGCACCCAAACGCAGCGCATTGCATAATCTGATTCCATGTCAGAGGCTGCTGGAACCTAATAAGCCTCATCTGACGATAGAATGGATGAATGAGTCACTTGGATTTTTGATCATAACTATTGAATGGGTTGTCTGATTGAGAGATGATTTCACAGGTGTCATCCTGACACATGTAGACACCTTTGAGTCAAAATCAGAAAGATTAAATTTAACAGCCTATAGTTGTCAATGCCCCAGTGGGGCCCCCATAATTAGTAAACTCAGCTGCACATGACCAATCACGAACCGAACCGCAAACCCCAGGGAGACATACACAATACCAGATACCATCACTGACTGTCCAATCGAGATCCACGCGGAACTTAAGTAACAATTTAAGGGCCACCTTTATCTAAATCTGATAAATGAACAAGGCTTGGACTTAAATTCTTTCACAAAAGAGAATTTTAGGCCGGTTTCATAGAAGGGTTTCTATCAGCGGTAGTTTTCCATCCATCCATTCATAGTGATAGGGATTACAAAATCTAATTCAATAGTACTACTGTCCTTATAAAGGTGAAGGTCTCTTGACCCAATGGCCAGATGAGGAAGTGGTTGTTAGTGAGAGCCAGGTGAGGAAGTGGTTGTTAGTGAGAGCCAACTTGGACCGGGCAACGGTGTAACTGAGGTGGAGTGCCACTCCTCTCCCTCACCAATTTCCCAAGCTCTGAAGAGAGTCAGGTACCCATTTACTGTTGGGTGAACAGCTAGAGAGAGTTTTCGAGAAATCCCGTGCACAAGCTGTGTCTTAAACCCAGGACCTTCAGCACCAGTAACGAGCGCTCTAACCACTCAGCTGCATTGCGTCCCCTTGTCTGACCATATTATAAAAATTAAATTATATACGATAGTAATTGCTTTCTGAGCGCGTTTCAATGCTTTATTTTTTAAGTCATCCTTCGCTGTCGATGACGTGGTAACATTCCCTGAATTCTCCGTCATGTTTTGTCACACACTCATATTAGTTTATCAAAATATTTATAACTGTTATACACTCGACTTGCCTAAAGTGCACCGCCCGGTACATATAGTGACCATGCAGTCTGAGAGCTGACCTAACACAGTGCTCGCATTGAATGGACCTTGTCTCTGGTAGTAATTAGAAAACTATGCTACATGGGAGGTGAAAGCTCAAACAACCCGCGCTTGAGCAATAATTTTTTTGTGAACTTCCAATAATCCGGGATCATCATTTTACTAAACAACAGAGACGCTTTCAAATCGTATTCAGCTGACCTCTTTAGCCCGAGGCTTAATTAATCTGAACTGATAGGAGATAGGAAGTGCTATCCCATACTTTTGCAGCCACAGAGCTATCCCACTATCTCTCCACTGAGCGATTTCAGTATCCCATAGTGCCCTACCAACTTAGCTATCCCACTATCCCATAGTGCCCTACCCACTGAGCGATTTCACTATCCCATAGTGCCCTACCCACTGAGCTATCCCACTATTCCATAGTACTCTAGTTACTGACTGAGTTTTCTTGCTATCCTCAGTTGATTTGGCCTCAGTTCGGATTTTCTTGGCCTCTTTCGGCAGTGGTAATTATGTATTGAATAATGAACTGACACGCGGGTCCATCAGAAGCAGGGTGACAGGCTCATCAACACAAAACAGTTTAAATCGTTAGAATGAACTTTGGCAACCCAGCCCCGGGCCTGTCACATGGTGAGAAGTGATGAGGGCTGATCATTATGCAGACTGCAATAACCAATAAAAATCGCCCTGCGGCTCAGCTGTAAAAGCACTGGGATTGTAATTGTGAAAACCTTGGTTCGAATCCAATCCAGCCCGTGGGGCGCCGCTGTTGGTAGTGTGAGTTTCTCACAATTATCCCAGCTCTAACAAGCTTCAGGCCTATAGGGGGTCCTACTGCACTAACAAGCTTCAGGCTTATAAGGGGTCCTACTGCTCTAACAAGCTTCAGGCTTATAGGGGGTCCATGAGATAGGATGGCCAAATACACGAGTAGAATTCAAAAAAAGGAAAGGCAAACACCTGTGTTTTCAGAAGTCCGATGAGACCTAAATGGACCCGCATCACAAACAAATACATATTTTATATTCACTGAAATAGCAATTAGACTCGTAGCTCGAATGTAATCGTCTTAACCTAAAATATGTCTGGCATGAAAAGTAACAATGACCCATCAATGGCAGGAAAACAATGCATCACACCTAGTCTGCGTTCAATGATAGTGAAAGTAAGGTGATCTGATTGTTTGAGCGATAGGAGCTAGGATATGTGTGGGTGGCTCACACAAACAATGGGAGCTGGGATACAATCATGGTTGAGGACTTAATGGTGTCATAGAAAAGCTCGGCACGGACCAGAGGATACCAACAGACAATCAAAATGTTAGACTTGCCTAGCTGGGTAACCTTTTCCATCATAAGGCAAACAAAATGGGTGCATCAGAGAGAGAAATGAAACCACTTTCCACGCGTGTTGGTTCAGAGGTACTCAGACAAACTTTGAACCCCAGTTATAACAAACCTGTGGCTAAATTTAGAGCCATTGTGTTATCTTATTAAACCCCTGATAGATTTCCTCACCTTGCTTCATATCCTTTTGGTATACTTTGTAATGAAAAGTGACAATCATGACTAGAGTTTCACATCATCCTGTTTACTTGTCGCTGTGATAATTTCTCATCACTGTTAACTCAACAAATACATCCTCCCACTCATCATCTTCAGTCGGACAAAGGCCTCCCTCCTTCTGTCAATCTTTTGCTATATCTGTCCTGCGGTTACTAGCATCCTTCTCTATGGAGCACACCATGGGTCACCCATAGAGTACCCTTTCCTATGGAGCGCACCATGGGCCACCCATAGAGTAACCTTCTCTATGGAGCGCACCATGGGCCACCCATAGAGTAACCTTCTCCATGGAGCACACGATGGGTCACCCATAGAGTAACCTTCTCTATGGAGCGCACCATGGACCACCCATAGAGCAACCTTTTTTATGGAGTGCACCATGGGTCACCCATAGGGTAACCTTCTCTATGGAGCGCACCATGGACCACCCATAAGATAACCTTCTCTATGGAGCGCACCATGGACCACCCATAGAGTAACCTTCTCGATGGAGCGCACCATGGACCACCCATAGAGTAACCTTTTCTGTGGGGTGCACCATTGGTCACCCATAGAGCAGCCTTCTCTATGGAGCGCACCATTAGCCACCCATAGAGTAACCTTTCCTATGGAGCGCACCATAGACCACCCATAGAGTAACCTTCTCTATGGAGCGCACCATGGGCCACCCATAGTGTAACCTTCTGCATGGAGCACACGATGGGTCACCCATAGAGTAACCTTTTCTATGGAGCGCACCATGGGCCACCCATAGAGTAACCTTCTCCATGGAGCACACGATGGGTCACCCATAGAGTAACCTTCTCTATGGAGTGCACCATGGACCACCCATAGAGTAACCTTTTCTATGGAGCACACCATGGACCACCCATAGAGTAACCTTTCCTATGGAGTGCACCATGGACCACCCATAGAGTAACCTTTCCTATGGCACATACTTGTGCATGGATGAAAAGTTATCTCCATATAAATAGAATAATGCCATTTCTATATGTTGTAGGTCCTATAGCTAGTGGATTAGTGAATCTGTATGGGTGTCGAGCCGTGACAATGGTAGGAGCGGTGATCGGAGCTTTCGGATTCGCCATCAGTGCTCTAGCGCCTGGATTATGGTTTCTATATATCAGCATCGGTGTAGTGGGTGGTAAGTTATCATATGATGACCATAACGAGATGTACATTATAGTATCCTGACCAATGTCAGGAGTAAACAGGTACCCTGCATGTACCCTGCAGGTATCCTACAGGCATCCTGACCAGTGTCTGAGGTACGCAGAAACTGACCTCCTGAGTCTTTGATCAGCTTTTCCCAGGGAAAATCATTAGAAGACTCTCTGCCTGCACCCGTGCTCCATAGAGAAGGTAACTCTAAGGGGAGGCTTCCTTTGTTTAATGTCAGAATCCCAAACTATCATCCGGAGATGTCATTAGCACCTGTCATTTTTAAAAGTTAATAGAGTAGACCAGTGTGGTGTTGACACAATGGATTCTATGAGGCTGGCTGAATATAAAGTTCACTCTTCCACTCGCAATAAATGTGCCGACGCGCATGATAACACTACAGTAATAAGTCACTGCAGATCCTATACATGTACTTGACAAAATTGTGCTATCTTGAATTCATTCCCATGATAGGGTTTCAGAGCGCAGTTTTTTACCACGGTCAGTGAGGGATGGGGGACATTGTTGTGCAATGATAGAGGCCGGATTGCAAAGACCATTTTTTCTTCAAGAGTGGAGAAAACCCCAAAAATATTCATCGTATAACTGCTTTCGATTTGGAGCTCGATTCGTATTCTAAGGGAGTTTAGGTTATCAAAGCGACTCGATTTCATTTTCCTTCAATTTGGGACTGTAGTTATCCGAGTTATCAGTATTATTGTAATGAAAATCCATAATTTCTATTGCTACAATTATGCAGAATTGCGTCCGTTAAAGAGGGGGGAACCCAACTCCAAACGGGCATCGACCAATGACCGCGGTGTAACCTCTATAATTAAATATTGAGGAAGTTTCTTTGACTAGTAACTGAAAAGGTTGACAAATTTGGCCTTGACTTGTTGCAGTGACACTCGTTCTTGTGTGAACTCATATCTTCAATGCACTGAGGGCTTTATAAAGGCTCTTCTCTAATCATCAGCTGCCCATAATCAGGAATTTGAATAAACTCCAAGTCCGCATGCCTCATTGGGTTTCGGAAATCTCAGAGCCGGACACATGACCAACTCAAATCTATTCATCCAACTTCTATTGACCTACGATCATTGATAGTGAAATGTATGCACTTTTTCCGCTATTGATATAATCTGAGTATGCCTCTTGGCCGAAGTTTGTTCGCAGTTATGTACCAAAATGAGGTATCAAACTTTACACAAAGTGTGATATAATCTTCACTATCTAGTCTCGAGTCATTTCCTTCTACCGTGATACTGTTGGGAAATGTTGAAATCAACAGAAAATAAGCGTTTTCAGGCAAGCCACAACATTTATTGCCCGTTGCCCTGTCGCTAATCCAATGCACCAGCAACACGTTAGGGGTATGTTAGCCTGGCCTAAAATGCCTCATACTGACAAGGAGTTTGGATATTTCCTTTTCTATCCCAGGCTTATACTATTAGGTTGTTTTTTGAAAATTCTACCCGGGCACGTGGTCATCCTTTTCAACGGACTCCTAAGCCTGAGGCTTGTCGGAGTGGTAGGAGCTAGGATGAATATGAGGAGCCCACACCCACAACAGGGCCCAGGGTGACCTGGATTGGAACCAAAGTTCTCACGGTTGCAAGCCCGGTGCTGTTACCACTGATCCATCAGCAATCCCAAAATCTCTGTACTGCTTATTACTTAGGACATCATGCTGTCTGAGCTGTATTGATTCCAGCTGTATGTGATTATATATACAAAATCTCCACAATCTCAAAGTTGTCTACATGTGTACTTCTTGAGGTCTCTAAAAGATTTTAGTATTTTATATCAGGCATGTGGGAAAACGAGTGGCTCTCACTGTCTGTTCTCTCCGTAGCATGGGTCATGATAGTCTCGTGACAGAATGAATGTATCTCACTGTCTGCATGTCCTCCCCATGGCCAGATTCACGATAGCTCAGTGGGAGAATGAGTGTATCCCACTGTCTATCCTCCCCGTGGCCCGGGTCATCATAGCTCAGTGAGAGAATGAATGTATCTCACTGTCTGTCCTCCCTGTGGCCCGGGCCATGATAGCTCAGCGAGAGAATGAATGTATCTCACTGTCTGTCCTCCCTGCGGTCCGGTTCATGATAGCTCAGTGGGAGAATGAATGTATCTCACTGTCTGTCCTCCCTGTGGCCCGGTTCATGATAGCTCAGTGGGAGAATGAATGTATATCACTGCCTGTCCTCCCCATGGCCCCGGTCAAAGGAAGAATGAATGTCAGAGAGTGGCTCAACCTTCTCTCAATAGCACCACACAACCTGTTGACATCGAGGAGGCAGGCTGAAGTCCAACCATTTTTATCACCCTTCTCTCTTTGTAGGGTTCGGCTTCGGTCTTATCTATCTACCTGCGATTGTGGTGGTAAGCTATTACTTTGAGAAGAAGAGAGCTCTGGCTACCGGCCTGGCCTGCTGCGGGTCAGGTTTTGGTACATTCCTATTCCCATATATCCTACAGCCTCTAATTATGGAGTTCGGCTGGAAACATTCCTGTATTTACGTTGGTGGAATGATTCTCCAGTGCACCTGGCTAGGAACTCTTTTCCGTTCTTTGCCGGTTATTGACAACACGGAGATGATCGCGACTAAAAAAGAGGAGACACCTGTCATTGCTGCCGAAGTTATAAGTCTAAACGCTAACGGTGAACGAGTGGACTCACCCCCGTCACGAACTCGCCAAGATGGCGCGCGTACATCTCGCAGCAAACATTCTCTTAACAAACAACTCACTTCGATCACTTCTATAAACAGTCAGGGAACACCTCACGGTCATCAGCTGAAGGCTCATGTGCCTCTCCACAGGAAGGATGTTTTCTATAGCGGTAGTCTCAGAAATATACCTCTGTATGATCAGAACCGTACTACTTACGTAGCTAGTAACATGTCACTAGCTAGCGCATTACACCAAACGCGCCGACCAGCCGTCATCGAGCCATCAGAGAAGAGTTCGGGTATCTGCAGTCCAGAATTTACCGCCGCTCTCAAAGAGACTGTAGATTTTACTTTACTAAGAGATTGGGGTTTCCTCGTCTTTCTCTTATCTAACCTGTTTACTAATTTCGGCTTTAACGCGCCGTACCTGTTTATCACCGGGCGAGCCACGGACTACGGACTCTCTGTTAATCAGGGTAAAACCATTTTATCTACAGTCGGTATCGCTAATACTATTGGTCGAGTTGTGTTTGGATTTGTGGCTGACCTGCCGAGGATAAAGCCCCACAGGCTCTATCTCTATAACGTTGGACTTTTGATCGCCGGACTGGCCACTGTATTCAGCTTTGCACAATCGTTCGCAGCTCAGATGGTGTACGCGGCCACCTACGGAGTATTTATAGGTAAGTCTGTAGAGATCTATGAAGAAGCCAGGGTATCCCGCTATCCCATAATGCTCTACCCACTGAGCTATCTCACTATCCCATAATGCTCTACCCACTGAGCTATCCCGTAATGCTCTACCCACTGAGCTATCCCATAATGCTCTACCCACTGAGCTATCCCATAATGCTCTACCCACTGAGCTATCCCATAATGCTCTACCCACTGAGCTATCCCATAATGCTCTATCCACTGAGCTATCCCATAATGCTCTATCCACTGAGTTATCCCACTATCCCATAGTGCTCTACCTACTGAGCTATCTCACTATCCCATAATGCTCTACCTACTGAGCTATCCCACTATGCATAGTGCCCTATGCACTGGGCCATTCCACTACCCATAGTGCTCTAGTCACTGAGATATCCCACTATCCCATAATGCTCTACCCACTGAGCTATCTCACTATCCCATAATGCTCTACCCACTGAGCTATCCCGTAATGCTCTACCCACTGAGCTATCCCATAATGCTCTACCCACTGAGCTATCCCATAA
>Ga0224501_10005452_pt1 | contig 10030 bp, 8 predicted proteins | sample SF_Oct11_sed_USG_4_FD_169105 | JGI IMG/M metagenome (GOLD analysis project Ga0224501, IMG submission 169105) | Sediment microbial communities from San Francisco Bay, California, United States - SF_Oct11_sed_USGS_8_1 | ecosystem: Environmental > Aquatic > Marine > Sediment | place: USA...
ATGGCTGTCGCTCAGCTTGTCTGAATACCTCCTGGCCACCAGCCGGCGTTCTGCAGGGACACTACATTACCACTGTCCTCATGGGTTGTTACTATTCGGTACTATGGTAGGGCGTAGTTTAACACCCTCTTTCCCCTGCGATCTGCAGTTACCTACTGACTATATAGTTGTGATATGACACACTCGTCACTTGTTCTATTGTAGGCAAGGACTATAGCGGTAATAAAATAAGTGTAGAGCTGGCACAGCGGCCCACCGCCTCAATGGGTCAGGCGAGAGGACGTGGACGCGGTCGCGGAGGAGGCTTTGGGGGTGATCGAGGTGGTGACCGAGGCGGTTTCGGTGGCCGAGGAGGCGGTAGAGGGCGTGGACGAGGTGATGGAGGTGGCCAGCCCGGTGACTGGAACTGTGACGATTGCGGCAATCTAAACTTTGCTCGCAGAGACACATGCAACCGCTGCCAGGCAGCACGAGGCGGGGGTAAGTCTCCAATCCATTCACATTTCTTGCTAATCACTGAGAGGCTGGGTGCAAACAGCTGAATGGGTGTTAGTTAACAACTGTTGGTCACAAAAGTGTTTTTTTATTTTGGTGTAACGTGGTATACACACTATTTTCACTATGTCTGTGCCTATGGGTGGATCCTGTCAGTGGTTATTGTGGGGCAGGTGATGGTAGAGTCGATGCTGTTGCAGGTAGTGGCGGCGGCTACGGAGGAGGACGTGGTGGTGGGAGAGGAGGTGGTCGGGGAGGTGGCGACAGATTTGGCGGCCGCCAAGAGAGGAGAGATCGTCCTTATTAATGCGCACCCACCGCCTATTGATTATCACAGAGATAGTGTGGGCTATCAGCTGTGTTCACACTGGAGTCTGGTGTTGCTTGTTCCAACATATACATCCAGTTCAAGACTGGAACCTTGTACATAGCTCGAGGCATTATTGATGTGCCTCAGTTCATACTGTATGTAAAGCATATTTAGATCCGAAATAAACTCTTGCATTGTGTACTTGTTTTTCTCTCTCGGTGATGCGATTTTAGCCAATGATACTGGAGAAGCCTTCCCATGGCACTGTACCATAATTCCAAAATAAAACCCGGTCTGAATTTTACTGCAAATGCTGAATCTTGTGTCGGCTAAAAGTTCGTACAAACCTAGAACATTTGAGAGAAAACTTGGGTGTCCTTGGTTCGCTGGACCAGTTGAAGTAGTCCGATAATTTTGAGTGCATAAGTTCGGTATTGTACTATCATCGGGTAGTTGGCCCTCAAGGCTTGCGTGGCCTGTATCATAATAACTATACAAAACTATGGTCCGGCCGCACACACGCTCGTGGCTGTCGGGATGTGCGCAAGTACTGGGTCAACCGGAGTCGCCCCGCCTGAATGTTGGAAGATGTGTGACTCAATTTGAAGTTGTGTTCCCACCGTTTCCCATCCGTATCAGAGCCCTTATTTCCTAAAGCCCTCGTGAAGCTAAACTTCAGAAACAGCGTTTGTAAATAAAATTGTGGTCATGGAGAGTGGCCGGGTTAATCACGGCGGCGGAGCTTTTGCCAAAGTTGTGCAGAAAACGCTGGTCAGGACGAAGACCAAGGTGGGTAATCGGATAGAGTCGAAGTCAATTGTCAAGCTGATTCAATGGTACGATCTGGGTAATCATTCCACTTGAACTTGGAGAGTGGAAAAAATAAATTTATCATGTCTCACTCGCCACTGTCTGAAAGTGAATTCCTCTGTGCTGTTCGGCGGTGTGTTGGGACTGTTGTCAAGCTTTTGTCTTAGAGTGTCACAAGTTACCACTCAAAATCAGGGATAGACTCAAGACTCATAGTTGACTTTCCTTGTGAGTGTCCGCCAATATGAATCCCATGCTCACCCTCACCCTGTCGATTATGTTCATGTATTTATCATGTATGTTATTGTATGTATGTTGATGTACTGCTCACTCACTGGGTAAGTTCCAGTGTAAGTGTAACTTCAGTTAAGTTGTTTTCTCATTCTGTGTCATTCCCACCCAATCAACCCCAACGGAGTGAAACTGACAAACCTACAGAGTTATTTGTGTCGGTTCACTGTAACTGTCCGAGTCACTTACTGACACTGTGGCCATCACTTACTGACACTGTGTCCGTCACTTACTGACACTGTGGCCGTCACTTACTGTCACTGTGGCCATAGTACCACTACAGATCCAATTTTACCCGTTTGATTCAAGGACTCGTGTTTTGATTGATGCTGCAACCTCTTAACTCAACATAAACACTGAGGAGCAGGGGCACAGTCGTGCTGTTGGTGTGATTTTTAGCCGGTTACATTGAACCGTGAATAACTACCACTATCTGCATAATGTAGCCTAAGTCCAAAAAAGCTGTCTGGTGTTCTGAACCAGTTCTGAAATTTAGCTGCATACTAATAGCAAGCTACCATGCTCTTTCTCTTTCCAGGTCAAACAAAAACTTGGCAAGGCCCGGAAGACCACAGATGGTACATTCGATGAACATGTGGCAGACTTTCACAGACAGCAAGTATGTCATTCTGATCATCCACACTATAATTGTACCCATTTGTAATAAATTATCCCAAGTCGTACTTACTATGTGAACCCATCCAATAGACTTGAAACGATTTAATTAAATCTTTTTGACCATCAAGCTATAGCTACAGTATGTGTACAGCACTCTGTAGCTATAGCTACAGTATGTGTACAGCATTCTGTAGCTATAGCTACAGTATGTGTACAGCATTCTGTAGCTATAGCTACAGTATGTGTACAGCATTCTGGAACTTGGAACTGCCTGTCTGTTAGCCACAAAGCCCTCTGGATCAGTAGGAGAGCACCTCCACTTACTATTCGGTGTATATGCGGTAGTTTTGTCTTTAGTGCTTAACATTAACGTGTCCCATTTATCAAACTCACATACTTGCTACATTTTACAGGCTGCTGCGATGCGACTTTCCAAGGAGGTCAAGCACTATGTCAACTGTGTACGAGGTGAGAAAGTCAATACAGTCCCATTCTCTTCTCTGACTAGTTCCCAGGAGTGGACTCATATGGGTGTGATTCACAGAAGGGAAGGCTCTGTTACTGATGGTATCTAGTTAACTCTTTTAGGCTTGTGGATGGGGTTGGGTAGAATTTGTGAACAGTAGGGACATTTTAAGGCCCTAGTTATAGATATTGTGAACAGTAAGGGCGGGTACAGTGAAATTTGCCAATAAGGACCATCAATTGAAAAGGTGACGTGTAAAGAGGTACCGTTGTGTATCATTTACCTATAAAAGGTGTGCATCACATGATGAGCGAAATCTTGTCAGGTCTATGATATGTGGTATCTCAAATTCGGCGCATGATAAATTCCACAGGTCTAATTAGGCATGACTAATTACTCATCACACTAGCAGTGTATAGATACTGCTAGCACCAAGGAGTAAAAATGAGAATCTCACTAAACTGTAACCATAATGCATATGTAGGGTTAGCCCAGGATAACTTTATGCCACCCTGCCAGTATGTACTGCCATACTGGCAGGGCACCTAAATAATGTCCAGCTGTGCTGAAACCAAATTATATCAACCAGTGGCTCAGTGGTCACAGCTTGACTCGACAAGTAGTATACTATAGCTGTGATAAGGGGGTGCCGGTGGTATTGGCGGCTTGGGACTACGGAGTGTAATTGAGGCTTTTAGTCGACCAGCCATGCCAGCTTCGCCTATGGCAAGCAACTCCCCCCCCCCCCCAACGAACAGTGGGCACCATTGGCAGTGTATGGCGAGAGAGCACCCCTTCGAAGGAAACTACGGGGCCAGCACAAACACCCAAAGCGAAGCGCTATGAAAACGAACAGTCGGAAATGCCAAACGGCGCACGCGCGGCCAATTGGTTCTAGTGGTTGACCTCTAACTCAGACTGTTGTTACCTCCGGCTGTCAGTAGCAATAGTGCTGTGTTCCTACAGCTATCAACGACCTCTAGCGGAGAAGGCTGCTGGCTGAATTTGCAAATTCAGCGCTCGCAAAGAATTTTTTACGCCAACTTCGCAACAACTGCTGACTGGCTCACACTGATGTTGGACCTACTTCGAGCAAGCAGGCACTAACGGCACCATTTTAACGCCGCGATGCGCGGGATCTACCCCCTCGCGCGCAGCCCCAGGTGTAGCCTAATCCGTTTTCCCAGCCACTCCGGACATTGGGGCACGCGCCGCTGTAGCCAGGTACGTCTTGCGAAATGCTTAGCATTGGCTGGTTTTGGCACCCCTGTAGAACTAGACCCCTTCTCTCAGAAACTAACTACGTTACGTTTCCTTCGAAGGGGTGATAATGCCAAATCTCCTTGGCAAAGGGGAGAGGATGGGACAGAATTTAAACTCCACATCATTTATGTAAAACCATTGTTGTCTTTCCCTGGAGTTTCCCTGTAGAGAAGCGCTGAATACTGATTTATTACTTTTACAGCGATGACAATAGCCTCAAAGAACCTGAGAGAGACTCTTAACTCCACATTCGAGGAAGAATGGGTGGATATGCATACTGTCGATCGGGCAATCAAGGTAGGATGGTAATGCTAATCCCATCCTCTGCACGAAATTGGGGTAGAACCGTTCTACCAACCCTCTGTACCTACAGTTGCTGAGTGGGTTCACACTACACCGGCAGCCATATTGCCGTAGTGGGTCCACACTACAGCGGCAGTGATGTTACTGTAGTGGAAATGAGAACAGAAATCTCCCAGGATTGATAACAAATCGACTTGATCCCCCAATTATTGCGGCAGGGATTGCTGTTTTCCAAACCTGGAGGTCCCTGCAGTATAACTTCCTGTTTACTTGCATGCTATGGGCATGGTTGTCAGAGTGCTTGTCGAACTAAATAACCGACCTCGCTGGAAAACAGGTTAATTTTTAATGCGTTGATCAGCACAAGCTTATTCTATTAGTATAAGATGTGATGTAGACACTGAAAGCTATGAATGCTGACTTTTATACTTTCACTGCTTGTCTGCTGCAGCCTTCCATGTGCTGTAAGTTTCCCCATTGGGTTTCTTTATTCTGCATAATGGTTACAACACCAAGAGTTAAGAAACGTAATGGGTTATTTTGGAGATGTGACACCCTGACTGATAGAAAAGGTGTTCATCCTCCAATCAAACAATATAATCCAGCTGTGTGTGCGCGCGTGTGTATAATTTTAAGCTAGGTAGGTCTCACATCCTATGGAGTGCTAGCTGCTCTATATACAGACATTTCTATATTTAGCTAGACAATAACATAATATTCCTCACCCCCCCCCTCTGTGTTCTCACTGCACTATGGCTAGTAGAAAGCTATTTCAGCTAGGTCGGTGTGCATTCTTAACGTCATACTCCCCCGATTGTTTGATGGATGGTGTCAAAATCGTTGATCAACCTTTTAGGGCCCGCTAATGCGTCTACATCTGTCATGAAAATGTAAGGTTGAATTAATACGTGGGTAAGCCCATCTACTGACGGCCAATGAGGTGCTCTGATTTCACTGGTTATACCTAGTGGCTCAGATTCTCTGGCTGAGGGAGCTGGCTATTGGCTATAGGTAGGGCAGGAAATGATGGCCTGTCTAATATTAAGCTACTATCTCTTCACTATATCTCGGTATTCTGCTGGTGAAGTGAGGTGTGAACTAATCATCGCTGAGCTCATCTCATGTCAGAACATGCACCGACCACCTATTCATATCCTGTCATAGTATTGACGAGGCTGGCCATGCTCTAGTTGTGCGAGTACACTCATCCCAATCCCGACAGTACCAACCCCATCCCAACTTCCATCCCAACCCCCATCCCAACCCTCAGTCCAACCCCCACCTGAAAAAACCCTCAGTTCTCATACCATGGGGCAGAATTCTACGTTTGTGCCTCTCAGGATGGTCAAAGGGCACAGCATCTGCCAAGTGTATCGATCGGTTTAAACTGGCTGTTTTTCGACTGGCTATTTATTAATCCTCTTGTTCCTGAATGGTAGTCACTGGAGATGCTGCATGATAACTACGAGGCGGAGCTGTCGGAGCAAGTGGAAACTGACCTTAACACGTATGTCCAGCAGTTCGGACCTATTAAAGAGAAGATAAATAAACGGGGGAGAAAACTTCTAGACTATGACAATGCTAAACATCAATGTGAGACGCTTAACAGTGCAAAGAAACTAGACCAAATAAGAACAGCTAAGGTAAGGGAAGATGTGACCTCATAACAAGGCACTTGGGCTCTCAGACCTCAGCACTAGCTACAACATGTCACTGCCCGAACTTTGAGCTTAAATTGTTTAATGTTGCGCAATTGATGAGTGCCGGTTGCTACCAGCTGCTGCAGAGAAATGTGTGCATTGAGTCACCCTCCGTAAAGCTACTCTCTGTAGGCATACCAGTGAGGGTTTGTTATAGCTATATGGTGACTTTTTAATGCATGGAACTCTCACACTCTCATTTAAACTCATTTTCCTTTGATTTCATATGGATGCTATCCATGGTGTGATTTGGGCTTCCTTATCACTTCGATTGGGGTGTTTCTACTGGCCTATAGTAGCCTACATCGGAGACCATTTGTAATGAGTCAAGCTTTCAGTTTCATCAGTCTCGCAGTTTGTTATGAGTGTGCTGTCGACTCTTTTACAGGCTGAGGAATCATTGGCCGAAGCGCGTAAACTTTACGATGATATGAACACAGAACTGCACAGAGAACTACCGAAGTTTTATGATTACCGTATCGACTTCTTAGCCTCAAACCTCGGGAGATTATTTTCAGCTGAGACAACATTCCATTGTGAGACAGGAAAGGTAGGAAAACTGTCCCCCCTGAGCTGTTGGTCATTCAGTGTGGTTGTACAATGCTTCATACCGAGGCAGCCGGTGCACGAGACAGTGGGTCCGAGGTAAGTTTTTTTGTCAGACAGTCCTCAGCATAATCAACTACCACTACGTCATTAGGCCACTGAAATCTGCACCTTTGTCTCCAAAAGCTGAGGGATGACAAAACAAGCGATCTAAAACCTCTAGGCACACTAAGGTGAACTGATTCCTAACTCGTTGCATGAGACCCCATATAACAACAACTATAATACTGCATGGTACTTCCCACCTACCAGATACCCATTAGGTCAGGAGATGGGACTAATAGCTGTAGAGTTATCATCTCACTATAATTCCCCCTGTATGTATATAAGAAGCTGCCTGGCTGGCCTTGTACTTAGAGCATACCTAGGACACACCAGGAGACGCAGTCAGCCTGAGACTGTTGGCACTTGGTGCCGCAATTCACAAACTGCAGCCAGCCCTGAGGCAGTAAACACAATCGCTAGCTTATCTCCGGTAACAGTGTACAGTGTTACATCACACATATTGAATTGTCTGCAGTGCACCACATATGGGGAGGCTGACCCAGTATGAAGCTTGGTTTGATACCTCCCACTGGTCCAGTGATGTATACACACACTAGGTTACACTCAGCAGTTTGTCCACCTAAATTCCTTTGAGGATTTACTCTCCATTTGAAAAGCCAACTGCTGATTTGCACAGGGGCCAATGAAATACTTGTACACTCAGCGCTTTTCAAACAAAACTGAACCCTTGATAGTGTGTAGAGTTGGTTACAGCCGCACTACAGGCCAGGCTATCTATCTAATATGGCACTAGTGATTTTACCCGTTGCATCTGCAATATACTGCACTTACATTTTGATGGTGCTATAACCTTCCCTATGAATTTATGAAACTCTATCATCTTCACAGTGTAGCAACCAGGGTTGTGTCATTTTTGCGATCGATCGTTTCCAAGTCTTTCGGACTGTTTTACTCACCAAATGTATTCATTGGAACTCAGAATTGGACGATTGCAAGCAAGTTGTTGCGCAATAGATCCGGTTTGTGTAGTTTGTTTAGAAAACCTATACATTTAAATAATACACCTGCTACTGTTAGTACTCGCTATTACTAGTACTCAAATTTCTCCACACAACACCGTGACTGCATGCATGCTATAGATATAGTTACATGGACGTGTAACTCCATACCATAATGTCCTAGTGCGACCTTACCAATGCAATCTAACTTATGGTTGCTGTAGAGTTGGTGGCAGTCCTTACATTGTGGACACTACCATAATGTCCTATTGTGATAAGCTTACCAACGCTTTCATTACAGTAGGTCATTGTAACATCTCATATTATTAGGTAATGGATCAGTTACAAGCCATTATGGAGGCGGTACCAAGGGAAGAGAAGCGAGTGAAGTCCCGCCCCCACAGCATAGCCACTAGCAATCACGAAAACGGCGCGCACGGCCCGAGGGCTGAGGATGAGGAGACACACACTCCGATAGATTTGTCTGTCTCTGGCTCGGGTAAGAAATGTGTCCGAACTCTGTGTGCCCTGGTGAGATACAGTCACCCTGTGGTCTACAAAACGAGACAGAAAACCATTGCGATAGCGTGATTGTCTAGGGTGAGCTGGTGGTTCAGTGGATAACATACCAGGCCTAGGGCCAGAGGTGAGTGGCTCTACTCCCAGTTAGGGGAGCTCTTAGCTCCCACGCTCGTCCACACGCAACAATATATAATGGGAGGTCTGTCGATAGAGTGATCTACTCCGTGAGACACACCACTGACCACTCTAAGAACTAGTGTCTGGGTTGGTGACCAGTGCTATCCATGTAAAGGATGCTGGCTCTGTCACCCGGCACATTCATTGTCGCTGATGAGTCCTTGAAGTTGAGGCTAATTATGCGAGTATGCCCGTGCAAGCGTGCATACTTCCTCTCACCTGGGTTTTGGGTAGGCGCATGCATATTTACACTTAGAAACGGCAGAATTGGGTGGTTGTCTCCTGAGTGCTTCATGGTGTACCCCGTATATAGAAAGAAGGTGACCCTCTTATGTTTACGTCGTCATACAAATCCGGCAAAAACACAGTGATGTCAAAGTTGAGTTCGTGCAAAGAACCTCTGGCCTAGCGCTCTATCGACAAACCCACGATAAAGCTTTGGACATAAATTTGCTCAGTGTAGCAACTTGAGGCCCGGCCCTGATTGGATCCTCTCTATGACCCGCATAACTCCTTTATTTTAGCAGCTGAACACAAGACGAATGGCTACCCAGAGGAGAGTGACCCTGTGTCGCAGACACCTGATTCTCCCAGCTATAAGCCGAAGCATGTGAGCATTGGGCTGCAGTGTTATGTCATGTCGAGGAAATGACTGCGTTAACCCACACATCGGATGAGCCCTGAATGTAGCACTCCTTATTTAAGGGATCTCAAAATGGAGATACGAGGTGGACAAGCCTGTGCTTTCGTTCATATCTCCCCAGTTAATCTTATATTCAATCATTTATTCGATTCGAGAAACCTTTGGTTCAAGGAATCTCCAGTAAAATCAGGGGTCTCTGCATTCGAGTTGAGATAATTTCCTGGGCACTCAAGGTTCAAGGTCACCCGATGTCATGGTTTCGCAATTACCTCGGATGGCTGTGTATCGTCCTTTTATGCTCTTTTCTCTGCTATGCTTTATTCTGTCCCCTTCCATCTATCTGCCAACTTACCAACTCTGCTGACCTTCATTTTTAGTGGTCTCAATAATTTTGTTCAGACGATTTTCAACAAGGTGCTACTGCACCCTTTTAAACTAAGATCTCACCGATTAGCTTGTCATTGGGGCCTGATTGAGCTGTCAATAGTAGACAACTCCAGTTCATGTGTATCTGTCTCTAATACCGATCCGATGCAGCCCCGGGCCAAGTGACCTAGTGCTAGTTGCCAGTCATTTACACTAAAATAAGGAGCCGTAGCACACACCTAAAGCTGGCAATTCAAACGAGATTTAACTGTTTGGGAAACGTTGAAGTTTGAATGTAAAATCAATCGTCTCACAACTGAATGTTCTACCAGGGTATCATCTTCACCGCTCGTCCACACACCAATGGGTTAACCTTCGCATCTGCCTTTCTCCTCCTGGTAACTAACAGTTTACTGACCCCATTATTCCCATTTGTGACATGCTTTAGTTTGACTC
>Ga0224501_10005453_pt1 | contig 10030 bp, 8 predicted proteins | sample SF_Oct11_sed_USG_4_FD_169105 | JGI IMG/M metagenome (GOLD analysis project Ga0224501, IMG submission 169105) | Sediment microbial communities from San Francisco Bay, California, United States - SF_Oct11_sed_USGS_8_1 | ecosystem: Environmental > Aquatic > Marine > Sediment | place: USA...
ATCATTTAAACCCTGCAGTGTTTGCGGGTATGTGGGTATGTGCAGTGTCTCCGGGTATGTGGGTGTGTGCAGTGTCTGCGGGTATGTGGGTGTGTGCAGTGTCTGCGGGTATGTGGGTGTGTGCAGCGGCTGCGGGTATGTGGGTGTGTGCAGTGTCTGCGGGTATGTGGGTGTGTGCAGTGTCTGCGGGTATGTGGGTGTGTGCAGTGTCTGCGGATATGTGGGTGTGTGCAGCGGCTGAGGACAGGCCTATACATATCTCAGAGAGCCTAATATCTGGTATAGTTTCGCATCACTCTCTGTCTTAGATTCTCGATAGAACCAAGAGCTAAGGGAGAGGGTAACAATGACAATAACCAAGCCACTGCTTTGTGGTCAATTGAGGAGGTTAAAGCTAAGGGAGGCGACTCAAATAGACAACCTGATGAAGGCACCAGGAAAACACTTCAGTATCATCCCACAATGGCATTAATCAACTATTATCAATTGGAAACTATTTGGAATGATGATGAGGTAAACAGCATGGGAAATCTTTCATGGAAACATCAAGGTCATCTGTATAAAGTGGAGAGGCAATACTGGATAAGGAAGAAGCCCGAGACACCAACATGTAGTTACCCAGTAGGAAGAGCATTGTATTGCTCAAGTATGTCCGTTGAGTGTGAAGTAATATAAGTTCTCAGATTGATAACTTTAATCGGCTGTATCACAATGGGAGCTGGTGTATTCGTGTGACCATTCTTCAGGCCTGTAAGAGAAATACAAAATGACGACATAATTAACTTTAAAAAAGTGAAATAACTGCCATATATCTAATACTGAAGCCGAACGTCTCTGACTGTGCCTATGGTTTTGTGATGTTGAAATGATTTGTTTGTGCACCATTTTGAAAACATTCATAATGCGTATACACATAAAATAAAATAATGCAATATCTTTCAACAATATTGTTCACTCGTGACTCTAGATGCTAAAAAACCCTTTTTAAGCTCTTCCGATAATCAACATTTAGTGGGATCGTTGAGTGGCAGAGTGCTGGGCTTGCAACCTAAACAACCTGGGTTCGAATCCTGGTCAGGGAAGACCCCATTGTGAATGGGAGTTCCTCACATATATCACAGTTCTTACCGCTCCAACAAACCCCAAGCCTAGGAGGTTGATTATAGCATGGACAGTATGCACCAGTGTCTTACCCAGTCGCTCCTGGAGTGGGATAAGCTCAGCACGAAGTGTCACTCTTCTGTGGAATTCTTGTCTTTTCTTCCGCCTAGAAGCCCAGAATGAGATTTTAGCCAGTTGCTATCATAATATATCTACCTCTACCAGCTAACAATAAAAACAAACTGGCTACAAGAGTGCAGATTGACATCATTTGGTGGTGGTGAATGACAGGGCCATAGAATGGCTGAAACAACTACCAGAGATTTGAGTTGCCTCGATCATAGGCAGGAAGAAATCTAATCTATATACATACCTGCCCTGCAGTTTCATGAACTGCTCAGTATAGACTAAAGTGAAAGCTGCTAGTAAAGTTGACCAACAAAGAAATAATAACACAATTTTACCAGCTGTGCAACCAGTCTCTCAACCTATTCATTGAGCACTGATATTCATCCAAGGTTAACAGAGGGAGGAGCTGTATACTAATCTCAGCGTTATGTCATCTCAAGAGGCCAAGTAGGAGACTTTATAACCTCTCTGCGTATCAGTGACAAACCATTTTATTGAAACCAGAAACTGACTGAAAAGCTAATATCTAGAGAGCGGATGTAATGCCAATGGCCAGCAGGAATATATAACATCTGTCCTGGCTCGAGCACAGCGTGGGTAAATTCAGCTTGAGTAGCGAGTGGAAACTTTGCATCGTCTATACACTCAGCATCTATTTCACTGGTATTGGAGAGCAATCCTTGGTGAGGATATAGATTTGGAGTCATCTGATCACTGTACAGTTTGACATATTTCCTGCCCATCACCTGTGAAAAGCGGAAACAAATAATAGCTCAAGATGAATGATACAACGTTAAAATATGTGTGAATTCGAGGCTCAGGAAATTTTACAGATATGAAAGTAGATCCAATTAATGATGCTCAATCAAAACTTATATCTGGCTAAAAAGAAAGGGTTTTCTGATCAGAGATACAACCTTCATTCAGGGTGGCACCATAAAACTATTGGATAGCCAAGTTGCATAAATACATGGTACATAATTAATAAGTTGGAAAACGAAATCGCTTCTCAGATGCAGGATTTTGTAATCCAGGTTCTATTGGCACATCGGATTAATTTTGTTTATTTATTGTTCAACTCAGGCACCCAGGTGTCCTGTTTAATGGACCTACTTGTTGGAGCAGTAGGAGCTAGAAGCTCACACCCGTAAGGGGGACACCGCCATGACCAGGATTCGAACCCAGGTTTTTATAGTTGCAAACCCAGTGCTCTATCACTGAGTTGACCCACTATCCCAATATTTGATTAGAAAACTAGGTACAGTACCTGTGCAAGAAGGTTAGGCTTCGGGTCAGTATGTAGTGGCGAAACGGTCCCCAACGGACCGAACCATGCGTTTATATCTGGGTCCTCATCACTGCTGATACAACAATACTCAGGTATGCATATATCTCTATACAGCTCCGGGATCTGCTCAAACAGCTGGTGTTGGGCTAGATAGCCTCGAACTGTGCTGTCACCGCTCTGTAAAAAATATCAAGGGTAATAAAACATATAACCGACCAGAGAGCTTAGGCAATTCCTTTCATTACCACAAAGGTGTTCCCTTCAACAGGCTTTTTACAGTGAAACTTGGATAACTCGAACTGCAGGGGACCACCAAAAAAGTTTGAGTTATGAAAAGTTTGAGTTATGGGTTATGCTCTCCCTTTGCTTTAACCAGACTTATGAGTTATGCTCTCCCTTTGCTTTAACCAGAGTTATGAGTTATGCGCTCCCTTTGCTTTAACCATGTGGCCGCCATAGCCAGTCCATTTCGCTCTAGTGTATTCCATTTCCTGGCTAAGCTTTCTAAAATTTGCGAGATTTTCTTCTCGTGTGAAGAGAAAACAATAAAATTAGTTTGTTACACAAGAATGTTAACACATCCAGCCACATAAAAGGTAATTGGATGGCACTAACCGCAGTTGTCAGTTCGAATTATGACTAAAGGTCCGAGATATGCCCAGCAAATCATCATTACCCAGGCAGGGACCATAAAACTTGGTTTGAGTTAAGCAAGTTTTCGAGTTATCCGAGTTTCACTGTAAATATCTTTTTCTACTCGGGGACTTGATCATCCTGTCTGAGACTTGTTGGGAGTGGTAGGGGCTAGGAATTATGTAAGGAGCTTATTCTCATGGTGGGAGCCTCAACGTGATCAGGACTTGAACCCCAGAATCTCTCGCCCTTCAGCCGAGCGCTCTAACCATTGCCTAATTGCAGAGTTGTTTACCATGTAGATGTCTATGAACTTGTTGATCGTCATGAGTTGTTGCGACCAGTCATCATCTGTATAACGTGAACCAATCTCCACCGGGACGGTGCGTTGACCAGCTATACGCTACAATATCAAATTGTATCTTAAACCTAACTAGACAGAAAAATAGTAACACACGATAACATGTTAGTATGTAATTCACCCGTGGTGGTGTTCCGTGTCAAACCAAAACTTGTGGATTAACGAATATCTAGCCGGCAACATTGCTATAATGCAACACTTTCCACTGCATTGTATTTACATTTGTCAAGATTTTATTTCATGACCGCTCCAGTCAGAGAACTGAAACTAACATTAAGGACACATTAAAGAGATAGAGGAGGAGAAGTAGGTCACACAAGTCACAGGAAAAGTCGTATGAGAAAAAACCTATTACAGATTCCTTATTTGAAACTCTTCATCATTTTCAAGACCTTATAAATAAAGTGCAATACATACCCGAATATAGCCCAGATTCCACTTGCTTGAAGCCGGCCAATGCGCCATACAGTCTGTCAATATCACAGGAGTCTTTGAGTCCATATACCTTCTAAAGGTCTCCAGACTGGGACAGCTGATGACTGGAATTATTGGTCCACCATCTAAGACCGGCGCATTTCCGGGAACAATCTCATATTGAGACTGATCTACAACACATATATGCTTTATATTTAGGAATAACTGGTCTCCTAAAAAGTCTCATGATGAAATTGCCAAACCCAGCCCAACCCTAGCAATTTTTAAAGAAAGGAACTTGTTAGCCACTCTGGTCAGTCGGCTTGGGGTCGCTTCCACCCATCATCCCGACCACTCGCCAGAGTGTTTAGGGTATTAACAAACTGGAAGATAATAAGATCAATGGTTCATGGTTAGAGAGTATTCACCATTCTCAATACAAAAGAAAAAGGGAGTTGCTCATTATCTTGACCACTGAGTAGCCTTCTTAAAATAGTGAGACAGCTAGCTGATTCAATTAAAAAAATTGATTTCACATGGATAAGTTAAACAAGACCATAGGTCTTTTTTACATTAAGGTTTATGGGAAATCCGGTCGATATTTTCTGTGGTCAAACAAGAGTAAGTGCCAGAAACAGAGTCTTGTAGATAGCGCAGGTCAAAATCCGCCATCAAAACCATTTGTTGCAGAGAACTTCACAATGCCCTTACTAATATCACTATTACAGGGAAGTTACCAACCTTCTGGTTCTGCTAGGTTTGCAGTTATGAGCGCAGTAGCCAGGTCAGTGAGTTGGAGAGGGGACTCTCGTGGCTTCACTCCCATCATCAGACCCATATCACACGATAACAGTGCACTCTTATAATCTCCTCGTGATCGATCACAAACTGCTTTATAGTAACTAACGATGTAGTAAATGTATCTCCATCCAACATTTATATCTTTCCAATGACCTGTCAAAACAGATTTAGACAAATCAGTCAGAGCTCAGTCATAATTATCTACAAACAGCGACCGAGGGTGAGACTTATTTTTAAAAACAAGGTAATGGTTGTCCCATAGCCCTAATGGCTCTGAGGGAAGTGGCTGTTAAAGAGCCAACTTGTACCTGGCAATGGTGTAACTGAGGCGAGGACGCCATTCCTCTTACTCACTGCTTTTCACCTTCCCTAGCTGTGAAGAAAGTCAGGTACCCATTTACCGCTCGGTGAACAGAGAGTTATTGAAAAATCCCATGCACAAGCCGTGTTTTGAACCCGGAACCTTTAGCACCAGTGATGACAGCTCTAACCACTCGACCAGCTCGACCACAGTGAGACTTATTACAGGTTCTCAAAACTGATTCAGCTGATTGAATAAAAAGTCTTTTTCTTGCAGGGAAAGACCTGGTGGCAGTAGGTATAAGACGTTGATACTTTATGCGCAGCCAAGGTGATGTCAAGTGTCTGGAAATTATGTCCCTGCATACAGTGAGAGTGGTGGGTAATATTGGCTGGCCAACACATTTTTTGGGGTGATAGCTGGTATCATGTTTCACAGCTGTATTTCTTGCTGTGCTAGACAGCGAAGTTGGAAGAAGCCTGCGTTCAGTAAATGTCAAGAGTTATTCAGGCACATTTGTTCCCTCGTCCGTTTCAATCGCAAGGAGGGTGACTCATGGAGTTACCTGCTGTATGGTGTAAGCGGTCTCCTAATGACTTACCCCAGGAAACGTTATTTTGTCAAATCAGTAGGCCAATTTCGGCACCACTCCTCACAGCTGGTCTGTCATGGAGACAGGAAATTGTTATATGGTGCCTCATGCTGGTTGGCAATGCGTGAAACTCAATTGTATCATTGGTCATGTGACCAGGCTGCTTTCTACAACTGGGGTGAAAATGATAACAGTTGGTTGGATGGAACATCGTACCAATATTGAGTTTCTCCCAGACATAATCGAGTAGAATGAGGCAAGTGTCTTGACATTCTGTGAAATCCTGCTGCTGACAGGCTTCATTCATCGCAGTAAGATCATCGAATATCAAAGAGCTGAGTATACACCTGTCAATACTGGGTAAGAGTTTGGTTATGGTGTCAGCAGCTGGTAAGTCGATAATGGTATCCATCCTACAGAAAATTGGCACGTTTGTTATTGGTTCCCGAGGTAATATAGTCGGGGAAACTTAAAAGTGACAATAGCTTTGGTCGCCTGGTGATCAAACCAATGAGTTCCTGCAGTTTGAGGTTGCTTGCGACGATTGTTGGGTTATGGATCTTTTAGCATGACATCGTGCAAACCACTACCATATGTCAAACTCAGGGGTACTGACCAAGAGATGGGTGCTATCGGTGCAAACATTTCGGTCTAGCAGCACCACCTAGAGTACTAACACTGTACAGTTTTTACCTATTCTGGTGCGGGTAGGTCAGGCTTCTTACTCTTCTCGAAAGCGGGTTCCTTTTGCTGATGGTATAGATTTACGCTTATAGCGACTGCCACGTAGATAGTTATGAATGTTTTGATCTTGTTAGTCCGAACTGTACGCATGAGTCTTATCCAGGCAGTATCATCATTTCTGGGGTTCAGCATGACTGACAATCCAGCACTACAATCACAAAACAAAGTCAGACTCTATCTAAGTAAAGCAAATTATTACACTTGTTACTTTATTTTAATATTATTTAGTTACTTTAGACTTAGTTCAGAATCAGACAGTACCATGCATGTACTGATGTAGGTACTCACTACTGACTCAGGTCAGGGGCTGACGTGGGTGACTGACTCAGTGACTGATTCACATTCAGTGATTCACTGATTGACTCACTCACTCATTCAGTCACCGAGTCAATGATCGACTCCATCACAGACTCACTCTGTCTGACCGGTGAGTGAATGATCGAGTTCGGTACATCAATGATCATCCATTCATGATTCATATATTTCATTACATTTTATGATTTTATTTACCACGTACGACGTAGTGACGTACACGGTACAGTACATCTACATGTACATTACAATTTACATATATGTTGTAGATGTACGTTTTACTTTTAGAATTCGAAAGTCTTACTGTAAGAATGTGATGGTTGACGCACAGCTGCTTTACTTTTCGGCTCGATTAAGCCTTGAACTAATCTGTATATCGGGGTGAACAAATCTAAAACTTAAAAGAATCGGTCGAACTGAATTTCATGCAAAAACCTCCAGGAGGGTTTACAAACGCGAGGCGGAACTCGGGTAAAAAGAGAAAAGGCGGACGAGTTATCCACGTCTTCTGCAGCACCGAATCATCGGCTTAACCACTGTTTAGATATCTTGTTATTGGTCGATTAGAGAGCGTCGTAGCACGTGCTTCCCCACTTCCAATTCGTGAGCGTTTTGTCCAGATCCAGGTTGACTCCGATTGTAGCTCTTTTCGTCGTAGAGTACTTCGCTCATATACAGTTCAGAGTCCAGAAATCATGGAAATCGAGGAAAACCCATCCGTGACTATTTTCCGAGACTACCTTCGCATTAACTCAATGCAGCCGGATCCCGATTATGGTAAGAATTGTTGTTTCCGAGACCGAGTTTGCCCAGCCGGCACCAACTAACACTAACAGACTAACTACACTAGCTTATCTAATATCTACTATAGCTATCCTCTATTCTATACTTGGAATAACTGCATCTAAATGTATATTGTGTATCACCTCATGACAAAACTTATTGGTTACTGGTCAAAACCCGCATAAACTGTATTTGGGCTGTTTAACTGTTGAGTTGGAGTCTATCAATATCATTCGTTCACCGGTCAATCTCTCCCGTCAGTGTCTTGGTGAATCAGCTATGGCCTATTAATATCTCATTCGCTGTTGGGATTGTGAAAGTTCGCACACAGTGATTGGGTTTGCATTCTGTGATGAAATATTTTCTATTTATAGCTGGCATCGTGAAGTTTCTGACTGACTACGCAGAGAAGTATGGGTTTAAATCAAGCGTCACTGAGGTAATGCATTCGAGTAGTGCACTGTGCGCACAACTACGTATATGGGATGCCTAGCAGTAATCAGACGAGTGTGTTGCAAATTATTTGTGACATTTGCTATACCCGAATGACATGTGTTATGACCTCAACAATGAATGAAATTGGGCTGCACTGTTGTCGAGACTAGATGCAGGTTTTCACTAACTACATGTGTTTCGATCTGTTCTGCGGTGATTATAAAGACTTCACTATAAAACTTTCTGTGAGATTTCCAAAAAAGGTGGCCCGAAGCGTCTCTCTGAAATCCACTGTATAATTGCCCATTCAATCATAAAGCTGTGTGACCTGTTGCCAGCTTTTGCTGACAGAAGGTTTCACATTTAGCTGCACAACTTGCAACTTTGCACTGAAATAAACGCCATGTTTTTTACCCCACAGAAATTGAAAAAAGGCAATTAAAAATCCACATTAAGGGTAGAAAACAGATTATGTGGCTTATAAACCGCCAAATTGTATAAACTTCCTCCTCATATACTAAGCCACTGCTGTCCAGTCACATTGTTACGCTGCCACGGGGTCATGTATGCTGATTTACATGATTTTACAGCCAGTGAAGGACCGGCCGATAGTAGTGCTGACAGCTGAAGGTGAGAATCCCCAACTCTCCTCAGTCCTGCTGAACTCACACACAGATGTAGTGCCTGTCTTCCCAGTGAGTATCACAGTCTATGAGTTTGTGCTATGTATTTCATGCTGGGTCACCGAGTATAATACTGTTATGATAGACATTTGACTTGATCTGAAACAGTTTATTTTACAAGGATAGCTTAATTAGACCAGGGTCCATGGAAATTATAGAGACTCTATCTAGTTAAGCAAAAATGGGGTGCCAGAAATGGAGTCTAGTAGACAGTTCAGGTCAAAATCTGCGGCATTTCAAAAACAAAAAATGCTGTAAAAAATTGGTGCCAAGCAGTGTAACGCAGAGGAATGTGTCCTGCATGCCCATTGGACGCTTACTGGTTTTCGTTTGGGAGCATGTGCTCGCAGGTGCACTCGTAGAGTCATTAAACCACCAAATATCCCCACGAGCATCTCCTGTGCATAATGAACTGATACCACAGACTCCGTATTGGAATCTGGTGACTCGGCGCTTTCATCGGGATAGAAAAGACAAATCTAAATAGCGATAGCTAATTATTCAGCTCCCTGCAAAAATGACTCAAGCGTTGACCATCCCTGAAACACCAAATCGCCACGCGACTACTGTCACTGTCCGAACCCCCTAAATCTAACATTCACCCGAGTAGGATGAAGCAGTAGCTTACTGGGCTTGGAATTAGATGCCTATGGTTTCCTGGTATCAGCACCACTTGATTATTTCGCCTTCATTGAATTGGAATTGTGATCCTCCCGTAGAGGCTTTTTACGCACCACAACCTGGGCCATCCTGAAAACAAGCCGATGTCTTGGTGATATATTTATGTAAGAGAAAATGGTTTTTACTAATGTATTGTACCCATGGTCAGTGGTTAGCAATACTGAATCTGGAAATCCTTAGGACTTGCCGGTCCTCTAGCAAACCTATACAGCTGCCGTAGTTTTACAAAGGTATGCAAAAGTCACCCCTCGCTGCATGCTCATTGTAAATGTGTATTTAATAATTGATTGTCTGCAATTGTTTTAGGAACACTGGACCTATGACCCATTCTCAGCTCATAAGACTGACAATGGTGACATATTCGCTAGAGGGTCACAAGTGAGTCTCCTCTCTGTTTATACATTTAGGGTAGATTGTATATGCAAAATGTCATTCCCTAGCTTCAATTATATTGCACCATTTTCAGTATCAGGCCTGGTTTGTAGTTCATAGCAACCAGAGTTGATCTGAACACAAGTATCGAGTATAGAGATATCACAAAAATCGCCCAGGGCCTAGCTCTTTTATCTGACCTCAGTAAGAGTCCGGTCCTTGCAGATATGTTTGCCAGTGGTTTATTAGTTTTGTGTTGGCTATTTGTTACTCAATAGTACTTGGGTTACTCAATATGACTAAGATAGGGTTTAAACCACTGTTGCATGGTGAACTCCTGCTGTGTGTGTGCGCGTGGGGGTGTGCGTGCGTGGGGGTGTGCGTGCGTGGGGGTGCGGGG
>Ga0224501_10005454_pt1 | contig 10029 bp, 10 predicted proteins | sample SF_Oct11_sed_USG_4_FD_169105 | JGI IMG/M metagenome (GOLD analysis project Ga0224501, IMG submission 169105) | Sediment microbial communities from San Francisco Bay, California, United States - SF_Oct11_sed_USGS_8_1 | ecosystem: Environmental > Aquatic > Marine > Sediment | place: USA...
TGGAATTCGACCCTTGTATGACACACGGAACGATCTTGATACCGTGGCCGGTGTGGCCGCCAAGCTCACCGAAATGACCGGTGACGGTCGGTTCCGCGATTACTTCAAATTTGTGTATGACAACCGAGTTGATGTCTACGTACAACGGTTGTTGGATGCCAGTAGCACGGGTTATGGCTATAGCGTCGATACCATGTTGAAGTCAGAAAAAGGTTGGATGGTGATGTGTCGCACGTATCCACGCCAACCATTCTGGGAAGAAACCAACGAATCCAAGCCACAATGGACGCGGACGGGTCGGTATGAAAACTACCGAGTTGAGCCGGAAGCCATTGAATACGGTGAAAACTTCATTTCGCATCGAGAAGGTACTGAAGCCACGCCATACCTGCCGAATGCGATTATGTCGACGAATCCGTATGTGCGACCGGATGACTATGGTATTCCCATCACGGCGCAACATCATGATGATAAGACTGTCCGGAACATCAAGTTGCCGTGGCAGGAAATTAAACGGTATTCCAACCCATTGTGGGAAAAAGGGTATCAGTTCTATTGCGTGACACCAAAGACGAGACATCGGGTGCACAGTCAATGGTCAGTCAATGACTGGGTCCAGATGTATGAGTCGAACTTCGGTGACGCGTATCGAATGGATAAACGGACACCAGGTGTCGGGGAACATCAAATCCATATCAATCCACAAGCGGCGAAAGACCGTGGTATCAACGACGGTGACTATGTCTACGTTGATGGGAACCCAGTCGATCGTCCGTACCGTGGTTGGAAGCCAAGTGACCCGTACTACAAGGTTGCGCGGTTGATGATCCGGGCGAAATACAACCCGGCGTTCCCGTACCATGTGACCATGGCGAAACATGCGCCATATGTCGGTACTGCAAAATCAGTGAAAGGGCATGAAACGCGACCAGACGGACGCGCGATTGCCATGGATACTGGGTATCAATCGAACTTCCGGTATGGGGCCCAACAGTCCTTTACACGGGACTGGTTGATGCCAATTCAGCAATTGGATTCACTGCCAGGTAAGCATGCGGTGGGTTGGAAGTTTAAATTTGGGTACCAAGTGGACAACCATGCGGTCAATACGGTGCCGAAAGAATGTCTCATCCGTATCACGAAGGCGGAAGACGGTGGAATCGGTGGCCGTGGACCGTGGGAACCAGTCCGGACCGGGTTTACACCAGGTCAGGAAAATGAGTTCATGATTAAATGGCTCAAAGGTGACCACATTAAAATCAAAGTGTAAGAGACAGTTTCTGGGAACCCCAAAAAGGTTCACGGACTGTTCATTTGGTAAACCAATATTTAAAAAACGGAGGAAACCATGCCAGAAGTTTATAATTGGCACTTAGGCCGAAAGATGCTGTATCCCTATGAGGAACGGCATCCAAAATGGCAGTTTGCGTTTGTGTTCAACATTAACCGGTGTTTGGCGTGTCAAACCTGTTCCATGGCAGATAAGTCCACGTGGCTGTTCTCCAAAGGGCAGGAATACATGTGGTGGAACAATGTGGAAACGAAGCCGTATGGTGGATATCCACAGTTCTACGATGTGAAGATCACGCAGCTCATCGAACAAGTCAACCCAGGAGGACAGGTGTGGAACGTGCGGGTCGGCCGCAAACACCATGCTCCTTATGGCGTGTTTGAAGGGATGACCATCTTTGACGCGGGAGCCAAAATTGGCCAAGCCGCCATTGGGTACATCCCGACTGACCAAGAATGGCGTTTCGTGAATATCTATGAAGATACGGCGACGTCAATGCGTGCCATCGTGGAAGGCATTGATAAAACCGGGTTCACGAAAGAAGAACCATGGAAAATGACCGGTAGCAGCTTGCCGGAGCATGAAACCTACTTCTTCTACCTTCAACGCATTTGTAACCATTGTACGTATCCTGGTTGCTTGGCAGCTTGTCCACGCAAGGCCATTTATAAACGGCCTGAGGACGGGATTGTCTTGATTGACCAAAACCGTTGCCGTGGGTACAAAAAGTGCGTGGAGCAATGCCCGTTCAAAAAGCCGATGTACCGAGGCACCACTCGGGTGTCGGAAAAATGTATTGCCTGCTATCCACGTGTTGAAGGAAAAGATCCTTTGACGGGTGGTGAGCCAATGGAAACACGCTGTATGGCCGCGTGCGTCGGAAAAATCCGACTCCAAGGCTTGGTCAAAGTAGGTGATGACGGGTTGTGGGCGGAAGATCGTTGGAATCCGTTGTATTATGCCATTCGTGTGGAACAAGTGGCGTTGCCACTCTACCCACAATGGGGCACGGAACCCAATGGGTATTACATTCCCCCACGACAAGCCCCACGTGGCTACATCCGGCAGATGTTTGGGCCGGGCGTGGATAATGCCATTGAGAAATATTTGGTTCCAAGCCGGGAATTGTTGGCGGTGCTTCAGCTCTGGAGAGCCAGCCAACAGATCATCTTCCGGTATGACGTCATTCCTGGACCCAAAGTGTTTGAAACCCAAATTCACGGTCGTAAGTTTGAGATGTACAACGACACGGTGTTGGGCTTCAACAAATCGGGCAAGGAAGCCGTCCGGCAGCAGGTGGAAGAGCCAATTTATATCCGTCCAGCGGAACGGGTAAACTGGCTGTAAGCGGTACCCTTCGGGTAGCGTGTCGGTGAGAGCAGGGGGCGACAAGTTGTCGCCCCCTGCTTTTTTTTATTACTCACAAATCATTGAATCATCAGGATAGGGGGATAATGAATTCACTCGACTATGCTAGTCATTCAGATGAAGTCTTTGAAAAAACGACAAAAAGTGTTTTGAATTGTCTCAAATGCCTGATACAATCAAGCCTTAATCGGAATGTTTGATGAACCGTACCTGTTTAGACTTTATTTGACGTGAATCCATCTCTTGCTTCAAAAGTAGAGGGACCATTTGCCGCCCAAGCCGTTCCTTTTGCGCAAATTATTAAAAATGGAGAGATTCCAGCTGCCTACCTGAGCAATGATTATATAATGCATCAATTTGTTGAACGGTTGGTGCACTATATCTTGAGTGTTCCTCAGGGGGCTTTTTCTATGGCCGAATTAGGGAAATTGTTAGAAATGATGGACCCTACCCACCAAGTACTATTTTTTAAGCGGTTAAAGGAGAACAGTCCTGGCAGTTTAAAGCAATTTGCTCCATTATATTATGGGTTTATGGCCGAATTTGATTCTCTCCTGTTTACCTGATTTTTATTGCACATTGTTTAATTTGAGAAATAAGGGCCTTGGTCCTAGAAGGTTCACGTCTTAAGGTTTATAATTATGGGAGAAACGCTACACTTTTTTGCGAGGACTACTGAATGAATTCTACCTTACACCGAGCCGTTGCAAGTTTTTACAATCTTATTTATGAAGGTCAAGCCTTTGCTTCTACAATGGGAAGAATTGACCAAGGTGAACAAGAGCGATATTTAGGACGAGTGGAGGGCCTTAATTGGGTCTTAGATCGATGTCAGGAATTAGAAGATGTTGATATGAATTTGACGACGGCCTCGTTGCAAAAACTTTTAGGAGATGTGAAATCCGACCTTGAGCATGAGCTGTCTATTCAACGAAGAGAAAAGGGGCGAAGGGCTGATGGGCGCGAAGAAGCGTTACTATTTGTTGGCGATTATCTGGCCAGCCTCATGACCGCTACCGAAATAGAGTCCGCGAAAAGTCCAGTGTAATACACCAAATAGGAATCTTGATCTGGGCCATAGTCAATGGTCCAGAATTCCTCCTCACCTGCTTTTTCATCCGGCCATGGTTTTTTCTACAAAGACGATCATACGGGAATGGATTGTGCTGGCACTCTGTCTTGGATTAGGAGCGCATGTCGCTCTTGGTGTGCTCTTACATGGAAGCTTGGGTTGGCCAACGGAGGCGTATGGATTTTATGGGATGGCGTTTGGGCTGGTGATCTATGTGGTCGTACAGGTGAGCCGATCCCTTTGGTGGCTGGTGAAGGGAAAATCAAAGACCGTAGATTTCCCCCATTAGTTGATGATAGGCAGGTGGCTTCTTGTTTTACACTAACGGAGGGTTTAGGAAAAATCAGACTTTTCGACGAGAATACCTTCTTCAATAAGCATAATAGGAATTTGATCTCGAATGGGATAGACAACGGTCTCATCCTTCCGAAGAAGGCCGCCATCAATTTTTTCCGTGACTGGTTGCCCCCCTTTTGTCTTCAGTTCTCCTTTCACAATTCGTTGATTCAGTTGTTCAACAAAGGTTGGCTCTAGTAGGCGAATATCTTGTTTGGTTTCAGGGCAACAGAGAATCGCTAGCAAATCTTGAGCAATCGTCCCTTTGTCATGTGAAGCGGTATCAGTTTCCACCAAAGGCTCCTTTCAAGAGTAGACCGTGGGAATTCTATGCGGTCAATGTAGCACCACCTTGGTATTGAGGCAAGACAGAGTCTCTTCCACTATGAAATGATACTGAAGGGGTGGTTTGTTTCTAACATGAAATGATACTGAAGACCGTCTGGTTTCTGTTCATGATGAGGGATGAACCTCATCATGAACGACACCCCAATCAAGACGTTAGAACACGTTCGACAATTCCTCAATGGGAACAAGGCCATTGAGTTCAGCATTGAAGCCAAGGAGGCCCGCTATGCCTGGATTCAGGCCATGCTACTCCGCTTCCACTACCGCCAACTCGGCAAAGCCGAGAAGGGGCTCGTGCTAGATTTCCTCCAGAAGGTCAGCGGCTATTCCCGAATCCAACTCAAGCGGTTGGTGCAGCAATATGTCCAAAACGGCCGGCTCCACCGGCGTCAGCGCACCGTCCAGGGGTTTCGCCGCCGCTATACCCTGGAGGATATCCAGTTGCTGGCGCAGACCGATGAGCTGCACGGGACGCTCTCCGGGCCGGCCACGAAGAAGCTATGTGAACGTGCTTGGGTGCGCTTCAGGCAGTCCGAGTACCATCGGCTGGCTGGCATCTCCGTGAGCTACCTGTATGTCCTACGGCACAGTTCCCGCTACCGACATGTTCGCCAGCACTTTGACAAGACCCGTCCTACGGTCTCTCGCCTCGGCGAACGCCGGCAACCCCAGCCCAATGGCCAGCCGGGGTATCTGCGCGTCGATACGGTCCACCAGGGCGATTTGGATGGGGTGAAGGGTGTCTACCATATCAATGCGGTCGATGAGGTGACCCAGTTCGAAATCGTCTGTTCGGTGGAGAAAATCAGCGAACGGTACCTGATTCCCGTGTTGGAGGCCCTCTTCGAGCAATTCCCCTTTGTCATTTTGGCGTTCCATGCCGACAACGGCTCCGAGTACATCAATCAACACGTGGTCCGATTGCTCAACAAGCTTCTGATCGAACTAACCAAGTCCCGCTCCCGCCATAGCAACGACAATGCCTTAGTGGAAAGCAAAAATGGGGCGATCATTCGGAAGCAGTTGGGCTATGTCCACATCCCCCAACAGTGGGCATCCCAGCTCAACGTTTTCCATCGCGACCACCTCAATCCCTATGTGAACTTTCATCGACCATGCTTTTTCCCGGTGGTGAGCCTGGACGCCACGGGGAAAGCCAGGAAGCGCTACCCCTACGAGGCCATGATGACCCCCTATGATAAATTCACATCCCTGCCCAATCCCAAGCAATACCTCAAACCAGGAAGGACTCTGCAACAACTCGATGACATCGCCACCGCGATCAGCGATAATGACGCGGCCAAACACCTGAACGCAGCCAAATTCACACTCTATCAAATCATCTTTGAACAGAAACCCCGGACGGCCTAATGAATCAGGATCTCAGCATGTACCGCCCCGCTGCTTTCAGTATCATTTATGGATTAGAAAATACTGACAGGCCCAGGTATTCTGGCCGGGAACCTGGTTGAACCTCTTAAAGAGCAGAACAGATGTAATGCGAAGCAGCATCGGGTTTGTTAGACTAGCGGTGTAAGGATCCAAGTGCCTTGATGAGTTATTTTTCCTTCCAAAGCCTACAACGCTATTTTCTTACCGGCCTTTTTATCATCGTTCCTGCCTGGGGTACCGTGCTGATCCTTTATACACTTTTCGAAGCTCTAGAAGGCATGACAGCCGATCTCGTTTGGGCGTTATTTAGAGTGACGGTTCCGGGATCCGGCATCACATTTTTTTGCCTGCTCGTTCTGTGGGTGGGAATGGGGACGACCTATCTTATCGGACAACGTATTCATCAAAAATTTGAGGCCTCATTGGAACAGATTCCCTTTGTCCGAAGTATATATTATACCTTGAAAAGTATGGCCGATGTGCTCAAATTCGGTGAACGATTTGGCCACAGCAAAGTCGTAGCTTTTCCCTTTCCTCGGGAGGGAATGTGGGCGCTTGGATTTGATATGGGCTTGCCACCACGAAGACTCCAAATCTCTTCCGAGGGACAATTGATCATGGTTTTTGTCCCCACAGCGATTCACCCGTTTACCGGGTATTTGGCTTTTGTGCCGGAAGATCGGGTGAATCGGATTCAGTTACGTCCGGAAGAAGCCATGAAAATGGAATTCTCGGCTGGGCTCTATCGGCCGCCTTCCGGGTGGCTCACTCCAGCAAGATTACCTCTGACGCCCTAGTCCTGACTCAGTTCTTATGACTAAACAGGTGAATGTGCAGATTAGGCGTGCGCTTGAAGCTGATGTTGACACGATCAGTGCATTTAATGCTGCGCTAGCCAGAGAAACGGAAGCTCGCATGCTTGACCTGCAACTCCTGCGGTCAGGAGTAGAAACCATTCTTCGCGATCGCAGTAAAGGCTGGTATGCGGTCGCTGAAAGTCTCGCGGAACCAGCCCTCCCAATCGTCGTTGGGCAGATCCTTATTACGTGTGAGTGGAGCGATTGGCGGAATGGACATTTTTGGTGGCTGCAAAGTCTATATGTCGCCAAGCCGTATCGTCAGCAGGGTGTCTTTCGTCAACTGTATCAGTATGTCTATGAACAGGCTCAGACGAATGCCGAGAAAGTTTGTGGGTTTCGTTTATATGTAGAACGAGATAATCACGAAGCCCATGAAGCCTATGCCCATATAGGATTTCAAGAGACCCCTTACCAGATGCATGAGATCGAGTTTTCTTAGGACCCATTGTCTCTTCCAATATTACCCACATGAATGACGGAAAAGATTCACCCAACATATTTTCCTTCCATGTCGAAACTCTAATCCTGCGCATGCCCAATACCTTCTCTTGGATGTACACCTGTCTATTGAGTGTCTCAATTTTCAGTTCGTGGGGAATCACCATGGCTCAAGCTGAGCCGTTGGTGGAGGCATCCGTCACAGAAGCTCGTCCCCATATTCAAGATCTTGGTATAAAAATTGGGCAATACCAATCGGGTGAATGGAATGCCATCACCGATGTTCCTGGCGTGAAAGTGGGACATATCACCATCATGGAAGGGACAGGAGACTTAATTCCTGGGCATGGGCCAGTTCGGACAGGAGCCACCGTCATTATCCCTCGAGACAATGTGTGGCATCACAAGGTACCAGCAGGAGCCTTTATCTTAAATGGCACAGGTGAAATGACGGGTTTGGCATGGGTGGCCGAATCTGGATTTTTAGAATATCCCATTGCATTGACGAATACCTTGAATGTGCCTCGAGTGGCTGATGGGGTCATGAGTTGGATGATCCAGCAGTATCCGGATATTGGCATTCGCGATGATACGCTCACTCCGGTGGTTGCCGAATGTGATGATAGCCGATTAAATGATAGCCAAGGTCGACATGTCTCACCTGAAGATGTCGTCAAGGCTTTGGAAGAGGCAACCAGCGGCCCTGTGGCAGAAGGATCGGTTGGCGCGGGGACCGGAATGGTGTCCTATCAATTCAAGGGGGGAGTTGGGACGGCCTCACGGGTGCTTCCGCCTGAAAAAGGAGGATATCGCGTTGGGGTATTAGTGAATGCCAATCATGGCCGACGACATGAATTCACCCTGGCGGGAGTACCAGTTGGCCGATTATATGCGGAGGAGGAGCACACAATTGCCAAAGAAGGAGCCGTGACTGCGACTCCGCTACATCCCAAAGATTTTCACCTTCAAAAACGACAAGATAGTGGGTCCATTATTATTATCCTGGCGACAGATGCTCCGCTGGATGCTCGGCAGTTAGTCCGTCTTTCCAAGCGGGCGACGATTGGTTTAGCCAGAACCGGATCGATCTCCCATCATGGGAGTGGAGATTTTGTGTTGGCGTTTTCCACGGGGAATAGCATTCCGCATTATCCTAAAGATCCCACGTTTGCCATGACCCATCTGGCCGACACCCATCTCAATGCAATCTTTCAGGCCACGGTGGAGGTTACAGAAGAGGCAATTTTGAATGCGTTATTGCAAGCAACGACCGTGACGGGACGAGATGATCGACGATATGAAGCGATTTCCATCGGGCAACTCCGTGCCATTTTGGCAGCCTATCCATCAACAAATAGTAAGGAGTGAAAAGTAAGTAGCGAGAAGTGCGTGAAAAGAAGACTCTGTCTTCCATTGTATTTTTTTCTTGTTGTCTCCTCTCCTTACTTCTTGCTTTTTATTGCTTTGGTTAGCCCGTTGAGCAGTTATCCTTAACAACGAAAATGAATTATTCATGATGCAATGTCATGTGGCGGTCTCCCAGGATTCGAATCCCCAACAGGCGGCGCAGGTCGTCTCACGATCGGTGCATGACGCCTTTGGAGAAACCGGCTGTGATTTCGCCTGTGTTTTTTTCTCGCCCCATTTCACAGAAGACGTACCATCCTTGGTGGAAATCGTTCGTAAAAATCTTAACCCGAAAATATTGCTCGGCTGTATGGGGGCAGGTGTGATTGGCGGAACGCAAGAAATTGAGGAGCATCCTGGACTGGTGCTTTGGGGGCTCAGCAATCCCAGCATGCACATCACCCCATTTCACTTGACTCCAAAGAAGAACGGAGAGGAATTTTCATTAGCAGGTTGGCCAGACATGCCGGAAGTATCTGCAGTTCCTCGAACATTTCTTCTATTTGTTGATCCATTTACTACCCCGATTGATGAATTTTTTGCCCTCCTCGATCACCATGCTCCTGGGTCGTTGGCCATTGGGGGCATCGCCAGTGGAGGGATGGATGAAGGGGAATCTCGATTGGTCTTAAACGAACAGATTTTTGAATCGGGAGTCGTTGGTGTGGCGATCCAGGGAGGGGTTGGAATACGAACGGTTGTGTCCCAGGGGTGTCAACCGATTGGAGAGCGCTATGTGGTCACGAAGGTGGACCGGAACGTCATCCAGGAACTTGGCGGCATCCCGCCATTGGAGCGATTGGAGACGACGTTGAAGGCGTTGGGGGAATCTGAACGACAGCAGGCGGCGAATGGATTGCAGGTGGGGATTGCCATGGACGAACATCGTGCGGAATTCGGTCAAGGAGATTTTTTGATTCGTGGCTTGTTAGGGGCGGATCGGCAATCCGGGCATTTGGCCATTGCCGATTTTGTTCAGGAAGGACAAACCCTTCAGTTTCATATTCGAGATGCCAATGCTGCCAGTACCGATTTAACCGGATTGCTCGACAGAGAGCGTTTCGCCTCTCCCAACAACCAAGCCAAAGGGGCCTTACTCTTTAGCTGCAACGGGCGGGGGCAGCAGTTTTTTCAGACGCCGCATCATGATGTCGCTGCTGTCCATCAACACCTGGGCATGCTGCCCATCGCGGGATTTTTTGCAGGGGGAGAAATTGGACCAGTTGGAGGGAAAAATTATTTGCATGGCTATACGGCTAGCATGGTCCTGTTTTATGATAACCCTTCCATCGACGCGTAAGCCCCTCAATATTCACCACTAATTCTAACCAGCGGAGAATTCATGATGAAGAGTCGAATTGTGCGAGTATCCCTCGTTGGCCCATTCTCGCCCCTCAAGGTCCGTGGTCTATTAGTATTTCTAGGAATATTCCTCCTGTCATTTCCCAGTTTCGCGGCAGAAGATGCGATGGTGAAGACGTCGTCCGGGTTACAATATGCGGACCTGGCTGTGGGTA
>Ga0224501_10005455_pt1 | contig 10027 bp, 10 predicted proteins | sample SF_Oct11_sed_USG_4_FD_169105 | JGI IMG/M metagenome (GOLD analysis project Ga0224501, IMG submission 169105) | Sediment microbial communities from San Francisco Bay, California, United States - SF_Oct11_sed_USGS_8_1 | ecosystem: Environmental > Aquatic > Marine > Sediment | place: USA...
TAGTTATGTAGCGCGCGATGATAACTATTTTTTCAACTTCTTTTAATAAGTTATGTGAAAGTGGAACCGGTTCGTGTCCTTCATGAAGAAGAGTTCAAGCGTGGTCTATTGGCTTGGTGACAGTTTTTACCGTTAGCTTTATATTTAGGTAACACCTATTCTTCTTTGTGAAACAACATGGTAAAACCGTATGAACAGTTCATTAAGGAACACCCAACAGTTGAAGCTTGGATAAGGAATAGGCCCAGAGAAACAAGGCGCAAGTTTGCGTCTTACCTTCAAGACTTCTGCAAAACTGTGAACGTAGACCCGGAAGAGTGGAGACACTTAGACAAGTTTGAAGCCAGAGACTTAGCCTGGAAATATGTGGAACCCAAAACCGCGTCAAACCCAACCGTAGCCAAAGGAGCCTTAACAACTCTGAAAAATTGGTATAGAAACTTGAACGGTGAACAGCTACCCTTCGACAGCAACAGAGGCGGCAAACACTATTTCCACGTGACACACAAAAAATACGTGACAGAACACATACCCAACAAAACAGAGATCTACCAGATTGTTGATATGGCCTCTTCTCTAAGAGACAAAGCAATTCTGCTTTTTCTATTCCAGAGTGGCGTAAGAGTAAACGTTTTGGAACACCTAACTTATGGCGACGTACAAGACGAGTTAAACAAAGAAGTCATGGCGATAAGAGTCACAGAAAACTTAGACCATAAACTGCGTGGGCGAAACATACCCTTCTACTACACCTTTCTGAATGGCGAAGGAGCTGAAACCCTACGTAGATACTGTGAGGTTAAACATAAAGACAGCACGCCAGAAACACCTCTGTTCTATACCAAGGGAAAAAGAGTGATCACCCAAGCTTGGATATGGAAAATCGTTAAGATGTGCGTCAAAAGAGCTGGGTTCAACCCCAAAACCATGAGCACACACACCATAAGAAAAAGCTTCAGAAAAATCGTGAGGCAAACAAACATAGATGATGACGACAAAGAACAGTTAATGGGCCACGTGATTAAAGGATCCAGGCTGTCTTACTTCGACAAGAAAGACGTGGACCTAATCAGAGAAGCCTACCTAAAATGCAACTTCACCAAGGAGCAGCCACAAAGCGAAGTCACTAAGCTACGCAAACAACTCGAAACCTCAGAAACAAAAAGGCTAATCCAAGAGACAAGACTCGAAGAATTAGAAACACGTTTCAAAATGTTGACCAAAAACTTTGAATCGCTAAATGAAAAGCTGAAGGAAATGGCAGAAAAATAATGTCCTACGCAACCTAACGAAAAGGAAACAAAAAAGGTGGTTAGGATTGGTTAAGATAAGTGACCTAGAGAACGGAGTGGATGAAGAACGGCAGGGCAACAGGAAAGAGTGGAAAGGCATTTCTAAGAGTAAAGACATTATTTGAGATTGATGCAAATGAAAACCTTGATTAGCGAGATAAAGGAACTCAATAATGGAACTCAGGTAAACTCGTGCTTTTGTGTAAAATACAAGCACCCTTCAAGAGAATACGCAAATGGTTTTATGTTTAACATCGGTCTTGCTGATAAAAGCGGTGAAATAGAACTCACTTATTGGGGGGGTCGAAATGAAAAGGCGGTACAAGCGATATATGATTCTTTCAATGCGGATGACATCGTTTATGTTTCTGGAACAGTTGGGGAATTTCGGGGAAAAAAGATCGATGTTAATGAGGGAAAAGGAGAAATCCGTCAAGCAAACTCTAAAGAATATGAGTTAGATGATTTTATTGTTACAACAAATCAAGATATAGAAGAAATGTGGAGTAAGATTACTGAAACAAAGGAATCACTTGATAATCCACATTTGAAAAGTCTTCTGGATGCTTTTTTCAGCGATAATGTTTTCGTTGAAGATTTCAAAAAAGCCTCTGCAGCGATGTATATTCATCATGCTTGTATTGGAGGATTATTGGAACATACGTGGGAAGTTTTGAGATATTGTGAAGCTGCAGCCAGTGTTCACCCCTCCTTAGAAAAAGCGTTACTATTTACAGGTGCAATACTTCATGATGTCGGTAAGATCAAAGAATTTGAGATTTCCATGAGCATAAAACAGTCCAAAAAGGGCATGCTAGTAGGTCATACTTTTCTTGGGATTGAGCTTATATTAGAAAAAATTTCGGGATTGACCGATTTTCCACCACTTCTAAAGGGCAAATTAATTCATATGATTCTGAGTCACCACGGCAAACAAGAGTATGGTGCAGGTCAAGAACCAAAGTTGCCAGAAGCTGCAGCACTACACTACGCTGATGAAATGGGAGCTAAAATTACTCAATACATAAGAGCAAAAAAAGATGCTGTCACAGATGATTTTAGGTCACCGTGGAATAAACGAATTGGTTCGGTGTTTTTAGAATAAAATGATGTTAGGTTGCACGTAGCCAGCTCTTATCCCTAATAAGTTAACGTATCAGATTTAGGGAAAATATGTGCCGATGGTTAACACCTTAACCAACGTGACGAAGAGTATACATGCATGGGTAAGTAGACCTAAAAAGCTTACTCTTTGTATACGCATGTTTCAGCTATGCTACGGTAACGCCCATCTTTAGGACACTCGAACCAAATTTGGCTGCCAGTGCAGTGAGCCTTACCACAATCCTTACAAAGTTGCGCTCGGACCATTCAAATCACCTACTCTCCGTTTACCTTTCCTTCCAGGTTCTACCATTTTTTTAAGCCTTTATTCTCTGATCCATCTGAGGCATCTGAGGCAGGGGTTTCGCTATTATTACCTGTTTTATTTTTAAAATAATTTTCTATTAATAGAGAAGAGGGTGGATCAGATGGATCAGGTGGATCACCAGTCTTGAATTTGACATATCGCCATACTCTTTCAAGTTTTTCGTCTATTCTTGCTTTTCCATCTTTAACTTGCGGTAGGTGTTGGTTCAAGTTTTTAGTGAAGTCGGCTTTGCTCATACTTGGTAGTCTTTCGGTTTCGCACCATTTACAATATTCACTATATAATGTGTCGTAGGGAATACAGTCATTAGGGGTTCCACTTATTTCCAATTTGGCTTCAAAATAGGCTTTTGCGCTGTTGCTGGATCTAATATAGTCTAGTCGCTGTTGTTCCCATGTTTGCGCGTTGCTGAATTCTCCTTTTTTCAATAGCCTGTGAAGACCCTGTAAGGCCCAATTTAACAAGCCACTCATTTCTTCTGGTGTACATATTTCCTCTAAGATTTTTGTGTTAGCAAGTTTTGTTCCTCCTCTCCCTATTGAAGAAAACGTGTTGTGGCATGGGATAATTATCCATCTTCGGTAGTATGCTATGGTGTCGTCTTCTGCATCGGGGACCTTGTTGGCTGAAAATATGAGTTTCGCAAAGTTTGTGTAGTTGAAGGGGTCCTTAAATTTTTGTTCGGCTTGTATGCTATCTTCTCCAGTTAATGTTTTGAATACTCCAGTGGATTTAACCATTTTATCCGGTAGGTCCGGGCACAAGTTAGCGAGTTTCCCATATAGTTGTGCTGGTGCGAAACGGTTTATGCATAAGCTGTAAAGGCTTGTATCGGTTTTGTTTTGTTTTCCTATAAGTTTCGCTATGAGTCTTATGAGGGTGCTTTTTCCGTTGGCTCCTCCTCCTACGAGCATGAAAGCGCGGTGAATCGGGTATTTTGGGTATAAACAGTATCCTATCATTTCTTGAGCTAACACAAGTTGGTTCTTGCCTACTATGTCCTCTATGAACGCTAAGATTTTGGGACATTTAGCTTCGGGGTTGTATTTTACTGGAATTCGAATTTCTACGAATTCGTTAGGTGAGAAATCTTTTAGTTCTCCAGTTTCAGGATTTAACAAACCGTGTTCTGTAGCTAACAACATCGAGAATTCTTTTGGTCTTTCAAAGAATGTGCTACCTTCAATAAAGAATTGGATATCGCCCATGTAGTTTTTATGTGTTGAAGTATCTAACACGGAAACCATTTCTTTCCGTATTATCTGCTCTCCCTCCGGCTTGTATATTCCTAGGTTTTCATCGTAAACGTAAATTGTTAGGTTGTCTTTCATGGTTTTAAACGTGTATTGTTCCATTAAGTATTTGGCGAAAGCTACTGGCTGGAATTTGTCTTCTTCGTTGAAAAACTTGTGGCTAACCTCAGTTTTTCTAAATAACTCAGAGTCTTCCGATATTAATTTTAATTCTTTAGCGTATTCTATAGTGTCCCAATATTTCTTTTCTCTTAGTGCTCCAGCATGCGCTTCGCTACATTCTATTATTCCTTTTTCAACTGCAAGCCATAGTAGGGGGCCTCCTCCGGACGCGCAACGGAAACAGTGCCAACAGTTTTTTGATGGGTTAACGTGGAAGTTTTGTCCTGTTGTGGAGCCATGAATTGGGTGAGGTCCAAAATATTCGGCTCCGTGACATCTGAGGCCACTTAAAGGAATAACATCAAGTATGTTTATGTTTATGCTTTCTTTTTCTCTTGCTGCTTCTGCTTCTATTCTTTTGACTTCTTCTTGTGGTATGAGATAGTAATCTAAGATTCTCAGTAGATCCTCTGCTCTTATATGCGCTAACGGAACGTCTTTCATTACTTCGTATCGTCTTCCAGATGGGTGTATAGAGTTTGGGCCAACAACCATACCTCCCTCAGCTTTTATGTGCCCTATGTTTTCGTTGTGGTTGTCACGATCCACTAAAGGCTTGTTCTCCTGGAAGCTACATAAATAATAGAAGTGCGGTAAGCCCTTGCCTCCACTCTTGACGGTGAAAGTTTCGGGCAAATTCATTTCAACGGTTTCTTGAACGCGTTTGTCGTCAACTTCCACAATTATTAAGCCTCCTCCTCCAACAACGCCATAATTGCCTCCAGCTTGGAGATGTTTTTGTAACTTAGGATTATCTGGTTTCATAAGTCGATCCGGTAGCTGCCAGTCTTTTCCTCCAACACTCGGGTTTTTGCCATCAACTAAACAGAAGTGTGGACCTAAACCTTGTAGCTTATTGCTGAGACTTTGAGGAATTTCGACTGTCATTGGTCTTGATCCTCCAAGTATGGGCAATTCTCAATCACGCAGTAGGCAGGCAGGTTGTAGATGTAAAGACAGACAGGATGCCCTCTGTTATCAACGACACAGTGCTCGCAAAGCGCGTGTGCTGCTCTTTCAAGCCACTCAGAAAATCTCTGTTTTCTTTTGTTTGTTTCTTGTGGAGGTAAAGCTTTAATATGTTCAGAATTAGAGTTGTTCATGGTTGTGGCTCTTATCCCTGAAGGGTGTCGCAGCCCTTCGGGGGGTTTTTTATGGCTTCTTTTTCATCGCCTCAATTTCTCGTTGGATGGCTTGCATTTCTTTCTGCATGGCTTCGAGTTCGCTGAGTAAGTTTAGGAGCTGCTTTCTGTCAACTAAGACCTTTTCGCTGCTCATTTCTCGGGCCTCTCCTTTTTGCGGTGGGCCCTCTGTCTTTCAGCCCAGTAGTCGCGCATTGTTTTTGGGTGTTTGAATTTTCTTTTCACTTCGACCACTGGTTTTAAATATGTCAATGACTGTTATATTGTTTTGAAGGGTGATATGGTAATGTCACGTAAAGTAAATCAGAAAAGTAATATGTTGCACATCGGGATTTTTGAAGAGAAAAAACCAGGATACAACAAGCTTATACTTGAAACCTTGTTAACTGAAGGAGATTTAAATACGTGGGGAATAGCGAGACATATCTGTCAAATCAGAAACCCAAACGTTATTCCAGAAATACTCTACTATCGCTCACAAAAAATTTATGCAGTTATTCAAAGGAAAAAGGGAAGGGTGGAAGATCTACAGAGCAAAGGATACATTACCTATACTTTAGACAAAGATAATGGCAAGTGGAGTCTTACTTTCAAAGGAAGGATGGCTATCCTTTGTTTGAGGCCGGAATTAAACAAAATGGTTCATCCATCGTATGATATGTCAATTCGGTTTTCACGTTTATTTAAGACTATGGGACCTATTCCGAACAAGATTAGCATGCCTTTTGGTGGAGAAATTGATGGAAGTGTTGTTAAAACGTTTCTGTCATGGTTGAAACCTGAATTTACAAAGTCGAATCTTTCTTCTTTACTTGTAGAAGCAACTAAGAACCTTGTAGCTGAGGGTATTGATCTCGATCGAATTAAGAATGAGAAATTCATAATGTTGTTGGCCAGTGAGCATGCTCGGTTATCTAAACTTCGGCTGCCGTAGTTTTTAGTTCAAAAACATGGGCTCTCGTAGGACACCCACATTAAATTTTTCGTTTATACTATGTTGAAAAAGTTTAGACTTTGACATGAACCCTTCATATTTTCTGAGTAAAGTATTCACGAAAAAGTTAAGAGAGACTAAGATACAAAAATTCTTTGTTTGAATTGAAAGGAGTGTGAGAAAATGAGCAAAGAAAAATTTGCGATCGAAGTAGACCAAGAAACCTATGAGCTTCTTGAGAGATATGCAAAGAAAGAGGGCCTAACTGTTAGGGATTTTGCTTCTAAACTCATTAGGGACCTATACGACTCAGTGACATCTAAACTCAAGCGTTAGGGTTCTTTCTTACCTTCCCTCTTTTTTTATCTACTCAAAACTTTCCTCACCTGCTCTTTGATTTCCAAAGCCCTCCGTCTGAGCATCTTCGCAATATCAAGGAACTCTTCATCTGTGGGATTTCTTCTTTGTAGAGCCAATATTGCGTCAAAAGCAAATTGAACTGTTCTGCCCACTACGTAACCACACATCATGTCTTCCATCGACTGAACTAATGGAGAAAAGAGTTCTTGTAAAGTGTTTTGAACTAAGATCAGCTGCTTTTCTAAGACATCATCCAAAAGGCTTTCAACATTCCCTCTCAAATATGGTTCCACTCTTCATCTCCTCGCTAAATATTCTTCCTCGAAAATTAACTTAAGATTTGTTGTAGAAAGCTTAACCTTCCCTCTTTTTTTGGAACAATCATTTTATATGCAGAATTGTCTCCATTTTGAAAAGGTGAAAATAATGAAACAAAGTGTCTATGAAGGAAGAGTGATAGAACTAACAGAGAAGGATTTGCGCATGTATAAGTTAAAACGCGAAGGTTTCCTTGCTATTGATGCCCGGGCACGCGAACCTAAAAAACCTCATATGTATTACCTAATTGATTCATTATTCCGTGAGTTCCTCGGTAAAATGGTGAAGATAACCGTTGAAGAAGTAAAGGCTTAACCTTCCCTCTTTTTTCTGTGAGTACGCGTGAAGTTTTAAAAGGTAAACTGACTCAAAAAGTCTTGGAGATTACGGAGTATGTGGTTTGAAATTCCAATTCCTGCAGATTATGAAACCCAAAAGGTGATTATCCGGCAATTGAGAACTTGGATTCAAGACTTGGAAAGCCAAAGACTCATAGAAGGTTTTGCTTTCAACCACTACTTCGGAGGAGGTAGCCAAGACACACTTAGAGTTCGGTTTGATTGCACAAAAGAAAACTTGAGGCAGGTCAAGAAAGAACTGAGTTCAAAACTTGAAGAACTTAACATTAGTTGTTCTTTGAACGAAAATCCATGGGAATCTCCTGAGCATATATTGAAAGCATATGAATTTGGTAGTAGATGCGCTTTTCTTTTGTTTGAGCTTATTGAGAGTGGACGCTTTTCTGAAGATTATGTTTCTGACTTTCTACCTCCCACACCAAGGTCTGAGCTTCCTTTGTCTTTTCAATTCCATTTCAATCATGGTGTCATGAACTCACTTGGTGTCCCAAAAAGACCAAACGAGTTGATTATACATCATTTCGCACTTGGAGAATCAATTGGCCAGCTGTTTGGGTTGAATTTGGCATCTGCTTTCAGAGGGTAGTCCGAGCTTAACCTCCCCTCTTTTTTGTGTGTGTATCAGTTTAATTTGAAGCTACTTATTCGCTATTGTGTACACTATATATGCAAACTGCAGGTCGGCGTGTACCTCTATTCTCCCAATAGTAGCACCCTTACGCTCCAGTTCCTGTAATTCCTTGTTTATTTTCCTTTCCAAGTCGGGACCGACTTCTCGCACTATTCGTATTTGGGTTGTCATCCTATGATCCCTGGTGCTTTCTAAGTCAATCGTGCGGATAAAAGTATTTGCACTCGCATAGTAGCTTAACTTTCCCTCTTTTTTATGCCTGTGTACTGAGCCAAATTAGAAAACGGGTTAGCTCAATTCCGACAAGAAAGGCTAAAGAAACTGCTGCAATAATCATCCCCCAAAATTCGTATATTTCCTCTGGTTCTTTTGCTAAAATGCTGTAAAAACTGTAAACTGTTCCAGGAGGACCGGACGGTATGAGTTCGCCAGATGGTTTATGGAAATTAACTGGTTTTCCGTCGTTCGCGGGTGAGCTTTCAAGAGTAAAAGTAGCGAATCCTCTTGATAATGCCCCTGTAGTAAAGGGAGGCAATTTGCGTACTTCACCTAGGTTAAGCATGGAAATCTGATATGATGTTCGAACCGTTTGACCATTAGGCCACTCTATACTTACTGTGAAACTTCCTCCTGGGAAAACTGCGGAACCCTTGTTAGTCAATTCCACAGTGACTTCAAATTCTTGGCCAACTAAGTATGATTTTACGCGCTTTCCCAAAATCTTCGCTTTCGATTTTGTCTCTGTCTTTAGCATAATCTCATGTGTTGTAACTGTCATAAATCGTTATTCTCAAGGATCATGTTTTTAAGGTGTGTGGAACCCTCCCTCTTTTTTTCTGTTCATATTTCTGTTGAAAAGTTTAGATTTGGACACGAATGTTTAAACATCTAAGAACAAAGTTTCATAGCATTTTTTGTGACAAACTTTAATTTTGCCTCTCTTGTTCTGTTTACTAATGACTTTTTCCCCTTCTTCTATGGTTTCACCGCAAACCCTGCAGATGACAGGACCGTAACGGCGACTTAAGCCAGTTAAGACGCTTTTCCTCATTATATATGAGACTTGCGAAACCATTTTTCAACTTCCTAATGCTTGTTGGCAGATCGTTATGTCTCCCTGCAATTTGATTAGCGGAGGATACTGAAGCCGGCACTGACCTTCAACCTGGAACACGCATTTTCTTTGACATGGGATAGGCCGTTTGAGCATAGTTAGAGTAGAGGACATTTTTCAGCCTCTCAAACTACGTAGGGCATTTTTCTACCGCGTCTTTTGCTTAGACGGATTGTTGCGCCGTGTAGTTTCTTTTCATTCTCCATTTGCTCTATTACAAGAAGACAGTAACGCCGCCACAGATTCTCATCAAACCTTTCAAGCTCTAACGCCTCTCGCTTTTTCCTACGGAATGGGTTATTCATTTCTTAGGTCTCCATTTCCTAACTTTCTGAAACAACATGAAAAGCAACCAAACCCAAATAGCTGCAATAGCCACCTTGTAGAGAAGACTCATGTTTGTGGCCTCTTTTCCCTTCGGCGTTTCTTCATGTAAAGCCTCATATACAAATTGTATTTCGCCTTGTCTTTGTAGGGCAAATTCACCACTAAAGAGAGTATGCAAGGTTTAACATTTAAATGTATGTGCACACCTCTAATAATAGAGGCGAATGGTGTGGGTCAGATTAGACCACGCTTAACGGAGCAAGAGATCCGGTTTGTATTGTATGCGCTTGTCAACCTTGAGGGACTCTTAGAGGGCCAGCGAGGGGAAGTTGAAGCTTTGGAGCGTAAAGTGTATTTTCTTCGGAAAGAACTGCTCCGCAACACTATGGTTTACAAAGATTTGAGGCTGGCGAGAGAGGAGCTTGCTAAGGCTAAGGCTGAAGCACGAGGTTCTTGGCATAAAAAGATTATCTGTCATGCTTTGTTGCGTAGGTTCAGAGCTTTGGTTGAAGGTGGGAAATTACATACTTCGTCTTGGGCTGAAAGCTACCTCAACAAAATATTGGAACCAAAAAGCATTGAAAAATCTTAATTTCTCATATACGTACATTTATTAATTATCATAGTAAATAGAGACTAAAATAAGCTTTGTTTGCTTAAACGATATGTTTATTAATCGTTATTGTGTAATGATTAATAGAAC
>Ga0224501_10005456_pt1 | contig 10027 bp, 12 predicted proteins | sample SF_Oct11_sed_USG_4_FD_169105 | JGI IMG/M metagenome (GOLD analysis project Ga0224501, IMG submission 169105) | Sediment microbial communities from San Francisco Bay, California, United States - SF_Oct11_sed_USGS_8_1 | ecosystem: Environmental > Aquatic > Marine > Sediment | place: USA...
CGGCCCTTTTGTTGGTAAATCCTACGGATTCAACACCTGCGGTTATCAAACAGGGGAAAGCCTTGTATGAAAGCTATTGTGACCATTGTCATGGGGCAACGGGACTTGGCGATGGCAAAGTAGGCCAGGTATACAAAGGCGTTACCGCCTATACATCTGCTTCGGTTATCGATAAACCTGCCGGACACTTCTTTCAGGTAATCACCTATGGAAAAGGAAGAATGGGGGCACATGGTTCACAGATCAGCCCTGAGGACAGATGGAAAATCGTCCGGTATGTTCAAGTTTTACAAAAGCAATAATTAACACTCGTAATTAACCATTATGGTAGAGGAGAAATTTGATTTTACAGCCAGAGCAAAGAAGAATCTTTTTTTGGTGATAGCTGCCGGAATATTGCTGGCAGTAGTAGGTGTCTTTCTTATGAATATGGGTGGGCACCACGGAGAAGTGGCCGCAGAAGGTGGTCATGCTTTTCACTGGTATAACCGTTTGTATGCTAATATATGGATCAACAATATATTCTTTTCGGGAATTGCAGTTGTTGGGGTGTTGTTTTTTGCCATTCAGTATGCAGCACAAGCGGGCTGGTCTGCTGGAATCAAGCGGATTCCCCTTGCCTTTGGCTCATGGTTGCCCATTGGGGGTCTGTTGATGCTTGTTTCATTTCTTGCATTTGGTCATGATCTGTTTCACTGGATGGATGGTACCCTTTATGGCGAGGAAGGAGATGCAATTCTAAAAGGCAAAGCAGCCTTCTTTTACTGGCCATTAGAAGGGGGTACATTCCCACTTTTCTATGTGGCCCGTATGGTTCTCTTTTTTGGTGTTTGGTACCTGCTTTTCACACAGCTACGCAAAATGGCGTTGACGGAGGATGAAATAGGAGGAACCGATCTATGGTATAAAATGCGAAAGCTTTCTGCCATATTTATCATCTTTTTCGGTGTTTCGTCCAGTGTTTCTGCCTGGGACTGGGTAATGTCTATCGACCCCCACTGGTTTAGTACCATGATGGGATGGTATGTGTTTGCCAGCTGGTGGGTAACAACCCTTGCGCTTATTACCTTAATCGTTGTATTGCTTAAAGATCAGGGATTATTGTCTGTCGTAAACAGCAATCACCTGCATGACCTGGGTAAATTCGTTTTTGCATTTTCTGTTTTCTGGACTTATATCTGGTTTTCTCAGTTCCTGTTGATTTATTACGCCAATATTCCGGAAGAAACGATCTATTTTGTTTCCCGATGGAAAAACGATCATTATGCGCCCTTCTTTTTTGTCAACCTGTTGTTGAATTTCTTTTTGCCATTCCTGATTCTCATGACCCGGGATGCCAAACGACATGCCAGGTTCTTAAAAGTAATCACCCCTGTGGTAATTTTTGGGCACTGGATCGATTTTTATCTGATGGTTACGCCTGGAACACTACGTGAAAATGGCGGTTTTGGCCTGCTTGAAATCGGCTTGCTGACGGTATATGCAGGAGCATTTATTTATGTGGTTTTGAATGCACTTTCCAAGTCTGCGCTAGTTGCCAAAAACCATCCCATGTTAAAAGAAAGTTTACATCATCATATCTAAAATTTAAGAAATGTTGAATTTAGTTGTTGTCTTGGCAGTAGTATTAATTATCGCAATACTCATTGCATTGTTTCGTGTTTCAACATTGGTTGGAATTGTTAAAGGAGACACCCAAAGACAAGTACCTAGCGGGAATAAAGTACAGGCTTTCTTGCTGATCGTATTTATGGTTGTAGGTCTTGGAGCCTTCTTTTATTATTCTTTTGGTGGTTTAAACGATGATTATGTACAGCCGCTCGCGTCCGAGCACGGTGTTATTACGGATCGTTTGTTTTGGATTACCATGGCTATTACGGGTTCTGTTTTTGTGGTTACCCAGATTTTTCTTTTCGGATTTTCATACAAATATCAGCATAGCGAAAACCGCAAAGCTTTCTATTTCCCCCATAACAATAAACTGGAGCTTTTCTGGACGGGTGTACCTGCCATTGTGCTGGCTTTATTGATCCTGTCCGGATGGAGAGCATGGGTTGATATTACAGGTGAAGCCCCTGAAGATGCCGAAGTAATCGAAGTAGTGGGCTATCAATATGCCTGGTCGGTACGATATGGCGGAAGTGATAAAAAATTAGGTGATTACGATTACAAGAAAATTGATGCAACCAACCAGTTGGGTATCGATTTCAGTGATAAGGATGCATTTGATGATTTTATTCCGCGTGAATTGCACGTTCCAAAAGGAAAACCCGTCTTGTTACAAATCAGGGCACGGGATGTCATCCACAGTGTATTTATCCCACATTTCCGATTGCAAATGAATGCCGTACCCGGTATGCCAACACGCTTCTGGTTTGTTCCAACCAAATCTACCGAAGATATGCGTGAGGAAACGGGCAATCCGGATTTTAATTATGAACTTGTCTGCAATAAAATATGTGGCAAAGGACATTTTGCCATGAAATACACCATCGTGGTGGATGAGCCTGCTGATTATGAGGCCTGGTACAATTCACAGGATCCATGGTTAAAACAAAATGCGGATTATTTAAGTGAAGTTCCTCAAAACCTACAGGAAGCTGCCCAAATAGCAGCCAAACTGGATGATAGGAGCGAGCCTTCCTCAATTGATGGTATAGCGGTAAGTAGTACAAAATAAAATTAGAAATTAATGTCAGTTACAGAAGAACTTTCACATCATGATGATCATCACGAAGAGCATCATGAGCAAGGCTTTATAGCTAAATATATTTTTTCTACCGACCATAAGGTAATTGCCAAGCAATTCCTGATCACAGGTATAATCTGGGCATTATTGGGTGGTGCACTGTCCGTTATTTTCCGATTGCAATTGGGTTTTCCTGATCTGAACCTTGAATTTTTAAGGCCTCTGTTAGGAAAATGGATATCCAGCAACGGAAAACTTGATTCTGAATTTTTCCTTGCTTTGGTCACGATGCATGGTACCATCATGGTATTTTTTGTTTTGACGGCCGGGCTGAGTGGTACATTTAGTAATTTCCTGATTCCGCTTCAGATCGGGGCCCGTGATATGGCTTCCGGGTTTATGAACATGTTATCCTACTGGTTTTTCTTCTTGTCCAGTGTCATCATGTTTGTGTCCCTGTTTATCGAAACAGGACCTGCAGGAGGTGGATGGACCATTTATCCGCCATTGAGTGTACTACCACAGGCTATTCAGGGTTCCGGACTTGGCATGACGTTGTGGCTTGTGGCCATGGTCTTCTTTATCGCTTCTACGTTATTGGGCGGTATTAATTATGTTACCACGGTCATCAATATGCGAACAGAGGGTATGACATTCTCCCGAATGCCATTAACCATCTGGTCCTTCTTTATCACGGCCATTATCGGAATTCTTTCATTCCCTGTTTTGGTTGCGGCAGCTTTATTGCTGGTTTTTGACCGCTCATTTGGAACAAGCTTTTATCTATCCGAAATATTCATCGGCGGGGAAGCCCTCCCTAATATGGGTGGAAGTCCGATTTTGTTCCAACATTTATTCTGGTTTTTAGGTCACCCTGAAGTATATATCGTATTGTTACCTGCATTGGGTATTACGTCAGAGATTATTTCGACCAATTCGCGTAAGCCAATATTTGGGTATACAGCCATGATACTTTCCATGGTCGCTATTGCGTTCCTTTCGTTTATCGTTTGGGCACACCACATGTTTGTATCCGGGTTAAATCCGTTCCTAGGATCTATCTTCATGTTCCTTACACTGATTATCGCCGTGCCTTCGGCGGTAAAATCATTTAATTATCTGACCACATTGTGGAAAGGGAACATTGTATTTACTCCTGCGATGTTGTTTTCTATCGGTTTGGTTTCCTTCTTTATTTCCGGAGGACTGACCGGGATTTTCCTGGGCAACTCTGCGTTGGACATCAATCTTCATGATACGTATTTTGTGGTGGCACACTTTCACCTGGTAATGGGTAGTGCTGCGTTTTTTGGATTGTTGGCTGGTGTGTATCACTGGTTTCCAAAAATGTTTGGGCGAATGATGGATACCAAACTCGGCTACCTGCATTTCTGGTTGACGTTTGTGGGTGTATACCTGGTATTCTTCCCATTGCACTACATAGGTATTGCGGGCTTTCCACGTCGCTATTACTCATTCACAAATTTTGATGCATTCAGCACCTTTACTGACTTGAATACATTTGTGAGTATTGCGGCCATTGTTACGTTTGGTGCTCAATTTATTTTCCTTTTCAATTTCTTCTATAGCATGTTTGCCGGTCGCAAAGCACCGTTAAACCCCTGGAAATCCAATACATTGGAGTGGACAACACCTCGTGTGCCCGGACATGGAAACTGGCCTGGGGCAATTCCAAAAGTATATCGTTGGCCATATGATTATAGCAAGCCAGGTGCCGAGGATGATTTTATTCCTCAAACAGTGCCTTATTCGCAGACAACATCATCCAATTTTCCACATGAAAATGAGTTGGCTAAAAGCGAAGGAGCGGAAGAAGGTGGTGCCCACTAATGATAAGAAAAGAAGTTTTTAAAAAAATCAATTTATATACGATCATTGCCGTCTACCTGTTGATATTGGTAGGCGGCATTGTTCGTAGTTCGGGTGCCGGGATGGGTTGTCCTGATTGGCCAAAATGTTTTGGAAGTTATGTTCCACCTACTTCCGTTGAACAATTACCTGCCGATTATAAAGAGGTTTATGTAGCCAAGCGAATAGCCAAAAACCAACGGTTGATCGCTACATTGAATGTCTTGGGCATGGATAAAATGGCCGGAAAACTAGCCGAAAACCCCGTCATTTATCAGGAAAGCGAATTTAATGCAGTGAAAACCTGGACAGAATACATCAATCGGATTTTTGGTGTTTTGATCGGGTTCCTTATCATCCTTACCATGCTTAGTTCTTTTTCCTATTGGCACGAAAAACGTTTGGTTACGGTAATGGCTGTTTTTTCTTTCTTTCTGGTGCTTTTCCAGGGTTGGTTAGGATCTCTTGTGGTGTCTACCAATTTATTACCCGGGTTTGTATCGGTACATATGATCCTGGCATTGGTAATGGTCATGATCCTGCTCTATATGCAATATGTGATACGGCCGTATGCTTCTGAAAAGACACCCTATACGCCATTAATCGTTTTATTATTTCTCGGACTGCTTTTCCCACAACTTTTGCTGGGCATAGAAGTTCGGGAAATGATTGATACGTTGGTGATGTCCGGATCTGCCCGTGCCCAATGGATAACTAGCATGGGACTGCCATTTTATATTCATCGTTCCTATAGTATTGTATTGCTTTTAGTAGCAGCATATCTTTTCTATCGCTCCTATGTATCCGGTTTTCTGGCAACGGAAAGTGGACGTTTTGTCAAAGCTATTTCCACTCTCATTGTTTTGGAAATAGGCGGAGGGATTATGATGGCATATGGCAATGTACCAGCCTGGGTACAACCCTTGCACCTGCTATTGGCAACATTGATTATTGGACTGACATTTTATTTGTTTTTATTGGCTTTGGCCGGGCGTAAAACTGCTTTATGAACCTAACAACAGTATATAGCGACACCTGGAAGGACAGGGTATTACCCTATATCGAATTATTGAAGCTGCGACTTTCCTTTTTAGTGGCATTTTCATCAGCTTTTGGCTATCTGTTAGCCTATCAGGGCATGTTGGCATGGACGCAATTTGTCTGGTTTACCATTGGGGGTTTTCTCATTTCAGGAGCTTCCGTCACGATCAACCAACTCCTGGAAAGTAAGTACGATGCCGTCATGAAACGTACAGCGGCCCGTCCGGTTCCTACCGGCCGTATCAGCAGGCAGCATGCCATCGTATATGTTCTGGCTTTATCGCTGGCTGGTTTTGTTTTGGTCGGTTTGGCTGGAAACCTGTTTGCAGTGCTGCTTTCTTTTCTTTCGCTTCTCCTTTATGCGTTTGTCTATACGCCGCTCAAGCGGGTAGGGCCAATCGCTGTTTTGGTTGGGGCCTTTCCGGGGGCTTTACCTCCTTTGATCGGATGGGTTGCGGCTACGGGATCCATTAGTCACGAGGCACTGATTATTTTTGGCATTCAATTTATCTGGCAGTTTCCGCATTTTTGGGCCATTGCGTGGGTTGGAGACGAGGACTATAAGCGGGCCGGTTTTAAATTGCTCCCCGGTGGTGGAAAAAAAGACCTGAATACGGCCATTAACATTATGGTGTATACATTGTTTTTATTGCCATTGGGATTGTTGCCTACCTATTTTGGATTGACCGGGATCACCAGCGGAGTGATTGCTACGGTCTGTGGTGTCTTGTTTTTGAGCCAGACGTTTACTTTGATGAAGGATACTTCCCGTCAATCCGCATTACGGATTATGTTTGGTTCGTTTATATATTTGCCTATTGTTCAAATTGCCTATTTAATTGACAAACTATAATGGCTGAAACTTTGCCTATACAGGAATCAAGACGCTTTGAAGTTCGTTCGATGCACCCGCAAAAATTTGCCCTGTGGTTATTTCTGATCACGGTGACGATGATTTTTGCATCATTGACAAGTGCGTACATTGTTAAAAAGGGTGAAGGTAACTGGCTGATTATCGATTTTCCTGATTTGTTTATCATTACGTCGGTTATTATCGTGGTAAGCAGCCTTACCATGCATTTTGCCTATCTGAGTGCCAAAAAGGATCGTGCATTTGCCGTCCGGTTATGGTTATTCTTCTCAGGAATTTTGTCTGTGGCTTTTATCGGGGGCCAGTACATGGCCTGGGGACAACTGATAAACCAGGACATTTATTTTGTTGGCAATCCGGCTGGCTCCTTTATTTATGTATTTACAGGACTTCATATTGCCCACTTGTTTGGCGGGATCATTTTCCTGACGATCGTGCTGATCCGGGCATTTCAGAATCAAATTCATTCAAAAAATTTAGTTTCCCTTGAAATGTGTGCTACCTATTGGCACTTTCTTGGTGGACTTTGGTTGTATTTATACTTATTTTTGATCGCAAATAATTAATACCCTATACTATGTCGAGTACTGCAGTTATCGTAGAAGAAAGCAATAAAAACCTGTGGGGCGGTGGGACTGCCCCTATGAAGGCCAGTTATGGCAAACTGATGATGTGGTTTTTCCTTTTATCGGATGCATTTACGTTTTCAGCCCTACTTATCACCTATGGATTGATACGGTTTAGTCATCCGGCTTATGATGGTGCAGTAGCTGAGTTTATTTTTTCACAGGAATACTGGCCGATTCCTGAAAAAGTGTTTGATGCCGTGCCTTTCCTACATGGCATCCATGCACCCCTGGTGTTTGTCGGGGTTATGACATTCATTTTGATCCTGAGTAGTGTGACGATGGTTCTTGCTGTCGAAGCAGGCGAACGTATGGATCGCAGGAGTGTGGAGAAATGGATGCTTTGGACAATAATAGGCGGACTTACCTTCCTGGGTTGCCAGGCGTGGGAATGGTCGCACTTTATAACAGGTACGGCAGAAGGAGGAAAGTTGCTTGACGGATCTGTTTTTTATGGTGCCAATTTGCAAATCAACCAGTACGGCCCGTCTAATTTTGCCGCCTTGTTCTTTTTCATTACCGGATTTCACGGATTTCACGTGTTGAGTGGTGTAGTGATCAACTTTATCATTTTCTACCAGACGGTAGTAGGTAAACTGGAAAGGAGAGGCCATTATGAAATGGTTGAAAAAGTAGGTTTGTACTGGCACTTTGTTGATCTGGTGTGGGTATTTGTATTTACCTTCTTTTATTTGGTATAATCTTAAAATTTGAAAAAAATGGAGCAAGTTTCACAAGTAGAAGTAAAGCCAGTCAATAAAGAAAAAGTAAAGAACTTTTTGCGTGTGATGTGGTACCTGGCCGCTATCACGGCAATTGAATTTGGTATCGCATTTACCATCCCTCATGAATATAAATGGGGCAGGATCACGGTTTTCATCCTACTAACCATCGTAAAAGCGTATTACATCGTTTCAGAATTCATGCACCTTGGCCATGAAAAGAAGTCCCTCAAAATGTCGATCGTACTTCCGTTGTTGTTCGTTGTATTCCTGATATTCATTATGCTGTATCAGGCACAGGCGATTTATGAACTTATAAACTGACATCCTTTGAGCCAACGGACGTTGAAAGGTTTGGTCTTATTACTACTATTAGGGGTACCAGTTTTCTGGTACCTTTTTTTGCAATTATTCGGTGAAAATCAATTTCAACTACCCCTTGTTGAGGGTGTGGAAGTTGCGTGCCCACCTGCCGGCCTGTCTGTTGTATTGGTAGCAGACAGCCTTTCGACCGACCAGCACAATCAGTGGAGCCGGTTGCAGGCATATTTTCTTGAAAAAAAAATCCCGGTTGAAACCTATGATACGTTGTGTTTGTTTGCCTATGATAAGCCAGCCGTGTTGTTGTACGACCCGGATGTAAAACTCAGGGGCATGTATGCCCTTACCATTGCAGAATCAGACCGGGCAATGGTAGAATCTGATTTATTGTTGACTTTGTTACAAAAAGCGAAAGAAAGTGGAGAAGAATACTAAATACCTGACCGTCATCAAAATAATCTCTGTGCTAATTCCCTTGGTAGTGGCTGTGTTGCTGTATGTTCCGGCGAAATGGGTTGCGGGGGCCTGGACAATGCTTTTGCCCGCTTTTCATGCCGGGGTAAATTTTCTTACCTCACTGGTGTTGATTGCGGCTTTGGTTTCGATAAAAAAAGGAAAGACGGGCCTTCATAAACGGCTGATGAGCGTTGCCTTTACCCTCGGTATACTTTTTTTGCTAAGTTATGTCATTTATCATGCAACCAATCCATCGGTTTCATTTGGCGACATAGACCATGATGGTGTGTTGAGCGATGCGGAACGTATGGCAGCGGGTACGTCACGGACGATCTATCTGTTCTTGCTCTTGTCCCACATCCTGTTGTCGGTGGCGGTGGTGCCGCTGGTATTGTTGGCTTTCTTCTATGCCCTATCTGCCCGTGTGGAACAGCACCGGAAAATTGTCAAATTTGCTTTTCCGGTTTGGCTATATGTATCCGTGACCGGTGTGGTTATTTATTGGCTGATACAACCTTACTACCCATGAGAAATTTTAGAAAATACACTCTGTTGGTTTTTATAATGATCATGTCCTGGGCATCGCAGGCGCAGTGTGCCATGTGTCGAACCCAGATAGAGAACAATGTGAGCCACGGGGAGACGTCTTTTGCAGCAGGACTTAATACCGGGATTTTGTACTTGTTTTTTGCGCCTTATGTGCTCATGGGGATCGTCGCGTATTTATGGTTTAAACATAGTAAAGCAAATGGCGGAAAAGGAACTATTGCCGGCAATACTACAGGGTAATTGTCCGAAATGCAGGGAAGGAAAATTGTTTACCTCGGCTATTTACAACCTTTCCAAGCTGGGTAAAATGGAAGAATCCTGTTCCTGTTGCGGCTTGACATACGAACGGGAACCTGGTTTTTTTTATGGGGCCATGTTTGTGAGTTATGCGTTTTCTGTCGGGGTGTTTCTGGTGGGTACACTCTTGATTTATCTGCTTTTTAACAACCCGTCGCTTAATACGTATATCATTTCCATTATTTCTATCTCGTTTATTCTCTATCCCATCAATTTCAGATACTCCCGTATCCTGTATCTCTATGGTTTTGGAGGGATCAAATATGATTCTTCAATTTCCAAACGATAGGTATCTTTATACCCTAAACCTATATATGGGGTGAAATACCAACGGATACTTTTTATGCTTTTTTTTGTCTCCGGGCTGTTTTACCTGACCGGATGGTACCTGCACACGTCTTTGGCATATGGCTATCGGCAAATTAAGTTACGGGTCGCCAGTCAGCTGGATCAACTGGATCGTACGTTGGATGCCCTGGTGCTGGATTTTTCGGATCTTACTGACCCGTTTGATAGCTCAGCTCCCGAAGAACCTTCCCTGCGCGTGTTTGACAATGGGAGACTGGTGTATTGGAATGACAATAGG
>Ga0224501_10005457_pt1 | contig 10026 bp, 8 predicted proteins | sample SF_Oct11_sed_USG_4_FD_169105 | JGI IMG/M metagenome (GOLD analysis project Ga0224501, IMG submission 169105) | Sediment microbial communities from San Francisco Bay, California, United States - SF_Oct11_sed_USGS_8_1 | ecosystem: Environmental > Aquatic > Marine > Sediment | place: USA...
CGAGAAGGAAAAATCGGGCTGATCGGGGAAAAGTTCCCCCTGGATGATCTGCGTGAGACGCATAGCATTTGCAGCGCCCATTACGAAGAGATCGAGATTCGGTGGAAGAAACGGTTTCTCGCCGCAGGCAATACGACACGACATCGGACTCCCGTTCGTACCAAGCCTCTAAAAAAACGACGTTCGTCGTAGACTCATCCGCTTCCAATTCACCCGCCTACCCCGGAAGCCATGGTTGTCAAGCCATGGAGGAATGGGGCATATACTCCACGGTCTTGGCAAAGGAGTCCAGGTTTCGGCGAGGTGTCGCCGACGACTTAGCAGGGCCCGCGACTGTCAAGCGGTGGCCTTTACATCCTTGCCTGGATGTCTCCTTTGTCGTTTGCTAGAATGAGCCCGTAATTGGTTCATGCCTCCGGCCAGTGACACACGATCAAGGACAATTCGGGGGTGCAGTTGGGATGGTACGCCAGGAATGGGAGCTATGCGCGAGGTCGACGCTATCGCCTATGTGAGACGAGGGGTATGGTGGATCGTCCTAGTGGTTCTGGTGGTGTTCTTCGGATGTCCTGATTCAGGCTTTGCACAAACCGGGTTCAGTCAGGTTGGCTCTCTCAAACGCTCGCCGGCCGACATCGTCAAACGATATGTCCGCTTGGATTTCAAAGGCGCCCGCCTGGACGCCATGGGGTTCGATGTCCTTGCGCCCTACATCAATTGGAAAGAAGAGCCGGTGTGGGGGCAAATCGTGATCATTCAAGGGAGCGAGGTGGCGGAGGACTACAGAAAATGGGAAATTATCGATAACTTGGACGTGATTATCCCGGTCACCTTTCAGGTGCGTGGAGTTGTTGATATGCGCACGGCGGTCTTTACCCCCGATGAAAGAACGGAGGAGGTTCGCTTCCATGTCACGGCCGTGCGAAACAATTGGCGCATCGTCGGTCCGGTGGTCCCGCCTCATATCGGAGTGACCAGAATGGTGAATTTTGCGCGAGAGGCCGGGATTCACGAGAAGGATGACGAGCGGCGCGGCGTACTTGCCGTACTCGAAGGTTCGTTACGAAAGGCGAAGTAATGGCACAGACTCCTGTGGATCTGCTGATTTTTGATCTCGACGGCACGCTCATCGAATCCAAGTGGGATATTGCGGAGTCCGTGAATTTCACATTGGCGGAGTTAGGGTTACCCAAACGTCCCTTAGAGGAAATCTTCGGGTTTGTCGGAGATGGCGTCAAAAAATTGCTACATTTGGCTGTGGGAGAAGGAAATCAAAGCCGGTTTGAGGATGCCTTACGTGTATTTCGTGGACATTACCTTGAACATTGTCTGGACCGGACCACCTTTTTCCCCGGTATCGAATCGATGCTGCAGCATTTTGCGCACAAACAGAAAGTGGTGGCGACCAACAAGTCCATCGATTACACCCGCGTGATTTTGAACGGATTAGGGAGCGAACATTTCATCTACGCAGTGGGTGGAGACAACGGGTTCGGGCTCAAGCCGGACCCCGGCATGCTGCTGCATATTTTGGAGCGGTTGGCTGTGCCGAAAGATCGGGCCGTCCTCGTGGGGGACAGCACGAATGATATCAACGGCGGACATAACGCCGGTATTCGCGTGTGTGCCGTTGGGTACGGGATGGGGAATCGGGAAAAGATGGCGGCCTGTCAGCCGGACTGGTTCATCGAACAGCCGGAAGAACTTATGGAGATCTTTGTATGATACAGAAGCTGGGGGCAAGGCTGAGGCTAAGGTTGAGTGAAGACGTTGTCCGCAGGCACAGTAGAATTCTTGTTTTTTGTTTGGGCTTCATCCTAAGCCTTAACCTCAACCTTGACCTGCTCTTTGCGGCGTCTCCAAGTCTTGCCGACCGCGTGATCGAGCATAAACTGGCCAACGGGTTGACGGTACTCATGGTCGAACGCCACCAGACACCGGTGGTGTCGATCAATATTACCTTTGCCGTCGGCGGAATCAATGAGCAAGTCGGCCAGACAGGGCTTGCCCATCTCTATGAGCACATGGCGTTCAAGGGGACGCGTACCGTCGGCACCAGAGACTATGGAAGGGAGAAGCCGGTTCTGGAGGAGATCGCCCGTGTCGGGACTGAATTGGATCAGCGCCGGCGCGCAGTGGCCGCAAAGATCGGCGGCAATGGTACGGCAGAAGAACAGGCTGCGATCGAGTCCTTGCAAACACGCTTTGCAGCATTGCAAGCAGAGGCGTCGAAATACGTCGTCGGGAACGAATTGGCGTTGTTGTATCAGCGGCATGGAGGCGTCGGATTGAATGCGTCGACGAGCAAAGATGTGACTCGCTATATGATCAGTTTGCCGGCCAACCGCCTCCCGCTGTGGGCTGCTATCGAATCCGACCGAATGGCCAATCCTGTGTTCCGTGAGTTTTACAAAGAACGTGGCGTGGTCATGGAAGAGCGTCGTTTGCGCAATGAGGACAGTCCGACCGGGTTGTTGTTTGAAACGTTTACCTCCGCGGCTTTTCGTGCGCATGGATACGGTGTCCCGACGATCGGGTGGGGGTCCGATATTCTCTCGTTGACACCGGATGAAACCGACGCATTTTTTAGAACCTATTATGGTCCGAATCGGGCGACCATCGCACTGGTGGGAGATCTGGATCCACAGGAAACCATTGCATTGATCGAGAATACGTTCGGGAAGATTCCTGCCGCACCGACGCCGACGGCGCGGGTACCGGTTGAACCGGAACAACGCGGTGAACGGAGGGTCGAGGTGGAGTTTGATGCGGAGCCGGCCATCGTGATCGGCTTTCACAAACCAGGGGTGGGTCATCCCGATGACGATGTCTTCGATGTCCTCGATGCGATTCTTTCGGAAGGGGTCACCTCCCGCTTGTACAAGAAGCTTGTACGGGAGCAGCGGCTTGCGGCATCCGTCCATACGGATGCGAGCCATCCCGGAGTGCGCGAGCCCAATTTGTTTATTGTGATGGCCACGCCGCTTGCGCCTCATACGACGGCTGAAGTGGAAACCGCGATCTATGAGGAATTAGAACGGCTGAAGCGGGAGCCGGTTTCCCCCAAGGAGCTTGAGCGGGTGATCAATAATCTCGATGCCGATATGGTACGGGCGCTACGGTCGAACAGCGGACTGGCTTCCCAGCTTGCGGTGTATCAGGCGGTGGCCGGTGATTGGCGCTATGTCCTGCGGTCTCGAGACAAAATTGCGGCGGTGACGGCTGAGGATGTGCAGCGCGTCGCAACCACGTATTTTACGAAGTCGAATCGTACGGTCGGAGTCTTGATCAAGAAGGCCGAACGGAAAGCCGTGGTCGCGGCAGAATATGGTGAGGCAATGCCATGAGCAAGGTAAAGCGTAAGCGGTTAGATGTGAGGCGAAAAGGAGGAGTGTTGGGGGTAATCTTCCTGACCCTGCTGCTTGGTCCGGCTCTCGCGGCTTGTGCCGGTACGGGAGAGGGAGTGCTGAGCGATCCTCGCACGATGACGTTCGCCCCGGTAGAGTTTTCGCCGCCTGACCCGGAACGTGTTGTTCTGGACAACGGTATGGTTGTGTATTTGCTGGAAGACCACGAATTGCCGTTGGTCACGGTGACGGCCACCATGCGAACAGGTAGTTGGCTCGATCCCGCGGATAAGGTCGGTTTAGCGGCCATCACCGGGGGGGGCATGCGTACCGGCGGCGGCGGCAATCTTTCTGCGGAAGAGGTCGATGGGGAGCTGGAACAGTTTGCAGGCGATATCAACATTCATATAGGCCGTGAGTCAGGAACGGCGTCTCTCGATGTGCTGAGTAAAGATCTGAAGAGGGGGCTGCATATCTTTTCTGCTCTGATTCGCACACCGACATTCGATTCTACACGCGTCGAACTCGCGAAGTTGCAGGTGATCGAAGGGATTCGTCGTCGGCAGGATCATGCCGGTTCCATCGTCGGTCGTGAGTTCTTCAAGGTCTTGTACGGAGCCGATCATCCCAGTGCCCGCCAGAGCACGATCGAATCGGTCAGCCGGATAACCAGGGAGGATCTCATCGCGTTCCACCGGGATACCATTTATCCGAACGGCATGATTGTCGGAGTCACCGGTGATTTCGAGAAAGAAGATATGCTTGCCGCGCTTCGCGGCGTATTCGGGGATTGGAAGGAAGGGGATGTCCCGAAGCTGAACATCGCTGATGTGCCGGAGAGTGATGCGATGAAGTCTTCGGTATGGTTTATCGACAAAGCCACCACCCAAACCCATTTGCGTGTAGGGCATTTGTCCATCAAGGAGCAGGATCCCGATTATGTCCCGCTGGCGATCGCCAACGACATTCTTGGCGGCAGTTCATTCCGAAGCCGTATTTTTAACGATGTGCGGACGAAGCGTGGCTTGGCATATTCGGTCGGTAGCCGTTTGATGGCCGGAGCTCATGATCAAGGGGTGTGGTTGGCCAAGGCCGAAACGAAGTCGGCGTCCACGCAAGAAGTGATCGAGCGATTTATTGCGAATATTGAGCGGATGCGGTCCGAGTTAGTGGATGATGCGGAATTGGCGGAAGCGAAAGAGGCGTACGTCAATTCATTTGTCTTTTCGTTCGCCAGTCCGTCGGCGGTCGTGCGTCGTTTGATTGAACTGGAGTATGACGGGTTACCGAAGGATTTCCTGCAGCAACTTCGCGAGAAAGTCGTGAAATTGACGAAGGAGGACATCCTAGAGGCGGCTAAGAAGCATCTTCATCCGGACCGGCTGAAAATCATTGCAGTCGGGTCCGGTAAGACGTTGCCGGTCGCGCTCGAGACCTTCGGCGACGTGAAGGAGATCAAGTTGATGCCTGAGGGGAACCCCTGACGAGGAGTTGCGTACTGCCTCTGCGGTCAAGGCAGTGGCCGTTGTTACGTCGATCACCCGGAGTTGAGTCTATTCGTATGCCGCTTGAAGACGACTTTTGCGACATTCTCAAGAAGTCTCGCGTAGGGCAAGGCCTCTCGGTCAGTGATGTTTCCAAGATGACGGGGCTTTCTGCGGACGAGATCTCCTCATGGGAGCGCGGGGAGCCGGTGAGGAGTCGGGCCGAAGTACAGGCGTTAGCTCAAGCGTTGGGGCTTCGAGCGGAACCTCTCGGGCAGATTGCCATCGATCAGTGGGAGCCGCAGGCACAGCGTCAGCCGGCATGGATTCACACGATACAGGGTTCCGTCGGCGGCTACGGGGTTCAGGGCTATATCGTTCATGATGAGGGCGAAGCCGTGGTGATCGACACCGGGTATAACGCGCCCGCGATAATCGAGGCGCTTGAGAGGTACCGCTTACGATTGGTGGGGATATGTCTGACCCATGGGCATGCCGATCATGCCGTCGGTATTGATCAACTACTGACACGGCAAGAAGTCCCCGTGTATTTGGGGGGCGAGGATGTCGGGTTGCTGGATTGGCGGCCACGGTCGGAGTTGCTTGTCGAACCACGAGACGGTCAGGTCATTACGGTCGGTCGTCGGGCCGTCCGTTGTGTGGCGACTCCCGGCCATACCCCAGGTGGAATGTGTTACCAGGTGGATGATAGGGATGATCCCGTCTGTTTCGTCGGCGATACCCTGTTTGCCGGGTCGATCGGGCGGTCGAATCCAAGTGGCTTATATGCGGCGCATCTCGATTCTGTGCGTATGCGGGTGCTCACCCTTCCCCCGCAGTATGGTCTCCTTCCGGGCCATGGGCCCGCGACCACCGTTGCCGAAGAACGGGGGCATAATCCGTTCTTCAGCGTCGAGTAAGTACAAACCCCATGAGTGGATTCGAAGGGAACGAAGATCGGCCTACCCAAGGTGTACCGGATACGGACCAAGAACAGGACGTCGTTATACGGGGCATTGACGGCGAAGGAGCCGACGGTGGTGAACCGTCGTCCTTCTCTACATGGATCTTGCCGATCAGCCTGTTTGTCGTGACATGTTTTACGACCTTGTGGGCGGGCGCCTATCAGGCATATAGAGGTCCCGCGCGCGGCCCTGTGGATTTTCTCTTGGCCAGTCCGGAGGCAATTTGGCAGGGGATTCCCTTTGCCGTGACGCTGCTGGGTATTCTCACGACTCATGAATTCGGTCATTTCGCCTTGTCGAAGATTCATCGGGTGCCGGCTTCGTTGCCCCTGTTTGTCCCCGGGTTGCCACATTTCATCGGGACGTTCGGGGCTATCATTCGGATACGCGGACCGATCGTGAGTCGTCTTGCGTTGTTTGATATCGGTGTCGCCGGTCCGCTGGCCGGGTTCATTGTCGCGGTCGGCACACTCATTGTGGGGTTAGATCTCTCTACGGTTGTTGAGCAGGCCGGCACATTAGGATTGCATCTTGGGGAGCCGTTGCTGCTGAAGTTTCTGGCATGGCTTGTGATCGGGCCCATTCCCCCTGAGTCGGACGTCGTATTGCATCCGATCGGTTTTGCCGCCTGGTTTGGTCTTTTCGTCACGTCGCTCAATCTTATTCCCATCGGTCAGCTTGACGGTGGTCATGTGGCGTATGCGCTTTTGGGAAAACGGCAGAAAACGATGGCCCTTGTGGTGCTCCCGATCCTGCTCATTTTGGGGTATGTCGGTTGGCCCGGTTGGTTTCTCTGGGCATTGATGGCGGGGTTGTGGGGGGTCGGGCATCCTCCCGTCATGGATCCTGATACGCCATTAGGCCGTGGCCGTACCATGGTCGGATGGATCGCATTGGCTGTCTTTGCGGTGACCTTCGCACCGATACCGTTTTCCATACATCCGTAGAAACTTCGTGACGGCTGATGGGTCCGTCTCTCTTGTGACAGTCTTCGCACTTGTGTGAGTGCGGTGACTCTCTTAGGATTAGAAGAGCGACCTTCTTATCGAAGAGATCCGGTTGTGAGTTTCATCAGGAAAATATTTCTGTGGGTGCTTGCCTTCTGGCCTCTGTGGTCCCAGCCCGTTTATGCGCAAGGGGGTGAGAGCCTGACGTACGAGGTGACGCCGACGGAAGAGGCCTTGACGGCCGGCCGGGCTGCGCCTGCCGACGATTGGCACTATGGTGCCTATCTTGATGTGGGCTACATCGCCAATTTCAATTTCCCGGACAATGATCTCTGGCGAAATCGCTCCACAGCGTCTCGTCACAATCAAGTGGCTCCCAACATGGTGTCGGCCTATGTGCGGAAGGATGCTACCGAATCATCCCGATGGGGAGGCGAATTCGGAGTCCAAGGGGGCTACGATACCGTGGACTTCGCGTTTCTTCCCGGCGAGAAAAAAGTCGATGGCGCGGATGTGCTTAGGCATATCCACCGTGCAAACGTCACGTACTTGGCCCCGATGGGGCGTGGGCTGACTGTTACGGCCGGACTCTTTAACAGTCTGATCGGGTATGAATCACTTTACGCGAAAGACAACCCAACATATACACGGTCATGGCTTGCCGATTACTCTCCCTACATGATGTTTGGGGTGAACGCGTCTTATCCGGTCAACGATCGATTGACGGTGACGACCTTTGTCGTCAATCGCTATGCCCATCTTTCCTATACAGTCGCCCGGCCGTCTTATGGCGGGAAGTGGTCGTATGCACTCACCCCCCGGTTGACCGCCATGCAGACGCTTTATTGGGGGCCTGACCAAACCAACACATCGTTGGAGTTCTGGCGTCTGTATGGAAACCATATTGTGGAGTGGAGAGGCGACGATGTGACGGTAGCCGTGTCGTATGATATCGGGACGGAAAACATCGCCGACAGGCCTGATAGCCCACGAGCATTCGTCATGGGAGGCAACGTGGTGATGAGGTGGCATATCGCTGGTCCCTGGTCCGTCGCCGTACGCCCGGAATTCTATTGGGATCGGAACGGACGATGGACCGGAGCGGAACAGTTCGTAAAAGCCATGACGTCCACTGTGGAGTACAAAATCCCTTCTCCGTGGGTGCAGGCTATTGCGCGGTTGGAGCATCGATATGATGAGTCGACAGGAATTGGCGGCGGGTTCTTCAGAAACGGAGCGCATCGCCCTGATGTGCCGAAATTGACAGCGGGACAACATCTGCTCTTGTTTGGTGTGATGCTGGTGTTTGACTCGCCGTCATAGACTAGTTGACGGTGGCTGTGACTGTTGGATCCTTTCGGTGCAAGATTATTCGATCACCGGGAGAATGCGATCGGCGACCGCCTGAACGACGCCTTCTTGTTCGGTGACGACCTTCAACCCTTGGAAGCTTAAGTAGTACCCCCCGTGACTGGGGGCTTGAATCGTTGCACTGACCTCGACATGATCGCCGTCCTCTACGTCAGGATCTTTCACGACAGGTTTCCCGCAGAATCCTAAGACGGCGATAGGGATTGTGGCCTCTTCCTCTTCGAGGCGAAACAGGTATGCTCCGTAACAAATGGTTTCATTCGGAAGTTTGTAGGGATCGAGCGAGGTCACATCTCGTACGGTGCCCTGCATGGTGACACGACGCAGATGGTAGATTTGAGGATCTTCAAGTATCTGCTGGATGCTGACCGGGTCAGAAGCCCTCAGCGGGCAAGGGAAGACTAGTGCAACGGCGAAAGAGAATAGAAGAGCAGCGGGATAATTGAAAGCGGTACGCATGGTACAAATACGATGCATCTCCGTGATGCGCGTATTCTATCATTCTTGAGCGAGAAGGTCGCGCGCGTCTTTCTCAAAAAACAGGGACTCGCCGTCATGCTGGACTTTTATCGAGGAGGAGGGCCGTCACGATGGTTCATGACCGTTTGATCCGATCGTATGTCAAGAAGGTACGAGCGCAGTACGAAAATATGTTGGCGCAGATGGTGGAGGTCCCGTCGATCAGCATGGACCCTTCTCATGCGAACGATATTCGTCGCATGGCTGTTCTTGCCGTCCATTGTCTGGAGACATTGGGCGCAGATGCGCAGATCGTGGAGACCGGTGGATACCCTATCGTTTCCGGAGGGTGGTTCATCGGTGCGCAATATCCCACTGTCACAATTTACAATCATATGGATGTGCAACCAGCCCAGGAGCCGGAGTGGAAGCAGGCTCCGTTTACCTTTCGGAATGAGGGTGGGGTGTATCATGGCCGTGGGGCCACCGATGACAAAGGGCCGGCACTGTCAGCCTTGCTGGGTGCGAAGTTTGCCGTTGAGCAGGGAACCCCAATCAATATTCGATTCTTATGGGAATTGGAGGAAGAGATCGGGAGCCCGAATTTTGCGGCCGGGCTCAAGAATCGTACGGCAATTCCCCGCCCGGATTCTGTTGTGGTATCGGACACGATCTGGATTGCCAAGGGGCGTCCTGCCATGCCCTGTGGTCTTCGAGGGTTACTCGGCGCGCGATTGACTCTTCGCACAGGAAAGAAGGACGCTCATTCTGGTCTCACGGGTGGAGCTGCCCGCAACCCCTTGGCAGAGTTAATGGCGGTCGCAAATACCTGTCTGGATGCCAAGACCGGGAGGGTAAAAATCCCTGGGTTTTATGACGATGTCGTTGCGCCGACAAAGGCAGAAGTCAAAAGCTTCGTGAAGTCTGGATTCCAGGTCGGTCGCTTTAAGGCTGCCTATGGGTTGACATCTATACGGACAAACGACTCTGTGGATGTGATGCGGCGTATTTGGGCGTCACCAACGTTTGAGATTCACGGACTCACCGGTGGGTACCATGGTCCCGGAGTGAAAACGGTCGTACCGGGCCAGGGTGAGTTGAAGGTCAGCATGCGACTTGTCCCGGGCCAAGTTCCGGAACGGATTTTCGCGCTATTGAAAAAACATGTGGCCAACATCAATCCAGATATCAAGGTAGAGCGAGAAGGAATGTTGCATCCGTTTCGTGGACAGTTTGAGGGGCCGTATGTCGAAGCCGTGAAACGGGCGGTACGGGATGGGTTCGGCAAGGAGCCGGCTTTTATTCGAGAGGGTGGGTCTATCGGAGCAGTCGTGACGATGCAGCGGATGTGGAAGGTGCCTATTTTGTTTATGGGGTTAAGTCTGCCGGAGCATGGTTACCATGCACCCAACGAATATTTTGATTGGGGACAGGCCTCCGGGGGGATGAAGGC
>Ga0224501_10005459_pt1 | contig 10023 bp, 10 predicted proteins | sample SF_Oct11_sed_USG_4_FD_169105 | JGI IMG/M metagenome (GOLD analysis project Ga0224501, IMG submission 169105) | Sediment microbial communities from San Francisco Bay, California, United States - SF_Oct11_sed_USGS_8_1 | ecosystem: Environmental > Aquatic > Marine > Sediment | place: USA...
TCCCATCCGGGCCGATGTATATCTGCGGGGAGAAAGGGAGGACCCAACCCGCCCGGAGGAATTCTCCCACTGTTATATACAGGTCACATTCTCCGGTTGCGCCGGATTGGGGGAGGTCTCCTCCATGCTTGCCAGCCACTGGGTGGAGCTGTGGTATCGGCGGAACTTTGACACGATAAACCAGGGCATTTTGAAACAGTTCCATCTGACGCCCGCCGCCAGCGAGGCGGAGTCCGCCGGATTCGGAGCCTTTTTCGACTTTGGAAGCCGGGGCGTTGCCCTCTATTACCCCCAGGGGAGCGAAACGGAGATGTTTATCGCGAATCGGGAGATTCCGGTGAACTTCGAGCTGGACGCGGCGGTGGAGGAATCGATCATGGATGAGGAAGACTTGAAGAAATTCCAGCAGGAAGTGGTGGATATGCAGGCCGCCCTGCCGCCGGAGCTGGAGCAGGGGCTATGTCTGTGCCAGTTGTGTCGGCAAGGGCGCCAGTAAAATAGTCGATACGGGCCGGGCACGCATATCACGGTCTGGCGGCCAGCCGCATCCGGACAGCGCGCAGCAGCCCTTGCGGGTCGTCCGTGCCGATCCGGTATATATATCCCTCTTTTGTGGTCATCTGCACCGCCTGCAAGCCGGAGACGTTATACATGATCCCTCCTTTCAAAAACCTGATCCCCCATCCAATCAAAATACTATTGGTCACCACTTCCGCCGTCTCCACATCGGCCAGCTTTATGGCGGGCATGCTGACCACCAGGCCAAAGGTGGCCCGCAGATGGTGGTCGTCCACCGTCACAGTGAGCCACCCGAAGAGCAATAGTATGAAGCCCAGAGTGGCGAATATGGGCCAGGGGGGGAACAGGGGCGTGTCATGATATAAGAATCCCACCACCACCGCGCCCACGATCAGGGATACTATTATCACCCACCCGATCTGGGTGTGGGTGTATCCCGGATACAATCTGGATTCGCTCATTTTCTACCAATCCGATAAAAGGTTATGATCTCAATGTTGGCCATGGGGATTTTCTTTTTGGATCAACTGCCCAGCATTTCCAGTAAATCCTTCTCCTCCAGTATCGGTATCCCCAGCTCCCTGGCCTTCTCCGCCTTGCTTCCCGGCTCCGCCCCCGCCACAATATAGTCGGTCTTCTTCGTCACGGAACTGGTCACCCTTCCCCCCAGATTTTCTATCCTCGCCTTCGCCTCGTTGCGGGCCATCGAGGCCAGGGTTCCGGTGAGGACGAACTGTTTCCCCAGCAGGGTTTTTTCCCCGGCGGAGGGCTGGGAAGATGTCATGTTCACTCCCGCCGCCTTGAGCTTGCCGATCACCCGGCGGTTGGCTTCCTGGCTGAAGAACAGGGCCACACTGCCGGCGGTTATCCCCCCGATCTCGTGGATTTTTTCCATCTCCTCTTTCCCCGCAGCCATCAGCGCGTCCATGCTGCCGAAATGTCGCGCCAGCACCGCCCCAGCCCGCGCCCCCACGTGCCGGATCCCCAAAGCGAACACCAGCCGCTCCAGGGGTCGCTGCTTTGAGGCGCCGATAGCCTTCACCAGGTTGGCCGCCGATTTTTCCGCCATCCGCTCCAGCCCCCGGGCCTGCTCCACGGTCAGGGAATAGAGGTCCGCCGGATCATGCGCCAGCCCCTCCTCCACCAGCTGCTCTATGATCGCCGGGCCCGCGTGGTCTATATCCATGGCGCCACGGGTGGTGTAATGGAGCAGCCTTTCCTTGATCTGGGCGGGGCACGCCACTCCGGTGCAACGGGTGACCGCTTCCCCCTCCTGCCTGCTGGCCACGGCGCCGCAAACGGGACATGTGGCGGGCATGATGAACTTGCGCTCGTCCCCGGCGCGATCCTCCTCCACAGCCTTCACCACTTTAGGGATAACCTCCCCCCCCTTCTCGATCAACACCGTGTCCCCGATCCGGATATCTTTCTTCTCTATCTCATCCTGGTTGTGCAAGGTGGCGCGGGCGATGGTGGAGCCGGACAAGGAGACCGGCGCCAGGATGGCCACCGGGGTCAGAGCGCCGGTGCGGCCCACCTGCACCTGGATATCCAGAAGCTTCGTCTGGGCCTGGACGGCGGCGTATTTATAGGCGATGGCCCATCGGGGAAACTTGGAGGTGGCGCCCAGCTCCGTCTGCAGCCTGGCCGAATCCACCTTCACCACCACTCCGTCGATCTCGTAATCCAGCAAGTCGCGCCGCGCCCCGAACCCGGCGATGGCCTCCTTGACCTGGTCCAGACCGGGGCACAGATGGATGTCCGGTGTCCTGAATCCCAGGGCGGCCATGAACTCCACGGCCCCGCTCTGGGTGGCGGTGGCGGGATGCTCCAGAGGGCGGCCCTGATCATCGGTGATGTAGAGGGCATACAGAAAAATGTCCAGGGGGCGGGCGGCGGTGATGCGCGAATCGAGCAGGCGAAGGGAGCCTGCGGCGCAATTGCGCGGATTGGCGAAAGGGGCCTGCCCCTCCTCCTCCCGTTTTTCGTTGATCCGCTCGAAGGCGTCGCGGTGGATGTATACCTCTCCCCGCACCTCGAACCGCGCCGGGGTCGCTCCATGCTCCACCACCAGAGGGACGCTGCGGATGGTCCTAACATTGGCGGTGACATCCTCCCCGGTGGTCCCATCGCCGCGGGTGGCGCCCAGGGTCAGCGCCCCTTTTTCATAGATCAGCGACACGCTGAGCCCATCGATCTTCGGCTCCACCGTATATTGGAATTTTTCATGTCCCAGGTTCTTCACCACGCGCTGATGGAACTTTCCCAGCTCCGCCAAGCTGTATGCGTTGTCCAGGGAAAGCATGGGCAATGCCGGGTTGTGCCGGACCGGGGTAAACTCCTCCGCCGGCTGGCCTCCCACGCGGCGGGTGGGGGAGTCGGCGCTGGCCAGAGGGGGATGCTGCTCTTCCAGTTCCGCCAGGCGGCGCATCATGTAGTCGAATTCCGCGTCGGATATGGCGGGGGAGTTTTCTATGTAATAAAGGCGTTCGTGGTGGCGGATCTGCTGGCGCAGCCTGTTGATCTCATCTTCCGGCCGGGCTGCCGCGTCCATGGGCGCAGGGAAGCCTTACTCGGCTTCCTCTTCCGGATCCAGCCGGACGAAATCCAGAAAAGGAAGGATTTCCTTGATCAGCTCCGATGTGAGGGGGCCGGAAGCCTCCGGCAGCAGGTGGTCTATCTCTATCATTTCGTAGTGGCCGTTCCAGCAGTGCAGGGTGTTCACGCGGTTGCCTTCCCAATCGATGACCCGGGTGAAATACACCGGCCCCTCGCAGCGGGAGCAGCGCCCGTAAATAAGATCGAATTTCAAAACCTGGTTCATATCAGCCAAACTAGTGATGTAACACGAATATATAAAAATAAGGGATTATAACACAGGATAATGGAAGGCGAAGGCGATTCCGCTCACCCTTTCGCCAATCCCACCATCGATTTGAAAAACTTGATCCCGTCCTCTCCACCGAGCAGCATGTCGCAGGCTCTTTCCGGATGGGGCATCAGCCCGGCCACGTTCCGTTTTTCCGAAAGCACTCCGGCGATGTGGCCCATGGAGCCGTTGGGGTTGGTTTTTTCGTCGGACTGGCCGTCCTTGCCGCAGTAGCGCAAAAGAACCCTGTCCTCCACCTCCAGCCTTTTCATGGTGACCTCGTCGGCCACATACCGCCCTTCCATATGGGCTATGGGCAGGGTGAGCACCTCCCCTTTGGACAGGGCGCTGGTGAAGGGGCTGTTGGTGGTTTCCACCTTCACCTTCACATCCTCACAGATGAACTTCATGGAGCTGTTGTGCAAAAGAGCGCCGGGCAGAAGCCTGGCTTCGGTGAGGATCTGAAAGCCGTTGCATATGCCCAGCACCGGTTTTCCCGTCTCGGCGAACTCTTTCACGGCGTCCATCACAGGAGTCAGGGTGGCGATGGCCCCGGCCCGAAGGTAGTCGCCAAAAGAGAAACCACCGGAGAGCAGAGCCACATCATACCCTTCCAGGGTCTTTTTGCCCCACCACACATACTCCACATCAAGATTGAGGCGGTATTTTAGCGCATGGAGCAGGTCATGGTCGCAGTTGGAGCCGGGGAACCGGATAACGGCAAGTTTCATAAGAATTCTCTCAGGATATATCCACGATCTGATAATCTTCCGTCACCGGATTGGCCAGCAGCTTGTCGCACATGGCCTTCACGGAAGCTTCCGCCGAGCCTTTGTCGACCCCATCGAATTCTATCTCGATGATCTTGCCGATCCGCACATTGGAGACCTTCGCCTTGTCCAGGGCCCGCACCGCCTGGCGCACCGCCTCCCCCTGGGGATCTAAGATCCCGTCTTTCAGTCTGATGATCACTAAGGCTTTCATATTTTATTTCACCGTTGAAGAAACCCTGCGGCTGACTTCCTGATAGCTCTGGGTTAGATTACCCAGGTCCTGCCGGAACCTGTCCTTGTCCAGGATCTCGCCGCTGTTTGTGTCCCATAGCCTGCATCCGTCGGGGCTTATCTCGTCCGCCAGCAGAATCCCCTCCGGGCTGCGGCCAAACTCCAGTTTATAATCCACCAACGTAAGGCCGATACCGCCGAAAAACTCCACCAGAAGCGTATTGATGATCAGCGCCTGCTTCTCTATAACATCCATTTCCTCGTCCGTGCCCAGGGAAAAGGCCCTGATATGCCACCGGTTTATCATCGGGTCGCCCAGGGCGTCGTCCTTATAATACAGCTCAATGATCGGCTCGGAAAGTTTCTGGCCCGTGGGCGCCCCCATCCTCTTGGCCAGCGAGCCGGCCACCACGTTGCGCACCACCACCTCCACCGGGACGATCTCCACCTTTTTCACCAGCATCTCCCGCTCGGAAAGCCTTCGGACGAAATGGGTCTTCACCCCCCGGCTCTCCAGCATCCCGAACACATGGGAGGATATTTCGTTGTTGAAAACCCCCTTGTCCTCGATGGTTCCTTTCTTCTTGCCGTTAAAGGCCGTGGCGTCGTCCTTGAAGTACTGGATCAGCAGGGCTGGATCCCCCGTGGAGAAGATAACCTTCGCTTTCCCCTCGTGCAGCTTGTTTTCCGCCTTGATGTCAGGATGGGTCATGGGTTACTCACCAAATACCTGTTTGAATATATAATCAACATGCTTTAAATAATAAGTGATATCGAAACATTCTTCAATCCGCTCTTTGCTCAGCGAGCCGCGGACCTTCGGCTCCGCCAGCAGAAGATCCATGAACTGGGCCTTTTCCTTCCAGCATCTCATGGCCGCCCTTTGCACTATCATGTAGGCGTCCTCGCGGCTCATGCCGGTCTGGGTCAGCTCCAGCAGCATCCTTTGGGAGAAGATAAGACCGTTGGTCCTTTCCATGTTTTCCAGCATCCTGTCCGGATACACGTTCAAGCCATCCAGGATGAAAATCATCTTGTGCAGCATGGTGTCCACCAAAGTGGTGGAGTCCGGGATGACCACCCGTTCCGCCGAAGAGTGGGAGATGTCCCTCTCGTGCCACAAGGCCTGGTTGTCGAAGGCCACCTGGGCGTTGGCTTTCACCACCCGCGACAGGCCGGTGATATTTTCCGCCGTCACCGGGTTTCGCTTGTGGGGCATGGCGGAGGAGCCTTTCTGCCCCTCGGTGAACGGCTCTTCGGCCTCCAGCACCTCCGTCCGCTGCAGATGGCGCACCTCCACGGCCATTTTCTCCAGAGTTCCGGCGGTGATCGCCAGGGCGCTGAGGTATTCGGAATGCCGGTCGCGCTGGAGCACCTGGTTGGAGATGGCGGGGGTCTTGAGGCCGAGTTTTTCGCATGTATATTTTTCCACGCTGGGAGGGATGGTGGCGTATGTGCCCACGGCTCCGGAGATCATCCCCACCCGCACTGTTTCCCTGGCCCGCTCCAGCCGCTCCTTGTTCCTCTGCATCTCCGAATACCACACCGCGATCTTGAGCCCGAAGGTCGTGGGTTCTCCATGCACTCCGTGGGTGCGCCCGATGCACACTGTGTCCTTATACGCCATGGCCTGTCTTTTGAGGACCACCAGCAGCTTGTCCACCTTTTCCAGGATCACGTTCATCGCCTCCACCATAAGCAGGTTCTGGGCGGTGTCCACCACATCGGAGGATGTGACCCCCAGGTGGATATAGCGCGCCTCCTCGCCGACGTTTTCGGCCAGGTTGCTCAAAAAGGCCAGCATGTCGTGGCGCAGATCCCCTTCCAGCTCCGCCACCCGGTCTATGTCAAAAGAGGCTTTCCACCGGATGGTCCGCAGCGCTTCCTGGGGGATAACCCCTTCCTCCGCCCATGCCTCACATATCATCAGCTCCACATTCATCCAAGCGCCGTATCGGTTCTCGAGGTTCCATATCCTCTGCATCTCGGGTTGTGTGTATCTAGAAATCAATTTGCGCTCCTTATTCGATTACCGTAATCCCCAGAGGCTCGCGTTGGGTGGCCACCTTGTATGGCGCCCTGTGGGCCAACGCGTTACCGGCTTCCAGCCGGGCCAGCTCCGGGTTGTTATTCGTTTCAGACAAGTGGGCCAGGGTCACCCCTTGCAGGCCCGAGTGGTATATCTGCTCCAGCAACTGGCCGCAGTCGGTGTTGGACAGGTGCCCCTGCCGGGAGGCGACCCTCTGCTTGAGGCTCCACGGATACGGCCCGGCCATCAGCATCTCCCTGTCGTGGTTGGACTCCATCACCAGATAGTCCATCCCCGCCAGTCGGCTCCGCGCCAGCTGTGTCACATGGCCTGTATCAGTCAAAAAACCCACCTTTCGTCCATCCACCCCGAACACAAAAGCGCTCGGGTCCACCGAATCATGCGAGGTGGAAAACGGGTGGGTCTGGATTCCGTCCACCCAAAAATCAGACCCTGTATCGAAAAATTCCACCTTATATACCTCGCCTATTATGCGATGAATTTTCTCATATGTCAGCCTGTTTATGAAAACAGGAAGTTTCAGCGCCCGGGACAGAGGCCCCAGACCGCGCACATGGTCCGAATGTTCATGGGAAACCACCACCCCCCGCAGCCTGGCCGGGTCCAGTTTCGCCCTGGCCATGCGGGCCTTTATTTCCTTATAGGAAAACCCGGCGTCCAGCAGAAGAGCCCCCTCCCGGTGGCCGATCCAGGCGCAGTTTCCGGAAGAGCCGGAGCCGAGCACGCACAATTCCATCACCATACTCCTTCTTCCTTAAGAAGGTGATACAGAAGCGGGATCATGATCTCGTGGTGGCCGGTGAGGGAGTATCCTTTTCCGCTCCCCTCCACCGGACGGTTCACCACATTCACATTCGGCCTGTATCCCTGGATCATGTCCATGTTGACCGCTGTGAAATCCTCCACCCTGCTTCCCATATTCCGCGCGGCGGAAAGCGCCTTGATAAACACCTCCGGCAGAACCACCGCCGACCCGATGTTCAAGTATACCCCCCCCGCCAGGCTGGCCACCACTCCGGTGAACAGCTTGAAATCGTTCAATGTGGCCCTGCCCAGGGCCGCGCCATCCGCCTCGGCGCTGGCGTGGACGATATCCGTCCCCACCGCCACATGCGCCGTGATGGGGACATTGAGCCTCCACCCGGCGGCGAACAGGGAGAGATGGGCGTTCTTCATCTTCTTCTCGTTGATATATCGCCCCAGCGCCGCCCCCAACCCTTCGTCCGGGCCGGCCCCAGCTATGGCGCTGTGGTAGTGGGCCGAGGTCTGCTCCACCATGCCGAACCTGCCGGTCTTTATCTCCTGGGCCACATCCTCGCTGGTGGCGCCGTGGAAGGCGATCTCCAGGTCGTGCACCGCCACGGCGCCGTTCACCGCCACGGCGTTCACCACCTTCTTTTCCATCAGGTCTATCAGGACAGGGGCCAGCCCCACCTTTATCACATGGGCCCCCATGGCCACCACCACCGGTTTTCCGGCGGCCCGGGCCTGCTTGATGGCCCCCACAATCGCCAGCAAGTCTTTTCCCTTGAGAATGGGCGGGAAGAGGTCGGATATTCTGCCCGTGGCGGCATAGCCGGAGAGGGAGGCGAACATATCGGAGCTCACCAGGCTTTTTCGGTCTTCTATCGGGTGCTGTTTTATTCTGGCAAAATCCGCCGACCCGAAAGGGTAATCGCCTCCCATTCTTTCTATGCCTTCTTCCGTCCTGTTGGTTCGAGGATCGCCGGACCGATCATCGTTGATGGCGTCGTATTATGGTGTCTATTATATTCGATGTGGACCTTCCTTCCACCAGTTTCACCAGTTCCACCCGGCCGCCGTATTTCTCCACAATCTCCCGCCCCACCACTTCGGACACCGCATAATCGCTCCCCTTCACCACCACATCCGGCCGGATGGCGGAGATCAGCTTTTTCGGGGTGCTCTCGGAGAACAGCGATATGGCGCTGACGCAATCGATGGCGCTCATGATCTCCAGCCTGTCGGTCTCGTGCAGCAGCGGGCGGCCAGGGCCCTTGAGCCGCCGGATGGAGGAGTCGGAGTTTATTCCGACGATGAGCCTGTCGCCGAAAGTGGCCGCCTTGCGCAGCAGCCGCACATGCCCCGCGTGCAGCAGATCAAAGCACCCGTTGGTGAACACTATCTTCTTGCCCTGGGCCCGCAGCCCGGAGGCCCACAATGCGGCCTGCTTGATCGTCATCAGTTTGCCATTGGCCTGCCTGTCCGCCTCCAGCCGGTCCATCACATTTTTTTTGGACACGGCATACACCCCCGCATGCCCCACCTCGATGGCGGCGGCCACGTTGGCCACCCGCACGGCGTCCTCCAGCGACAATCCAGCGAATAGCATGGTCCCCAGGGCGGCGGCCACAGTGTCCCCCGCGCCGGTGACATCGAACACTTCCAGCGCCTCCGCCGGCAGGTGCAGCCCCCGGGAAGACGGCTTGTCGAATATGGACATCCCTTCCGGGCCTCGGGTGATCACCACGCTTTTGACACCGGCGATCTTGAACAGCTTTCGCGCGGCGGCGCCATACTCCGCCTCGCCATTGATCTCCACGGCGGCGGCGGCTTCCGCCTCCTTTTTGTTCGGGGTGATGACATGGGCTCCGCGATACCTGCCATAGTCCTTCCCTTTCGGATCCACCACCGTTATTTTTCCGTTTTTCCGGCAGATGGCGAAAAGCTCCGCCAGAAGCTCCGGCGGCAGGGCGCCTTTTCCGTAATCGGAGACTATCACCCCCTGAACGGATTTGATCTTCGCCCGGACAGTGGAGAGCATCTTTGTGGCCACGGCCTTGGACAGGCTGATTTTCTTTTCCCGATCCAGCCGCAGCATCTGCTGTCGCATGGCGATGATCCGGGTTTTTATTATGGTCGGCCTGTTGGGGTCGGCCACGATGAAACCGGGGTTGATCCCTTCCCTGGCCAGCAGGGCGCGCAACACCTCGGCGTCCCTGTCCTGGCCCACGGCGCCGACAAGGATCGGCTCCCAGCCCAGGGCCTTGACGTTGGCCGCCACATTGGCCGCCCCACCGAGCTTCCAGGTTTCCCCCTCCACCTCGAAAACCTGCACCGGCGCCTCCGGGGAAATCCGGTCCACCGAGCCGGACAGGTAGCAATCCAGTATAATGTCTCCGATCACCAGCACCGGCCCACCCTTGGTGGAATCCAGCAGGTTATATAGCCTTTCTCTCAATTATCACTCCGGTAATAGGCGCGATGCGGGATCGCGCAGGATGGCGGATCAAAGCAAATCGTTGTCCGCGAATGAAAAGTAGCTGTTGTCGCCAATTATCAAGTGGTCCACCACTTTAATCCCCACCAGCTTTCCCGCTTCCGCCAGGCGCCGTGTGAGGTTGATATCGTTATCGCTCGGTTCGGTGTCTCCGCTGGGGTGGTTGTGCGTGAGGATCACCCCATGGGCCGAGGCGCGGATGGCCTGGTTGAACACCTCCCGGGGCTCCACATAGGCCGCGTTGAGCGCCCCCTCGCATATCTGCACGGTTCTTATTAGTTTGTGTTTTGTGTTCAAGAGCATCACGGAGAACAGCTCCTTGCGCAGGTTCTTCATCGGG
>Ga0224501_10005461_pt1 | contig 10020 bp, 5 predicted proteins | sample SF_Oct11_sed_USG_4_FD_169105 | JGI IMG/M metagenome (GOLD analysis project Ga0224501, IMG submission 169105) | Sediment microbial communities from San Francisco Bay, California, United States - SF_Oct11_sed_USGS_8_1 | ecosystem: Environmental > Aquatic > Marine > Sediment | place: USA...
GATAGCTTGGTTTGGGGGCCGGGATAGCTTGGTTGGGGGGCCGGGATAGTTTTGTTTGGGGGCCGGGATAGCTCGGTTGGTAAAAAGTCAGATCTGCAATCTATAGAGCACAGTTAAAGCCTCACTGCCGATGGGTTGCTTTTCTGATTTGGGCCTTTAACAAGCTCCTCACTCCAAATTTCTAGGGCAGAACACCACGGTAGAAAAATGGGGGTCTCATTAAGTGTACAAGGGTCAAAATTACTCCACGGTTCCAACCCTGTCTAGGTTCAGTAGCTTCACGCGCAGGCTATCCTAATAAAAACAAAGATAGACCCCTCTTTCACCCAATGCGCGTGGGCTACGTTAGCTTGTCCTAATGTCACTGTCCACTATGTCAGCCCTGTCTAAGCCTAGTAGACAGACTGTTGTAATTCAGTGGTTATTTGTTGATAGGATGGAGGACAGATAACAATAGCCGTGATTAGATCTCAGGGCACTGTTGGTCCTGTCGTGGTTGACTTTGTTACTTCTTCTGGCTCTGCTACGAGAAATGAAGATTTTCTTCATAATGCTGGCACTCTACTCTTCAATGGTGGACAGAACAGACAGACGATAGTGCTAAGGATTCTTCAGGTAAGAAAGAGAGAGAGAAATATAGTAGAGACTTTGAGCAGGGGAAGGCGACGAGGGCTCTCTAACGTAATGTGACCATACTACTCATCTGGTTTATGGTTAGTCATCAGAATCTTACAAGATAGATGCTTGTTTCCACCCTTTGTTTATCATTCCCGCCTGTTCATTATTCATGCTTGATTAACTGTTTAGCAGCCCTCCAGGTGACGCTTCGGTAGCTTGTGTTCACATGCATTTTAAACATTAGTAAACAACTCCTACTTCTCATTACTAAGCCCTTACGACAAAGCAAATCTCTGAACCATACCCGGTATGAAGTCGCTCTCTCCTGCACGAGGTTTAGTGCAGCGACCCTAATGGGTTCTCCGAATCAACTTGGGCTCTTTCAGACAAGCTGACATACCCCTAATGCGTGGGAGGACCTGCACCTGCATCTGCATGTTAGCCAAGTAGATTGTAATCTTGCGAACGTGAAAAGTCACATTTGCAGCTAAATAAAAAGCGAAAGTCCGACGCGTAAGTCTGTCCGAACAAGCGTGACAGCGAGCCAACGTATTTTTCTTGTGGTCGCATAATTAGCCTCGAGTCGCCTCATCGTAAATGCCTTCGACTGACTGTTTGATTGAGCAGAAAACTCTAACGCGCGTGTTTGGGCAGTGTGGCGCGTTGCCAGTGCGCCGGATTAGAGGCAGGGCAACGCGCAACAAACGTTAGCTTGTCCAAACACCTATAGTGGGATATTTCACTGGTTAAAGCGGCTATCACTCAAGGTAGAAAGATTTTAGGCCCAAGCACAGGAAGCCAGGAAGCCAGGAAGCGCTCCAACTGGGAATATGGGCTCTTCAACACAATTCTCAGCTCCTATCTCTTCAGAGTAAGCTAGCCTTGAGCTTAAGTCGACAACAAAGAATTGTTTTACTGTTCAGATTGTAAAAAGAAATCCATCAAGGCCTCAACCATTCTATAGATTGCAACATTGAATGACGGTAAAGCGTGAAGTCACGTATAGAGACTCACACATGACTGGGTCACACGGCTGGGTCACATGGCCGGGTCACATGACTGGGCCACACGGCTGGGTCACACGGCCGGGTCACATGACTGGGTCACACGGCTGGGTCACACGGCTGGGTCACACAGCTGGGTCACACGGCCAGGTCACACCACTGAGTCACATGACTGGGTCACACGGCTGGGTCACACGGTCGGGTCACATGACCAGGTCACACCACTGGGTCACTTGGCCGGTCATGCGACTAGGTCACACGGTTGGGTCACACGACTAGGTCACACGGCCGGGTCACATGGTTGGGTAGTCAGTTTTTGTCTGTCTTGTTAGGATGAGCTCCCGGAAGGCCCAGAAACATTCTACGTGAACCTCACTTCAGTTACACTACAAACAAATCTACCGGAGCTGGACCAGCCCCCATCACTGGGTATACATACAGTCAAACCCATCATTATAGAGAAAAATGACAATGCTGAAGGTATGATTCCTACTCATTCCTTCATTTGATAATAAAGTATACTGAAGAAGGCCTGTCATTGTTATGGTGACATGCAACGGTATTAAGGCGGTTTTCCATTAAGGTTAGTTTCCATAGCAGATCGCAAGGCTCGCAAGCTTCGCAACAGGCTTGCGTCTGCGATGCGTATTGATATGGTTGGGACTCACTCTGCGAAGTTCGGGAGGGTCTGCGATATTTGCAGTCAAGTGGCACATGTTCAACTTTTGCGAACACCCACGAAACTCGTGGGGTTGTTGCGAGGTATGGAAACAAAAAACGCAGGTTCGCAATGCTCCTTTGTTTTGGAGGTACAGTTGTTGTCTTACTCTTTTTTGCACAAGCACGAAATCCTCTAGAAAATGCTAGTAGGTACTAGCAGTGCCCACTTTCCCTACCTCCGCAACAAGGAAGGTTCGCATTGGAGACAATTGCGACCTGAATGGAATCCCCAGCATCGCAGTGGCAAAAATTCGCAGGAGGTTGCAACTCCAACTTGCTGCGAAGCTTGCGAGCCTTGTGATCTGCTATGGAAACTAACCTTTACCTTACTCAGGTTTCTGGGTTGGGTTTAGTCAACATTAGCCATTTGTTTACACAGCGCTCGCCGATACTTGGCTATTCTTCTCAAGAAGGGAGATTGGAGTTCCGCTTTTTTGCAAAAAATTTTTCTTTCAGCCATCATCTATCCATGGTCAGACATTGGCCTTCCTCCTCGCTGTCCACAGGTTGTGTGGTGTCATTGAGGGGAGATTGGCCATTTTCTGCCACGCTGGCTAGGGACGGGTTGGCAGAGTGTGATCAGTTAGGGAAAAATCCCTTTATTCAGCCCCTGTTCTGTCAGTCCGGTGCCGTGCGTATGTAATATTGGCATTTTGTAGGTAAAGCTACAAAAATGCAGTTGTCCCTTCAAAAGTGGGAACACAACTCCAAAATTGTGTCAACCATCAAACGCGGCCTAGCGTTTTAAGTAACATGGGGGAAATACAGCTGGAATATGCCTCTTGCATCGTTGGTTTTCGTTTAAAGTGATAAATAGGGGGATAGTTTTGTGGCAAGACTGCTTAGCTTGAGATTGTTCAATCTTGCCGTACTTATGCAGGCCCGTGCCTCACATAATATCCGGCCACGACTGTACTGGGAGGTCGACTAATAGCGAACCGTACATGGTTAGTGGCTAATTGATGTGTGGCAAAGGGACTGTTAGAATAGTCGAGTGCGCATGTAAAACGAATACAACTGCATTGTTTCCTGACAGGTCTCATTCAGCTAGACACTAGCAGCCAGTCTGTGGTAGTGAATGAGGAGTCTGGAGTTGCTGTCCTGGATATAGTCAGAACTGACGGTAGTTATGGCCTTGTCTCTGCCAGCTACGCGATCAACTCAGGTAAGACCCATTTTTAAGTCTGATGTCCCTGACTTAATTAAGGTAAAGCCAAATTTAAAAAATGGCCCATGAGGTTTAAAAATGGTTGACGAGAAGTTGGTTCTGAATCCCTTAATTCCTCAGACACTTGAGCGTGAATTATGTGACCTCCTCTGTCAGAAAGAATAAGTGGCTTAGCTCAGTCGGTCATGATGGCTCAGTTGGAGACTTAATGTTTCTCACTGTCTGTCCTCTCCATGGCCTGGGTTCAATTCCCGGTTTTGGTGGAGTATTTCAAGGGATTTTTCCCTGACTGATCACAAGCGGGTGCGAGCAGAAAGTCTCCTAATGATGCATCCTGGGAAACGCTCAGTCAAAGACTCAGTAGGCCAATTTCTGCACCACTCCTGACAGGGCACCTGCGGGGTACCTGCACAACTCCTGACAGGGCACCTGCGGGGTACCTGCACCACTCCTGACAGTTGCTCTGTCTGAAAATGGATAATGGCCATTATCTCAGAGCTGTTCCTGAGTTTAGGCATCAGCTTGGTATAGTGTTACTAAAAAGATAATTGTATAGGAAAACTGTTTGTCTGACAGCAGTTATACTTGGCTTGTGTAAATGAGCACAAAATTATCTACAGGATAATCTGAAGAAAACACTTTTTCAATTCTGGTCTACTTGCTCTAAATGACATTTGTCTTTGGAAAGCCCTCAAGAAATCACCCCCTCGCAGCATAGCGAATGGTGCGAGGAAAGGGGTCTGTGAGGTTGACTATTGGAATGCCTATGATAAGACGCCGCGGCAGGTCACAGGTAATTCTCTTTCTGTTTTTGTGAAGGAACCGCCGAAGAAGGAGTGGATTTCTACTCACTGGGTGGTGAAATAACACTCGCAGATGGTGAGATGCACTCCGCCATCAGTATCTCCATAGTGGATGATGTGATCCGTGAACCCGCCGAGTATTTCGAGGTCTACCTCGTGTCTACCGAAGGTGGCGCTCTACTCGGTTCCAGACGTACTGCTCAGATCACCATCTCTAAATCTGATTATCCAAATGGGCGGTTTATGTTCGCGGGCCAACTCAGGCGAACCGTAGCGAATCCATCGCAAGATTTTGCCATCGATCTGTCGGTAAAACGACAGGATGGTCTCATTGGTACTCAGATCGTGAGCTGGGGAATCTTGGGGCCAAACTCACTCACACCACTTGAGGCGACCAGTGACTTGTCGTACACTAATCGAGCTGACCTTGAGATGACTCAAGGTCAATTCTTGTGGGACGATGGAGAAGGCGGTGAGAGACGACTTACTCTTACCGTGAAAGCGCATTCAGGGTGGGAAGTACAGAAAACCTTCATTGTGCATCTCTATGACGTTCAGAATGACATGGACCCACAGGACAATGGGGAGATTGATGTAAACGCGTCTAATGTTACATTGACCATACAAAAAAATGGTGATCCAAATGGCATCGCGTTTCTCTGTCGGTAGCATGGCTGGGCAGACATTTGAGGAGCCGGTGACAGGCAGCAGAGAGGTATCCTTCTTCGTGGAGCGTCTTGAAGGTAACATCGGTGATCAGGAAATTCTCTGGGAGATTGAGGGACCAACAGAGGATTTGGTGCCTATGTCAGGATCCACCTACATGACGGATGGCAGTAATATTGCCACCATCAGACTGAACATCCTCGCTGACTCTCTCCCAGAGCTCACAGAGATGTTTACTCTTCATCTTCGCAATGTGATAGGGGGCGCTACTCTGCAGCCGAACCTGACCAGCGCCGTATTCTCTATTCTATATAACGATGACCCGCATGGCGTGTTTGGGCTTCAGCAGAATCTGCAGACTATCACAGTCCACCCCGTGACGCTGCTTCGCACCGTAAACGTCATAGTAACCCGAGCTGCTGGAGTTGTTGGCAGTGTCAGAGCGACGGTAGGTGTGGCCTACAGTCGTTCCGGAAGTAACTTTCCTACCTCCCAGTCAGTCGTGTTTGCCGGCGGTCAGGCTGAAGCTAGCTTGTCATTTGATATCTTGGGTGACTTGTTTGTGGACCTGGATTCGTATTTCGTCCTAGCGATCAGCGAAGTAGTATATTTGGGAGGAGAGACGGTGACTTCCCCGCCACGTATCGGGGAGAATGGATCAATGACCATCACGGTGCCTGAGTCAGCGGCTAACAGCTACGTCAGCTTCTCCCAGCCTATTTACTCTATAGATGCTGAGAGTCAGGAAGCTGAGGTTGGAATAACACGGCGAGGGCTCTATGGGAATTTAGAGGTGGCATGGGCTCAAGGCTATGGCGATTCAACCATACCACCTCAGTTTATTCCAGGTATAATCTCCCCATCACATGGTCGAATTTATATGGGACACGGAGCTAGGTCGGCCATGTTTGCTGTATCAGTTACTCTTACTGATTATAGCTTGCCACCATTGTTTGCAATACATCTACCCTCCCAACCCGTCACCACTGCCTTGGGAGGATCGAGGCTTGAAGAAAACAATCCTGTGGCTGAGTTGGAACCTAGTGGTCTGGTCAGATTCAAATCCACTACACTCTCAGTTCATGAGAATCAGGGCACCGTCTCTGCTATAATCCAGAGAGTATTCGGCTCACTCAACAGTATTCAAATCACCTATTCAACAGTGAGCGGCACCGCCGAGGCTGACAATGATTTCATTCCCATCCAATCAGAAACTGTTGTGCTGACAGTCGGCCAATCGGAAGTGGCCATTTCAGTGCCAGTGGTTATTGACCCAGTTTCGGAGAAGGATGAGATGTTCAGCATAAGACTAGAACGAGTGCTTATCCTGCCAACTACACTGCCTACCACCATTAGTCCCCGGCTGGACACCACAGCGAGTCAGTGTAACGTAACTATCCTAGCTAACGGAGACCCGTACGGACTTCTGGATATTATTGCCAATCCCACAAGAGTAGTGGAAGCTAATGAGAACACAGTGAGTCAATACGAACTGACTTTGTAGCCATTTCTATTGCGAGGGCTCTACTATCATGTGCCCATAACAGCCGCCCGCTTTGTAGGTGGTCGTCAAAATCTTTCGTTCATTTTGCATTAGCTGTTCCAACCTTTAATTAATTCCATTTCCACATGTTGGATATTTTATAGTGCCGGTTCGGGTTTGAGCAGTAAGTCCCCTAATGGCCTCCCCCGTGGGGAAAGGCTGAGGCTAATAGACTAAGATCTGAAATTACTTTTTACCTCTCTAATGCAGGTAATCTTCACAGTGCGTCGGACAGCTGGAGCGCACGGAGCAGTTAGTGTCCGTGTAAGATCAGTGGGAGGGGGTGAACCATGGGATGGTCAGGTAGCTATACTGCCTCTCTCTGAGCAGCAAAACACCATCAGTGAAGCTCTTAGTAATAGGGATGAGAGGCGCGCTGCAGATGCCATAGCGGACTATAATGTAAGTAACAAAATATCGACCCACTCACTCCCTGACTTCTTGCTACCACTGTTGAGCTGATTTTGTTGTCATGCTATATACTAGACCTACATACCTTTGTAGTCTGTAACAGTGGCTGTGGTGCATGAACTAAAAGTGGGGTGATACAACCGCAAATAGTTGTCTTTATGCACCACTCAAAGTCATCCCCTCACAACTGCCGTTTCATTCTTGCACTCCAAAACTTATGATGTCATTGTTTTACTCCAACCTGTTGATGTCATTGTTCTTGTGACATAGAAAGATATATGAAGTTTACAGGTTTCAGTTGGAGACCAATGGCAGGCTGATTGCTGCTTGCATTCTTCCCAGTAGCACGGTACAGGAGGACGAGCAAATATGATATGAGATAGTCTCAGAGGGCTTAGTCTTCTGTAAATCACGCAGGCTGATTCAGGCTGCATCCAGTGACATAAAAGATATTTACTGTCCTTTCGGTTACTGATCTCACAATGACACTAAGCTTCTGGCAATCATGCCCCGGGGTCAGAAATGAAATCAGTTGTCATAAGCCAGTTTCTGTCTTTATACAGATAATGAATGAGGTCATCACATTGAGACCAGATGAAGTAGAAAAAGAGGTTTCTTTGTCTATAAAGGATGATGGAATACCTGAAAGTGATGAGACAATCTTTGTCTATCTAACTGAACCAACAGGTGGCGCTAGAATAGCTGAAGGAGCCACTGACGGTGGAAAGTTCGGATTCGCTCAGACTGAAATCATCAGATCCGATGACTGGAATGGTCTAATCGGGTTTAGTGATCAGTCTCAAAATGTTTCCATAGATGAAGATCACGGAGCCTCAGTCTCCCTCTGGTTGATGAGAATAAACCACGCTGACTTCACGTATGATACGTCCGTTCAATGGGAATTGGTGTTTTCAGCCCAGCCGGAGCTAGCTGATAACTTCGTTGAGTCATCTGGTCTCATCGTCTGCCCTTCACTGCAGAGTACATGCGAACTTAAGCTCCGCCTTATTGATGACCTGATCCCGGAGTTTGGGTTTTCATTTCCTGTGCGATTATTTAATCCGAGTTCTGGAGCAAAAATCGATCCTCAGAGAACTGTTGCCACTGTCACCGTACTTCCCAGCGACTCTCCTTACGGAGTTATTGAGTTTGCCTCTGAGTACGTCGTAGTGGCCAGAGGCTCTACTGAGGCTGTACTCAGCGTGAACCGACGACAAGGGCTGAACTATCGTGTGTCAGTTTCATATGGCACTGAGCGGGTTTACACAGAAGGGATGTTTTTAGCGGGTATAAGAGTTTATTCTGCAGTGCATGGAGCTGATTATAATCAAACCAGCGGAACTCTAGAGTTTCCAGATATGGGGGATAACCGAGAAATCCGTGTCACTCTCACGCCAAACAGAGCCTCATCCGCCAACTATCCAAAAACATTCAAAGTAATTATCTCTAACCCGCAATTCGGCGCAATTTTGGGGGCTCGTACGGAATGCACCGTGGTGATCGTTCAGACTGCTGATTTGCCGATTTGGGACACACAGGTGGCACTAGCCACTACTGACAACATGGATGATGAAACAATCGCTTACCTGGTGACTGATCTAACCAGCCAGGATTTCAGCCGTCTCACTCCCGAGACACTCTCTGTGCTCGAGCATATCATAAAACGTATTGTATCGACGGCTGAAGAGAGGCCGCTTACATCATCAATTCGAAAGCAGCTCATTGCTATGTTCTGTGACCTTATGAGTCAAAAGGTCAAGGCCACGGAAGGCCGCTATTCATTGGTCGGTCTCTACGAGAGATTCATCTTCTCTCTTCTGATTGGAGAGCCGTGTGAGAGCCAGAAGGATCCATATCCATTAGTAACTTGTCAACATTCCAAATTCAGCGTAGCCAAACTTTACTCACACAACATGAATGGTTATCAGTACAGCTCCTCCTCACGAGACTCTCTGAGAATCGGTGCTGCTGTCCTTAGCCAATCAGATAATAACTCATGTCACTATGGACAGTTTATAGAATACAATCACCCGCAATGGTTCAGGAAGAGTGAGGGAGTCAGTCTGCTCAGTGGACGCGTTCTAGCTGCTAGTTTACGTCTGCCTTCCTTCACAGATTTCTCGCCCGCATCGGGAGAAAACTCTTTGGTCACTTACAAAATCTATACCCAAGATGGCCGCCGGACGGATAAACGCGCCCGCTGTGTTTACTACGATGAGGGCAGTCATGTATGGACTGCAGGAAATAACGTATGCAGAGTGAAGAATGAGTTACAGCTCGGAACCAGCGATTATGTGGAGTGTGAATGCCATCATATGTCTAGCTATGGAGTTATCTCCCTCACTCGAGATGCAGATAAAATCGGCTACCCTCCGTGGATGTTCATTATTGCCGGCATCACCATGGTGAGTTTGCTCATTCGTGAATGGCTTGTGTTGGCTACTGCGCATTGATTAGAAACTGATCAGTTAGTAGTGCGTTGGGCTCAGAATTGTGAGAACCTGCCTGCGAGTCCCGGTTATGCTGGGCTCCTCACATTGATCCTAGCTCTAAAAGATAAGCTGTGGTGCTTCACGCCAGGCCGTAACTGGTGAAAAACAAGTAGCAAACCCTGCAGCTTTGCCATAACAAGTGAAGATGTCGTACGGAAATAATAACAGAAAATGGTGCAACAAACTACAAGCCCGCACAGGATTGTCATAATTGCAGTTGGCTATATTCACCAGTTGGCCAACTCACTGTGAGGCATTGCCCTGCAAGGCAATAGTCCAGGGAGCTTGGGCGGTTTTTTTTGTCCTTCAGCCATTGAGGGGAGATTGAGCCATTTTCTGCCGTGCTGGCTCAGTACAGGTTGGCAGAGTGCGATCAGCCAGGGAAAAATCCCTTGAAATACTCCGCCATGGCTGGGAATTGAACCCGGGCCACGGGGAGGACAGACAGTGAGCTATCCCACTGAGCTATCATGACTGGGCGTAATACATTAGTAGGTGGAATCGCTACAATTCTAGTTCTGCAGAAGGGTACACAACTCCCCAGATTCTCTAATAAATGTTTGATTTATTATAGTTGTGTCTACTGTTGGCGATC
>Ga0224501_10005462_pt1 | contig 10018 bp, 6 predicted proteins | sample SF_Oct11_sed_USG_4_FD_169105 | JGI IMG/M metagenome (GOLD analysis project Ga0224501, IMG submission 169105) | Sediment microbial communities from San Francisco Bay, California, United States - SF_Oct11_sed_USGS_8_1 | ecosystem: Environmental > Aquatic > Marine > Sediment | place: USA...
GGAGGAGTGGTCACATAGCTTCATTACCGTTCCATCGTCTTATTTTTCTGTTTCCATGTTGGCTCCCTTACACTTTATCCTTCATCGCCAATTATTCCATGTCCAATAACTCTCATTATATAACATTAAGTAACTTCCCCGTGTTGCCAGGGATGCTCAGCATATCTGCATATCTGGACATGCAATCTCTTAGTCATTCCTTTCAGTGGCCGATCAGACACGGCATCATAGACGACTGGGATCTCATGGAAAGATTCTACGAGCAGATCATCTTTAAGTACCTTCGATGTGAACCAGAGGACCATTATTTCCTATTGGTAAGTAGTAAAGGCGTTACTGCGTCCTCGGCGTCTGAGCGTTATAGCTTTTATTGCTCTATTCGGGCACTTGGCCGCCCTATTCAAATGACCTTCGCTAAACCGAGGCTTGCTCTGATATGGTGGGAACGAGGAATTGTGTGAGTGGCTCATACTGTCAAACGCTCATGCGGGAACTCGACCACAACTTGCACCTGGGATCTTTAGATTTGAGTCAAGCGCTTTAGACACTGAACTGTATCTTCTATATAGGTCATTGGTAATCATCATGCAGTGAAATGGTTAACCTATGAATTGTAGACGGAACCACCACTGAATACTCCAGAGAACAGGGAATACACAGCTGAGATAATGTTTGAGTCATTTAATGTACCAGGACTGTACATAGCAGTACAGGCTGTTCTCGCCCTCGCCGCTTCCTGGGCCTCTAAGGCAGTGGGAGAGCGAACTCTTACTGGTATGTTACCTCTCAATGGTTGAAATGTATGTGACATGCAACATTATCACAATATAGGAGTTTGTATACTCTTCTATGATAGCATGACAGATGATTTATGTCCGTTTAAAAAGTAGCGACGACGTTTCAACTCCATTCTGTCTTTGCTATCCAAGCACACAGTAACCTTCTAGCTCTGAAAATTTATAACAGACACGAAATCATGACACTTTGCGTGACAAGCTGCTGTATCTAAAACCTTCGTAATTCAGGAGCTGTAATCCTTGAAGATTTATTGTCAAGGGGACACAACTCCAATTGTGATATGGAAGCCATATCTTGGGAGTTGTGTTCCCTTTGTATCCTTGGACATTTCCATAGTCCAACTCAGTTTTGCTCACGATCATTTGTAGGTACGGTGATTGACTCAGGTGATGGCGTCACTCACGTTATACCGGTAGCTGAAGGATATGTGATTGGTAGCTGCATAAAGCACATTCCCATCGCTGGTAGAGATATTACATATTTTATCCAGCAGCTTCTCCGAGAGCGAGAGCCAAGCATCCCAGCCGAGCAGAGTCTAGAGACCGCGAAAGCTATTAAGGTACGACACATTGGGCAGCCTGTTAGCTGTTGCATTCCTGATGTTGACCAGGACCATTTTTGCTATGATTTTAACATGTAATTTTGTAATGTCCAAATAGTTTGTCTTGCGGACCCTTTTGAAAGCAAAACTCTACCGATGCTATTCACGTGAAATAAAAATCCTATCCAACCCTACTGCGCTCTCGGAGTCCGAGTGAACACTGATGTTCATCTAGGGGTGATCTTTGTGCATCTGTCACAACTGAGATGGTGCCCAGGGGACAAAATCATGAGTTGAGCTTTCAGTGAAATAAGCTCTCTAAACCCTCAGCCCACTCGTGGATGATTAACACAAATCAAGGAAATTAATAACACTTTGTTAGCCTCCTGTCTTACCCCAATCGCCGGTCTTTGGCTGCTATCATCACACTCACATCTTGAAAGATAATCAATCCCTGCGCACCATCTGCAGAAGCGTTTCTGGCGTGTATTCCTTGCTTACCATTTGCAGGAGCGTTTCTGTGATGTATTTCTTGCTTACCATTTGCAGGAGCGTTCCTGTGATTTATTTCTTGCTTACCATTTGCAGGACCGTTTCTATCATGAATTCCTTGCTTACCATTTGCAGAAGCGTTTCTGTCATGTATTCCTTGCTAACCATTTGCAGGAGCGTTTCTGTTATGTATGCCCAGACATAGTGAAGGAGTTCAACAAGTATGACACAGACCCGGCAAAATGGGTGAAAGTCTTCCAGTCAATAAACTCCATCACCAAACAGGAGTTTAATGTTGACGTTGGCTACGAACGCTTCCTTGCTCCGGAGATATTCTTCCACCCTGAGGTATTTAAAACAACTGCCTGTGTACACGTGAAGCTCTACAATTATAAGATTGTCAATGATTTCTTGTTTTTTCTTGTGTAGTTCTCAAATCCTGACTTCTCTACACCTATCTACGAGACCGTGGATAACGTCATTCAGAACTGCCCCATTGATGTCAGAAGAGGCTTGTACAAGGTGGGTAATTGCTGCGTTATTTTACTTCATTCTGTAAAGCGGGCATGATTTAGTATAAAAATTTAATTAAATAATAAACCCACCATTATAGCTGGGATTTTCAAGCCTGTACTTGTTTTGCTGATGTTTGTTACCAGAAAAGACGTGTTATCATGCGATGTGTTATGGGCTATTTTGTGCTATTGTTATTGTACGAGCATCATCTTATAATTATATGTCTCTTTCCCATTGTAGAATGTTGTACTGTCCGGAGGTTCCACCATGTTCAGGGATTTCGGTAGAAAGCTACAGCGCGGTGTTAAGAAGATTGTAGATTCGCGTCTGAAGGCTACCGAGGAACTGAGCGGAGGAAACTTGAAGGTGAGACATGCTCAGCATTTTCCTGACTTCCCACATGATGGTCTCATCCACCATATTACATTCTATTAAATTGTCCCTACTCCAGTGATGCGGACACTAAATTCCAACGAACATACAGGACACGCATCCCTGCCTGAACCGTGCTAGTTTTAAACTAAATGACTATGCCTACCATGGATACACACTTGACCCATATTGCTGTTTCCTATTCAGAATCCCTCATTAAAGGGGTTATGATACGGTCGATGGTAGATGCTTTTTCGGAGTTGTGTTCCCCATTCTTAAAGGGAGGCAACTCCGCATTCATTGCAGTGATAGCGAGTGGCCTTTTTCCACAAACCGGATATCGGTCACTGGAATCGATACGGCCCAAATGGAAATAGAAATAAAATAGGATCTAATTACTAAAACTTAGTAACCTAATGACCTTCACCCCCTTATAAGATCGAGTAGAACTCAAAATTGAACATAAGATTGGGGAGAACTTAAGTTATAAGAAGTGCACTGCCAGTTTTCCCTATCCCTAAATAGAGGCCGTTCCGTTCGGGCCTCTATCATTTTGCTATAATGGCACTAACGCTCGCTGACAGAGGTGAAAAGCTGCACTCTGAAACCCTATTTCTATATTTTTATTGAACATTTTCTGTATATAGACTTGTGTAACTACAAGTCTAGTGTGCACCTGCAAGAGGATTTTCCAAACATCAGCGCGTAAGCCGAGAAATCAACGCAAACACCGACAGCTCTGTGTTAATTTCCTATCTCGAGGCCAATTCTGGTGCGTCGACGGTCTGAAAAGTATGTCGCTGAGGGCTCTAAGTATGCGCATTGGATAGGGCTATATCTAGGCTCCCATTTGAACTGAGTATTGGGCCCACTTGTTCATGGCAGGCTTTAGAATCTGAAAACAAGTGAAGTCACTTTTGCCCATGTCATAACCCCTTTAACACAAACTGAAGTATTGTGAGTTATCCACCTTGAGAAGAGAAAGAGAGAGGTGGGATAACTATGATTTACTCTCATTCATTGCTTGTGTTGTGATTGCAGCCGAAGCCTATTGATGTGTCTGTGGTGTCTCACCACATGCAGCGGTATGCTGTGTGGTTTGGAGGAAGCATGCTCGCCTCTACAGTAAGTATCACTCAGCCCTCACTCATATCTATGACTGACTGACTCCTATGGTGTCTTTTTAGCCATATATGACCTGGCTGACGCTGCTCAGTATTCACTAACCCTTTCTTTAATAGCCGGAGTTTTATCAAGTGTGCCACACCAAGGCGGATTATGACGAATATGGGCCCAGTATCTGCAGACATAACCCGGTGTTTGGAGCGATGTCTTGAGCGCTTCTCAACTACTGGAACGAATCAAAACTGGAATTTTTTGTGAAAGCGACAGAACATGTTTTTTACTGATAACTGGCTAACTAATTATTATCTAAATACAAACGGATGAACAGTCAACTGAATACCCCGGAGAGTATAAGACAGCTGCTAAATAACTACACGTCTAAACCTAGCAAGCATGGCTAATCATTTGGCACATGTGGTGTGGGTAGAACTCCGCTCATACGTATTATATACCCGCTTCCTGGAGGTGGGGGTGTTTGCAAACGGACCGACGAAATTAGCTATTCATAAATATGATCACGGTAATGATGAATTGCATGTCAAGAATTTATTTTCAAAACATAAAAGTTGCCATATGTGATGGCACAGTCGATTGTCAATAAACATTAGTGATAAAAAATAAATAATGAGATATTTTAAGGGGCTACGTTAACGGAGGATATGTGAATGAGGGCAGTGTGTATTGAGGGAAGCCCTGTGTTAGTAATGGCATGGAATAACCTCGTGAGCACTGTAGTAACTGATTGTAAAGTAAAGCTTGATTTGATACAACAGTGGGATTAAACGCAGGTAGAGTCATATTAACGGATGGAGAGTTGACGTCCATGCCAGGGTTCTGCTTCTTCCATTTTGTTCGACGATTTTGGAACCATATTTTAACTTGAGTCTCTGTCAGGTTGAGCGATAGGGCTAGGTTTAATCTCTCACAAACGGATAAATAACGAGTAGTCTTGAATTTATTTTCTAATGCCACCAATTGTTCATATGTGAATGCTGTTCTCGCTCGACGGGATTTACTGTTTTTCGATTCGGTACAGAGTCTTTTTATCGGTCTGTCACTGTCTTCGCTGTCAGCGTAATCAGAGAGGCTGTCTTCCCGCTGATCGCATTCTGTAAATAAAATATGAGAATGAAAATTGTGTTGATGCACGCAACATTTTGGGAAACAAAGAGGGTGTCTCAGTTACATAGACTTTACTGTTTAGCTACCAGTAACATACCTGACAAATCATTGGCTGAACCAGGTCTTTCTCCAAACTTATTTGGACTCAGAATGTCATCCACAGTAAAAGATGTAGTCACGCGTTTACCAGACTCGGCAATCATTTTGAATGAGTTACACGCTGGCCAGGTGCAGCTTATATAGCCTATTATAGCTCTCATCGCTGAAAGTATCAAATTAATTGCCTTTCAATAGCTATCATTTCATTGGCTACCCTCTTTATCCCACATGAATGATGAATAGACTGTTATAGAACCTTTTGGCTCAGCAGCTCTATTCTGTAATGAAACTGTCCATGCGCTACACTTGGGAGGCGGGGCTTGTTAAACAAACCAGTGTTGGAAATAAACATCTTGAGGTGGGTATCATTTACTGAGGCCACCACATCAAAGGATTAACTTAGTGCATTGATGGAGAGATCAGTGCTAATAACTTTTCTTTCTTCTATAAATTATGGTTATAATCACACTACTGTACTCCTGGTTTACACTTCAACCAGTTTGGATAGATTTGCCTCAAATACGTATTTGCAGCTTCTGAAAAACTGAGCAAATCACCTTTTTGATCATGTAAATTGTAAGGAAACCATGTTTCTTTGTTTTGCACATGCAATGGGACTCAGCTAGCTTCCAACAATCGTGAAGATTCTTAACTAACAAAATCATGCTTTACTAGCCGATTACGCTCTAGTGCCTAAATGATAGGGTCATGCTGTACAATGTTTAATTGTCAGTCATAAGGCACTAATTTATTGTTCACACATTCTTATAATTAGTAACGATTGGTTCAAAGTGCTTTGCTAATAGCCTCAATGATTAACCTAAATCAATTGGACCATGTGACCTTCTGTATACTGAAATAAGCAGCGGAAACACTGTCAGCTTTTGCGGTGCATTGCCAATTTGCTGTATTTAACATAAACTCGGTAGGAACAGACACGCATTCGATCAACACATTCTCACCAAACTAGCATCAACGACTCCTACACCTAACTCCACAGGCCAATTCTATGTCTCCTTACCCGTCTCTGGGGCTACACTGGTTTTTCCGTATCGGCTCCGGATATTTTGATTCGGATATTTTTCTCTTTCTTCACGCCCGGATACACAGACGCACACAGATTTGAGAACAATTATTGTTTATAAGTCATGGGTAGACCTGCTGAGAAACCTGGGCACTGGTGAGTTTTGTGATTTCCCGGGCGGAAATTAACACTACACAGTGTGTAGCCGTGATCATGCCCAAGGGACCGAGCCGAATATGGGTATATTACCTAATGGGCTGACAGGGAAATGAGCTGGCGAGTTAGCTGAGAAGGCATCTTCACGAGGAGGCGGCACGCTGCTTGAGGCAGCGTGTAGACAGTGAGAAGAGAAGCTCGCGCCCCTCGGGAACCTTCCTCAGGATATTATCTATTAAAAAAACGTAAACGACGGCGACAGTTTGACTCTCATAGATAATCATCTCAGCTCTTTGTGTCCAATTCTCTTTATAAACGGAGGCAAAAAGCTAACTTTTGTTCAGCCGAATTAAATGCACTCATTTTCATATTCAAAAAGAAATGATATTATTAGTAGTCAGTAACAAATGGAGATGGTTGATGATGAATAAGATGCCGCTGATTGGTGCTGAAAGGCTGGCGTTAATCGAGCATAATGCAAGGTGCCATTTCAGCGACAGTCTATAAGATGGTGGGTCAGCTTGTGCTAAGTGCCTGTTAGACTCATTAACTGTCCCATTACACTATAATTATGTTCCACAGTAATTGTTTTCAGCTGATAGCTGTAGTCTAACCAGTGCATTTGTTGTACTGATGTAGGCGGATGCTGTTGGGAGTATCTTCGCTGCCCCCAATAAAGTTGTTGTCACATGTATTAATTGCTATAGATTATTTAGCAAACCGTTAATTGAATACAGCTCGATCAGCTTCAGTGCATGAACCCAGGCATAATTTACAAACCGATTTTGCACGGGGTGCTGGGTGCAACTTCGCACCTAATGATAATAGAAACCATACCAGGGATACCTATATGGGAATAGAGGGAGGAATAACTCTCGACGTTTCACCACTAAGCTGTGACTTCACATACTGCTGCTAATCTTTCTGTCATTATATGCATTATGCCGAGGTGCTCAACTGACACTGGTCATGTTTAGATTAGATTGAAGTGTTTCAAATCTGTGAGAGGTCTATGCTTAATCTGTTATGTCAAAACTAGTGCAAATCTAACTAGCAATTTGAAGTTTAAAAAGACAAAAGCCCAACCAATTATTTGCTAGCAGATAGTACAATAGTAGTTCAGTGCATGTACTGTAAAGCCATGATAGAATAAAATAAACAGACATTAACTTCACTATAGAATACAACACCAAATCTTACTTGTCAATTAATTTTTCAATTTGCTTCAAGAAAGAGATCTGTTACGGCGTTAAGTACAGTGAGACGGCTCAGTGCATAATATGGGCATTTATTACGGTGCTATCAGGCTGTATCCTGCTGCCTACACAATGATAGAAAAAGTCAACCATTTTATCCTTTGAACTAATTCACAATCTTTTTTTCATATCCGTAAAGGGGCTGATTGTTCTCACTGAAGTAAAGTGGCATAAAAGCGAAGCTATCTTACCAATCTGACGGAGATCAGCTTTCAAACGGATGACACAATCATTACAGGACAATTTCTGGTGGGAAAGCCTTATTAATTTACTGGTCTCACAGATCAAAAGAGAGAGTCCGATTGGTGAGAAAAGCTAAAAGTCAGTGGCTACACGAGACCGTTAAACATTAGAAAGAACCACAAAGACCGACACTGGCTCTGATGCAGCTTCCCATAGCACACTGAATGTTGGAGTGACTGAGTGCAGCTGGCTCGGTGTGGTCACAGAGCACCAAGACAAATTACTCCTTCCCACTACATTAACATGTACATCAGAATTAATTGACTTCCCATCAAATAAAAAGCCTACTCTAATGACTCTGTCCCACCGCAACACCAACAACTACTGTCACCTTGCGTTCTTCCTGCAGTCGTAACCATACTTATTTCCTGATCTGCATGTGTGAAGTTAAAACGCTAAGTTTTTCTGTCAGGCTCTGCTTCTGTGGCAGCCTGGTCAGATTCTTGGTCATGACAAGCTGGGTTAGGTGCTCTGAAAGAAAGTGATGCTGGATGTCATGACAGGCTCGTCAAGTGCTCTGTCAAAATACCTTTCTGGCTGCTCGCGGGGCTGGTTTTGTGACAGCCTCAGCCTAGTGCCCCCAAAGGCCTGAGAATTAGAGTTATGTATTTATTAGTGGAAGCTGCCATTCCAGTGAGGATCTGATTATACATAAAAGGAATTTAATAACTGTAATATAACCATCAGTGATGGGTAGTATAAGAGTGGTGCTGATTTATTGCTCTTATCAGATCACGGTCAGTCTCGAATTTATTTAGTCGGCCTTTCGTTGAAATGAATGTAACAAGGAACAAATGATCGCCCAGTGAACATTAATTTACTCATCAGATTGATAAGTCAGCAGCTATTCTGTGATATTTAGAAAAGACGAGATAATGATTATACAAAGCAGCGGAGATCTGCAGATAAATCAGGCTAATTTCCTGACTCATCTTATTGAATTATACTATTAGAATTGAATGCCCAGTCGGCAGTAAACAAGTGTTACATGATTGTGGTTCTGCGCTCCACTAAATGAGTTCATGCAGTTTATCTAAATGTTCAAAATTTAGTTTTCGTAACACACAAATTCCATCAAAGGATCAGTATAACCTAAACAGTGAGTACCTTAAAATACAGCTTATGTGTGTTTTGTATAATGGCCTTTCCCAAGACCTCATATTGCTGTCAGGTGGAGATGTTAGTTCATCATTAGGGCCAGTAGGTCAGTTAGTGCATATGTCATGCAGGCTTCACTATCTCTCTCACACAGCTTTCTGCTGAAACTGGTTTCCGTAGAATGGACCTAAACCTAGGGCTATATTTAGAAAAAAGCAGCAGCGGCTATACAACTAGTGGGATTTTTGGAAATGTATTTCCTCTCTCCAGATAGATTAACAACATTTTTGTAGAATGATTGCCTGACAAAATCGCATAGCTAAAATGCAGCACAAATTATTGAATCTGATAAGTGGCTAAAATATGAAATTTTCAGAAAATTACTTTACAACTAAGGTGAGAAATGCACTAGAGAAAGAATGACCATAAAAATTGCTTTTAACAACTTGTCTACCATAAGCCTTATACATAATAAAGAGTGGAGAGGTGGGTGGTTAGCAGTCTCATACTGAGCTGATGGTTCAGTTTTTTTTTAATTTATGCCACTTTCATTGTCACCTTTATCACCTAGTGCCTGCCCATAGAGGATATTTTCATTACAGGGACAAAGCATAACCCGTCAGCTTGGCTTGACAGGCATGAAAGTAAGGTTTATACATATAGTTGTAACTCTATGGGTAAATTAAACTTATAACCACTCAGCTTTTTATAGCATTAGCACAATTCAGAACACAGAATATACAATTTGCACGGCATGCAGTGAAAGCTGCTTGTTACATGGTCCTGGGCTGCGACAACGACACGCCATGAGTTTTTTCTCATATGGGTTTATCTGCTTTTAATAACCCCATGTATTGAATTAACATAACTACATGTTTTCAGGAGATGCGCTGTAGCTAGTGGTTAGAGCGCTCGCTCATCACTGGTGCTGAGGGTCCCAGGCTTAAAATGCAGCTTGTGCATGGGATTTTTCAAAAAAAAACCATCTGTTCACACAGCAGTAAATGGGTACCTAGCTCTCTTCAGAGCTGGGAAGGGTGAAAGGCGGTGAGGAAGAAGATTGGCAACACCTCAGTTACACCGGTGCCTGGTACAAGTTGGTTCTTTAACAGCCACTCCCCGACAGCCAATAGGGCTATGGGACAATCTTTACCTTTTTACATGGTTTCAAAAAGC
>Ga0224501_10005464_pt1 | contig 10015 bp, 7 predicted proteins | sample SF_Oct11_sed_USG_4_FD_169105 | JGI IMG/M metagenome (GOLD analysis project Ga0224501, IMG submission 169105) | Sediment microbial communities from San Francisco Bay, California, United States - SF_Oct11_sed_USGS_8_1 | ecosystem: Environmental > Aquatic > Marine > Sediment | place: USA...
TCATTTCAGGGAAGACCAATTCCATTTCTGTTATTTCAACACAGGTTGCTGTTACCACTGTAAAAGCTATATGTTATTCATGTCTGTCGGGAAGATAAGTTTTTATTTGTGTAGCCGTGCAACAGGGGAGAAGCCAGTGACCAGTGACCCGGATACCATCCTGTGTTTGCGTGTCACTTTGTGGTGTCTCACTCGTCTGATTCAAATCGCAATATTGTATAAAGGCAGCAGCCCACCTATAGAGTTACTATTTTAACCATGCGGGCGAAAGCAAAAAGTGTCCCAATGATTGTATTGCGTACAGCATTATTCATGATACATGTATCTATGGGTAGTGGCTATGAGTTTTGTCAGGCGAAGACAGGGAGAGATTTGAGATAGTATATGTATGGTTTGCAGTCAGACATAAAATAGATCATAGAATAACAACCACCTCTTGACACAATACAGGAGCAGGAAACTGGCAGTTCAGTTGAAGTTCTCAAATTACTGTAGATTTTCTACAGTGGACTGTCATACTGACCAATGGTTGGGGAGACATCATACATAGTCCGTTTAGAGGATGGTACAAAATATTCCGTTCCAAGTACATCCACTGGTATGGCTGTGTAGGCATCTGTGGAGAACCTTAAAAAAGAATCATTACAGAGTACTCCATGGCAAACATGTGTTTGCACAATCATGTCTGACACAATGAAAGCCGGGCTTTCTGTTTGTTGACTAAGGTAGTTCATGCAGTTGGTGAAAGCATGGACTACAATCTATAAAATTGGAATCATTACAAAGTTAGTGTTTGCCCCATGATATAAAACAGGCGAAGTGAGGGCTAGTGGTCTGTTTGTATATTCGAAAGGGCTACTAGCTTAGGCCTGTTTATAAAGTTAGTGAAAGTCCGAAATTACGCTTCTCTTTACTACAGACCTGAATGGTTTGACTCCAGGTTATACTGGAAGATGAGAGGTAAATTCCCAAGCGAAGCTAAAAGGCTGAGCAGAACTGTGGGATGGGGAAAGGTAATCTATGCCCAAGGCCAATTCCTCTCTACCGCGGTACTCGCTTAAAACACATCACCCGCCATGTTAGAACTTGGCTACTCCTAACGAGAAAGGAGAGATATGTTTTCAAAGACCGCGGGGTAGTCTTATCCACTAGTCGGAGTTACGACCTCCATTATTTTTACCGCTCAAACCAAAGCCATCTGAGCGAAAATGAAAGGTTTGTCGAAGACTCTTACTAAGAAAAAACATCGCACTCACAACTATAATTTGTGCTTGCACTGGTTTACCTACCTTAATCGTGGACCATTTTGTAAACAAGGATTTTGTTGTCCACCGAAAAATAAATTAACCTAATCTTTCCCGGCTCCTATAGGTACATCTGTTATCAGACAGCTACTTACATGGCGAGACTGAATGTGTAAATAACGACCTCAAGATCACAGACTATGTGTAGAGATTTCCTCGCTAACATGCTCTCCCCTTTTAGATATTTTATTATTAGGTCTTCAGACAGAGTAATGAAGTCGTCACTTCCTGTCACCTGAACCTATAGAGGTAAAATTTTCTGCCTTAGTGGTTAGATAAAAATGGATAAGATCATGCTGTCTCTCATTGATGGTATCACCAAACCGATGGCTGGTTTTCACGATGGTTTGGCCTTAGAGTTAATACTCTGTAGGTGGGCCTTCTATTTTAATGTCACAGCTCGAATCTAGAGAAAGCACAAAATGGCGCATAAGGGCTTCCTTTCCCACCCCAGGAACATGTATAGCAGCCAAAGTGGTAAAAATATCCTTTGATGCAAAGAAAGTCTGTCATCTCTCTCGTCAGATTGCCATCTGACAGAGAACATGCTATAAGTCTTTGTTTATATATACTCCCGATATTCCCTGTACGAGCTTGATGGAGTTTCCTCTATGTATGGTTAACAGGGAGACTTTGTTGGAGCGAATTAAGGTCGGATGCCCTTTCTGTCACCACCACTGACTTTGCTCACTAGAGAACATGCTATAACATTTCATACAAATTCAAACAATTTCATACATTTCAAACAACATTGCTTCAGGGGTAAGGCCATCTCATCCCTAATGGACTATCTGTGATATGCATGCCTATCTCTTTTCTCTCTCCCGAATATGTATTTATTTTTTAAATTTGTGTTATTTCAGGGATTTTTAGTCATATCATGCCAGCAGAGAAGGATGTTTTACTTGTCAGAACTTCAACACAATAAATATATACATGTACATCACAAGTGTGTTCTTTAAATTGAGGTTTTACTGTATTTACCTGTAGATGCGAGGTTGTGTCTCCTAAATAAGAGGTTAGGGTGCAGTTTACTGGATCTTCACTAAGATAAGCATGGATAGTTAGAGAAGGTCTTGGTGGTGGGGTATTATCAGCGAATGTGATAATAAACACCCTGAAAAACACGTCAGTGGTGATAGGTCATCGGGAGAATCAATGTATCACGCTCTGCCAACCCGGTCTGAGCCAGCGTGACAGAAAATGGTTCAATCTCCCCTCAATAGCACAACATAACCTGTGGACACGCGTGGAGGAGCAATGCTTGGGCATGTCTAGCCACAATAAAAAAATAATAAAAATCAGATGTGGATTAGCTTTAGGCTCGGAACTACATGTCATTGTACTCTGACATTGCAACACTTTTTTCCTTTTGAGCTAGGATTATTGCGAGGTGCTCATAATTGACCGGAGCGCGTGATGATCCGGATTCGAACCCAGGTTTTCAGAATTGGAGGCCCAGCACTATCCAAGACGTCCAGCTAAAGCTATAACATTAAATATTATTACTGTACTCTGGATGACTCTTATACAGTGAGTTAGCGGGTATCGTGGTGGAGTTGGTGCTGTGATAGATGGACTGGCTGAAGAGATGAGAAGCACTATATAAAGTGGAGAATCTAAATGTGTCTTTTGTTTTGATGGTCCGTGCCTGAGTTTTGATTGGCAGCGCGTTGCAGATTATGAAAATTAATGAAGTGGAAAGTTGGTGGGAAATCAACCTATTTCATTGGTTAGTCGTGGACCATTTTGTAAACAATAATGTCAGCCATGAAAAATAAAAATAACCTAACCTAGTCTGTCTTCGACTGATAAAAAAATACATGCACACATGTATCATTGCAAGGTTGTAGCGCTCAGAATGAACACCGTAGTGATCTGGAGATGAAGATTAAACGGCACCTGCGCTAGAGAACACAGTGTGGAGGGTACACAGTCTTACCTGCCAGCGTTGTTGAGTGAATCAATGCTTCTAGGGTTTGGAGAACATAACACAGCACTGATCAAATAACTCACAGCGATTAGAAACGCTGCTGCCATGTTAGAGTACTTCTAATACAGTTCTGATTTGGAGGTCTCTGATGTAGCGCTGACTTGGTGTCTGATATACGTAATAAAATCAGCTATGGTTTCGTAAAGTATACCACAATGCATAAAAAATTCTATTTGTGTTTAGGTATCTAGGGAGATTATATGATATTAAAATGCCAATTTGATCGAGTTACTAGTTTTAAGACAGAATATGACGCCTAGTTGATTCCACATGCCATTATCCATTACAGTACTACAAGCGTCATGGCATCCCTGTCATGGATTGGCTATAGCCTTCGACTGAAACACATTTGGTCTTCCCAGTGACGTTGCTTTATGCCACTGGTTTCGCCTAACTGATGAACTAACAAGTATGACCCGACTACCTCACAGTAAGTGTGAAGAGGTCATTATTCAAAGGTCTTCCAAAATCATATTATCTAAAATAGGAGCACCGTAGCTAGTGAAATTTTATTTTTCAGTGTAGGTACTAAGTATAGGTAGGAGGGTAGGTAGGCCAGAGTAACAGGCACAAGGCCTCATGATGGCTATTGTTAGTTTTCGAGAATTAGCGTATTACCTCCGAGATATGTGGTTTCGTACCACCTTCAGTTTTGTGGGACATGCATTATCCTGAACAATCGGAACCAGAGGACTAAAGGTAGATTCGTGTTTCGGTTACCAATGCGCGTTTCATCCTTATCAGATTCGGACTGTGAAGGCCAACGTAATAGTGTAATCCGCTCTACAGGGCATCCGCGAGTAAACGCACCTAGTGAAACGCAGAGTCCAATAGACTCAGTAGGCGAGTTTGTGCACCACTCCTGACGGGAATACAAAGAGCCATACACGGGCACACAAAAATGAATTACTCAGTGTTCAAATCCATGTTCTTGTTTCTGAATTAGTAACAACCTAAACCTGATTCGTAGGAGCGGACGCAAATTAGATTAGATCTGTGAATTTCACTAGAATGCGACATCATCTTTAGATAATCGGATAGTGTTTAGAGCACGAATAAAGCTTTGTGTTCTTGTTTACAATGCAGATTTATTGCTCAAACTGTAACATAAAAGGCATATTCTCATATTAACAACAACCGGATAATTGCATTATGCACAGTACCGTTCTATCCTTTACAAAAAAAAGAAGATATGTCCCATGGGCGTTTCTATCCTCATGCGCACGCACATGCATGCGCATAACAATTGGAAAATGTATTAAAATGTGAATTTTTGTGGGCATGAACAGCAGCAGAAGAGATGATGATTTTACACGTAAGGAGGATGCGAGAAGAGATGAGTAGCATTTTTGTAGGTCAATGAGTCAGAGTGTTTCCTTCACGACGATGGCTGTACGGTGTATGCCTCCGGTGGTATTTTGCCCTCAGTCTGAAAAACGATGGAGAAACTCACAATCCTAGCTGAACATATCAAACAGCTCAGTCCTGCAGCTTGTCCTTCACACTGAATCAGCAGGTGCTCTGGCAGCAGGTGCTCTGACAACAACTTCGTTGCAGTCACAAAAAATGACTGCCCGAATTTAATATAGCGCTTCCGAGGACACCGTTGGACCAACACATTTTCCCCTTTAGATTGGGAAGATCAGGAGCTGTATCGGAATCATTTCTAATGTCTAATGACCAAACCTACTGAGCCAACAGGACTTTATGGAACTCTTTTTCATGAGACTTGCATCGAAAGGGGGTTCTCCCAGATAGGCAGGATTTTTGCAACAGGTTCCACGGTTCATTGAAACGAGGCCGATAGTGTTTGCTACCATAGCTGAGGCATAACAAGCTTCAATAAATATTTTGCGTCAAGCTCGAAAAATCTGATCTCTTTGACTTTTAACCAAACAGCTCATTTTAGTCAATCATTGTCACAAAACTGTTTTAGCCTTGGCCCAAAGCTTCTCCGCTCACCTTGAGTCCTAGGAACATTTGGCCCGCTGCCGCGTAATCCCAGTTATTCGCCTTCAGACACCTAGAAACAGACATCGGAGAAATATGTACACATATATCACGTGCACACATAAGGAAACATATGCAAAACCTGCGTACGAGTTCGTCTTTCGGCCTCGAAGAGGACCAGAGAGTTCACATGAAAGCCCGACTTGTGCGTGAATTGGAATAAAGTGATGGAGAGTTGCGCAAGCGGCGGCTTCACTACCTCACCAGGTATGGCCTTGATCCAACAAGAAGAAATGGATCGAGACGGTTGGGAGCCATTCAACGGACGCCTACCTTTATAACAGAGTCATTCTCTCGCTCCATGTTCCATCAGAGAGAGATTGCCTCACCTTTAACGACCGATTTCAGTGGCTTAGACCAGCGAGGTAAATTGCGTTGTTAAGGGCAGCAATACGGGACATTACTTACTCTAAGCTCCACTCCTGATTCATGCCAGAATCCGCCATAAAGCGTTGACAAAGCTGAGCCTGATGAGCCTCCGCGCTGGGCGACGCGACTACGGCAGTGGCAGAGGTGGAGGGACCAGCTGTGGCTACAGGGGCGGGTGCCGTCGATCGAGACTTGGCCGTCGCCAGAATTGCTTTTCTCTTCTCCTTCGGACAAGCCGCCAGACACAGCATCTCACTGATGATGGCCAGCTGACCTACGGATAAAAGGGAATTCGGATAAATGCGCAGAGCTTGACATCTATGAACTTCAAGTACTGTTCTGGGTAAATGCCGGGTGAAATGAGACGTTTACAGCGAAAGTAGGTAAATTAGGCTTAAATAACCCTAGAGGGTAAAAACAATTTGGTTGCACTCGTAGAAACACAGTCTCCATAGAGGAGGACAAGTATGATTACCCTACTTCTTCCTGCGATACAAGCCTTTACATGGATTCCGTCTGGCATTTCAGCCAGATGAACCCACCACCACTTCGATAAGTTCTCTCAATGGTTCATAAACAGGGTGTGATACAGTGATTATTCGTTCACTAATACGACCACAGAGTCATAAAGACATCAGGTCATTAATGAGTTCTAAAGGAGATCACCAAGTCTTTTGGTTCGAGAAATGAGTCTTTGCTTTGGAATCAAATTCTATAACGAAAGTAGCCAGTAATGGCACAGGTCTTTTTGAAGTATCGTTGGTTCGGGGGAGACTTACCTTCTCCCTGAGGTATGCAGGTAAATGTACGGTTAAACATCCTCGTAGTGGGCATGGCCTTTGACGCGTTAACCTCTTCGTGCAGACCGACAATAGTGAAAACCAGAACCGCCTCCTGTAAATATACAAATAAAATCTCCAGTAGTGACCCAATGAAATGTGAACTGGTTCATTCCTAGTCTAGTTTTAATAGTAAACTCTGACTCTTGCGAAAATTCCATTGTGCATCATTCTGTATGGGCACATGTCTCTCCAGTGCTGAACCACCCATGTCAGAGGCTTGTATTGAGCGACAGTTGCACCAGGAACACTGACTACCAACAGGAGTTAGGTATGACCACAGGGGTCAAACTCAGGATCTACTGAGTTGAATCCGAGCCACTGACTTATCCCGCTAACCTTATCTAAGAGAGTGCGACTTATGACACCAATAGAGAAATTGGTTTTTGCAACAGGTTCACGCTGAATCCCATAGTGCGTATCACGAAGGCTTACCGATTGGTGAACCAGGTCGACAGTGAGTGATTCCTCCAGTGTCTTTGTCACAGGCAGAGTCGTCAGCAGCTTGAGAACATCAGCACGTCCTTTTTTCAATCGGTTGATGCGACCGGTGTCATTGGTCATCTTGAGTAGATTACGACTGTCCTGCGAGCACTCGAATCGCGGCTGTCTGCAACACATTGAGATCAGCTTCGCTACAACAGCCTTCACCATCAACAAAGAGTAATCCACCCATGTCATAACTTTGACAAGCGGGAGATCGTGCGTACAGATCAAGCCACACACGCACGCACGCACACACACACACCACACATCATCCTATCTAGCAGACTTGCTTAACATCAGGCTTGTTGTGGGCAGCAGCAACTGGCAATAATTTTAAGAGCTTAGACTCACAGTGGGAGCTTTGTGCGACCAGGGCATATAACTAGGCTCGAACAAGCTTGAGCTAAGCACTCTAGCCACTAAACGGTCACAACCTATTATAACTGTATTTCCAAAAATGAAGAGGCTGAGTAGAACGTTGATAGTATCAGACTCATTAAACACTACACAAACTCGGTGAAAGGCTATCGGCTACCAGGAAATGCACACAATACCTAAGACCGGTAACGTAAAACATACATCAGTCACAGTCAGTCACGTTTCCATCTTTCCAGTGACTTACCTCTCGACACATGGGTAGAACCACCAGCCGAAGGAGAACACCGCGTTTTCATGGTAAGCTGGCATCAGTGACAGACGATTGCTGCTGTCCCATAGCTTATAATATCTGGGAGTAGAGAATACGTTGTTCCGTAACAGGTGATTATGCAAGCCCAGCCCGTCCACAGAAATAGTGGCGGTAACAACGCCAGTGAGTTGAACATCCACCACCGGGCGTGACAAAGGACTAAAACGCTATTACTTCTAATGGTGACAATCGAATAGCTAAGAACTTTTCAGAGGGCTAGTAGCGAACATCGATCATCAAAGTTCCATACAGCAGTAATTTACTAGTACTAACCAGGAAACTACACTATTCCTGAGTCGGTTACTCCCCGATACTAAAGATACATACTCAGCTAAGAATCGCTGCAGGAGACCCTGAATAACCGGTTCAGGGCCGAAGTAGTTACTTCGAATGGGCGGTAGAACTTTGTCATCCGAGTCATCGAGGAGAAAGCCAATAGGTGCCGGGGCCTCCTCCCCATCCTGCATAAAAACAGGCCATTAGTCAGACGAACATGAGAGAAATGCAAGATGAAAACGACAGCATGCATCCATGCTGTAATTCTAATAGATCCCGTTCATACCCCTACTACAATAATGGTTTCTGATGACTATCCTGCAAGAATTTAAATCCCATCAGAGGACTCAAATATGCGCCACTTAATGACAAACCAGAAGACCAGAGAGAGTTGCCATCTGTGTCTGACTGTCTTCTTGACAATTATTTTTTCGAGTATATCATCTTCATCATTATGATGAAGCTGCCGGGTTAGATACTTGCTCTTCCACTAGATATGGTCTATAAACGTAACAAAAATTAACCAAACCTAACCGCACCTGACCTTAATGACAAGCGGGTCAGTACCGACAAGCAACCCATCCGAGTAAGGCGTGCTCGTTGTTTTGAGTTACGATTCAAGTGAGGAGCTCATACTCACTACGGGAATCTGCCATGACTGGGATTTCACACCAGCTTCTAAGAGTTGTTATCGAAGCGCTCTACCACTGAGTAATTCCGTTCGCTAGCCCTTGAGCTCAGTATCGCCTCAGAAAAGGACCACCCCAACAACCCCTGGACTGACGCAAATTTTCACCTATACACTGTATTCAGAGGATGGTTAGGTAGTGAGAATTTGTAAAGGGATAGAGTACACATGCCACATACCAGTTTGATAATGTTTGGGAATCGTTTCCTCACGGCGCTGAAAAAAGAAGAGGACAAAAATGTAGCGATGTTCCATTAGACGTTTAACAACAGACTGACTCACTGATACAAAGTTCTGCGGCTTTTCATGAGGACTGAACATTCCATTACACCATCAAGACAACCAATAACATGCCTATCACAGGAATCTGGGCTGCCTGAATAGGGTGGGAGAAATGGCTCCATATGACTATGGTCAGAGAATATTTGTGCATACTGAGGGTTAATCCGCTAAAAGGAAGACCCGCTTTACAAAGATTACTTTTCAACCAAACATTGGCACAACAATTTTAATCACGCTACATTGGCCCTGACAACCTTTTATAGTAAGACAGTTTAACTGAGGTGTACTCTGTGATTTTAATCAGATTTAACAGCTCGAAGGTTCAAGACTCAGAACTTGACAAAAGTTGAAAAAAAATATTTAAAAAGTGAGGGAGACCAGAACAGTATAGACAACCTGGTTTCGAAAGACAAACTTTGTCTATTTATTTTAGGCACACAAAAGTGGTAAAGGGGACTTTAAAATAAGGTGGTGCGCTGCAAAGGCAGGGCAGAACAGGACTCCGATCGATGAAAGAAATCCTGAAAGCAATGTCATTGTTTAACATGCCAAGACTATGGTGCGCTTTGCTGTTGGGTGGTCATATGGTGAAACATAGATAACTGACTGGCCGTAAGATGGGAAAATGAACGGCTAACAAGGACAACAACAATTTTATAGAGATGGATGAAGGCGAGGAGAGAAAGATAACTAAGCGATGAAAAGCGAAGGTGAAAGAGAGAAACTTTGATTATCAGATGGGCAAATGATTCATGTCTGGAGAGATGAGCTCAACTGGAAAAAGTATTTGCGAAAAAATGAAGAATGTAAAATCAACATTCTGTTTATATTTTTATTTGTTTTCCGGTGTAGTAATCTATTGCAACGATAAGAATTATTTTAAAAGAAAGTTTATGACCTTAAAAAAGAAAGAAAGTTGAGTAAGGATCTGTGTTCTGGCTGGACAATCCAAGTATTTGTAAAATGTGGAAGATCTAGGCAAAGGAGGTTGACGGGGCATTCATTACTATAGATCATAAGGCGACTGCCGTTCAATGGCTGGAGGCGGGATACATTGATATTAGTTGATATTGTCTGGGT
>Ga0224501_10005465_pt1 | contig 10013 bp, 12 predicted proteins | sample SF_Oct11_sed_USG_4_FD_169105 | JGI IMG/M metagenome (GOLD analysis project Ga0224501, IMG submission 169105) | Sediment microbial communities from San Francisco Bay, California, United States - SF_Oct11_sed_USGS_8_1 | ecosystem: Environmental > Aquatic > Marine > Sediment | place: USA...
CCTCCCCGGCCAGAGCCGCAGAGGACGCCCAGGCCGACGCGGAAACTTAACCGGATGAACAAGCCTGTGATAGAAGAGATCCTGCCCATGGAGGAAATGGCCATGGTGGAACCTGTGGAACCGGCCCCCGTGGAGCCGGAGCATGACCATACCATGGCCCAGGAAGAGGCGGGGGATGACGCCCAATTGCGCTATATCGCCGATGTGGTGGCGGCAGTGGAGAAAAACAAGTTCTACCCCCTGGCCGCCCGCCGCCGGGGGCTGGTGGGAGAGGCCAGAATAACCGTGAACATCAACGAGGACGGGAGCCTGGCGGATATTAAAGTGGAGTGCGACCAACCTCTGCTGGCCAGGGCCGCCGAAGACGCGGTGCGCAAGACCGCGCCTCTGCCGCGCCCCAACAGCCGGACAGTATGCCCCGTATGTCTGGTGTTCAAGATGAGTTTCAAGCTGAACTGACGCCGACGGGAGGGCCGATATTACGGGTCAGCCCTGGCGCAGGGCCTTCTCCAGAGCGGCGCGGGCCACGGCGGGGGAAGGTGTCTGGCCGGTCCACAACTTGAACGATCCGGCGCCCTGGTGGATCAGCATCCACAGCCCATCCAGGGTGGCGGCGCCGGCCTGCCGGGCCATTTGCAGCAGGGGGGTGTCCAGAGGGCGATATACAATATCCACCACCAGTTGATCTTCATGCAACGAGGGCCCAAGATCGGGCAAGGCTCCCTCCCCGCCTCCTTTCATCCCCACGCTGGTGGCGTTGATTATGATGCGGGAGTCTTTGGCGACAGAGGCCAGGAGTTGGGATCCGAATTCCATTACATCCACCGGCGCCCCCGCCGCCGAGAAATCATCGGCGATCTTTGCGGCTTTTTGCTCCGTCCGGTTGGCGATGGTCACCCGGGCGCCAGCCTTGATCATGGCCCACACCACCGCTCTGGCGGCGCCTCCGGCCCCCAATACCAGGGTTCTTTGGTTGGAAGGGTCGATTTTGGCGTTATCGGTGATGGAGGTGATGAAACCGTATGCGTCGGTATTATGCCCGGACAGGCGGCCATCGGAAACGACGATGGTGTTCACGGCGCCGATTTTCTCCGCTTCCTCGGAAATCTCGTCCATGCTCTCCATCACCGCCAGTTTGTGAGGGACCGTGACGTTCAGCCCATCCAGCCCGCCATGCCCCAGCCCGGCCATGAACTTTGGCAGGTCCTCCGGGGTCACATCGAAAGGATCGTATGAAACCTCCATCCCCAGACTTTCGGCGGTGGCCCGGTGCATGACCGGGGAAAGAGTGTGCCCCAGCGGATGGCCGATGATTCCCAGGTTGTATTTTCTTTTCATGGGAGAGCAGTATATTCGATAAACCGGGAAGATGCCCAGGTAATGTGGAGTGGGAAGAGTTTTGCCCCTTTCGCTGTGGCCGTCGCCCCTTTCGCCGGGGCCGTCGCCCCCGTCCAATTCCTTTTGTATATGGAAATATTGGCGGTTAATATAGAATATAAGGTCATAAGCTGGTTTATCGGCTGGATAAACAGAAAAACCATCTGGAGAACAAGATGTTGAGAATAGCTCAAATGGCGGCGATAGTATTGGCCATGCTGGTGTCCCAGGCAGGCGCCCAGAACCTGGAAGCGGCGAACGTGGAGAATTTGCGGGCGGTGCTTTCCGGCTATCACGACGTGCCCGGCCCCGATTATTGGCAGAAACTGGACCAGGACGCGGCCAGAGCGGCATTGCTCCAGCTCTCCTCCAGCGAAAGCGAGAACATCCATATCAGGACGAGGGCCACCCACGCTTTGGTGAACTTCGCCAACGAGGAAGTGGAGCGGAAGCTTTCGGGGATGTTCAACAGCTCGGAGCGGGGCTATCTGCGGGCGGCGGCGCTGAAGGCGTATTCCATGGTGGCCAGCCAGAAGGCGGCGCCTTTGCTGGAAAAAGCCCTGGCGGACCATGACGATGTGGTGCGAATATCCGCCATAAGAAGCCTGGGCGAAATGGGTGGAGCCGAAGCCATCGAAATCCTGGAAAGGGCGATGAATAAGGAGAATGATCCCGTCACCAGGAACGCAATGGCCAGATCGCTGCAAAAAATAGCCCCACGCTAAGGCCGCCCACGGCGCCGACGCGCCATGGGTGGGCCAGACAACGGAGAGAAGCGCATGATGGACGCCCTGATGTTGTGTGGAGACAAAGGCGCCAGCCGCATGGTGGAGGGTGAGTCGAAAGCCTTCTTGTATATGCATGGCATGCCTCTTTTCTATTGGGTGGCCCTGGCCGCCGCCCAGGTGGACCGGGTGGCCCGGATATTTATAATCGGCGACAAGGCCAAGCTGGACCGCCATCTTTCCCTGCGCCCTCCGCTGGCAAAACCTGTCTTCACCCTGGAGCAGGAAGGCTCCCTGCTGGAGAACATTATGGCCGCCTTCAAGGCCTCCATCGATGGATACCAGCCTGGCATGGAGGAGAGGGACGCCGCAGTGCGGAGTAAGAGTGTCCTGTTGATGCCGGGGGACGCGCCGCTGCTCCAGCCTGGGGAGATCGACGAGTTTCTGGATGGGGCGGACATGGAGCGATATGATTATGTGGCGGGGATGACGCCGGATTCGGTCATGGCCCGCTATTACCCCACGGAGCGCAAACCGGGAATAAAAATGGCCTATCTGCATTTTCGCGAGGGCCTTTTCCGGATCAATAATCTGCATGTGGCCCGGCCCTTCGCCTGCAAAAACATAGACGTGGTGCAGCTGATGTACGCCTCCCGCTACCAGAAGGATCTGAAGAACATTGTCCATCTGACCCGCGACATGTGGCGACATCATGTGAAGATGCAGAGCCTGATCCTTTACGCCACCTTGCAGGGCGCCATGCTTTCTTCCTTCCTGGGGTTCGGTTTTCTGGCCTCCATTCTTCGGAAAAGGGCGCCGATGGAGGCGGTGGCCCAAGCGGCCGGGAGGATCCTCGGGATGCGGGTTTCCTGGGCGGTGACCAGATCCGGCGGCGCCGCCGTGGATGTGGACAACGATATCGATTATGAGACGATGAAGGCCAGGTTCCACGAATGGCGGGAGGCGCAAGGGTGAGAACGTGGCCTGTGTTCCTGGCCGGGCTGCTTTTGCTGTGGCCGGGGCAGGCGTGGGCGTGGGGCGCCGGGATCCATGTCACCCATGGCAGCTTCATTCTGGAGAATCTGCATCTTATCCGGCCCCAGATCGCCGCCATCATTCAGGCCTACCCCCTGGACTATATCTACGGCTGCATCAGCGCGGATATCTTCATTGGAAAGGGATACAAGCGCAGGCCGGACCATTGCCACAACTGGAGCGTGGGGATGGCGACGCTGGAAAAGGCGGAGTCCGACTCCACAAAGGCATACGCCTATGGCTACCTGACCCATCTGGCGGCGGATGTGATCGCCCACAACTTCTTTATTCCCAGGTTGCTGTGCCTCACTCCCTCCTCCAGCGGGGTGGGGCATGTGTATTGGGAGTTTCGCGCGGACAGGTTCGTGGAGAAAAAACACTGGAAGCTGGCCACCCAGGTGGTGTCCATGCACAACCATGAGAACGACGACCATATAAAGAATATCGTCAGCCGCGCCAAGTTTGGCTTCAAGGCCAAAAAGCTGGTGTATAAAAGGGCGGTCCACCTGAGCGACCTGACGGTCTGGCGAGATTATGTGACCTCCGCCATAACCTTCGGTCGCGGCGGCAAGGTCACCCGAAAAGGGGTGAACCTGCTGACCAACCTGTCACTGAACCTGATCGTGGACCTGTTCACCAACATGGAAGAGGCGGTTTGTCTGCGGTACGATCCTGTGGGGACCGACTATATAATCATGGCCCGGCATATCCGCAGCTCCGGGCGGAGCGCCAGAAAGAATATATCGATAGACGAGATTTTCGCTCCACCCCAGGAAATCATGGAACTGGAATATGTCAGCCATGACAACCCGACCTTATGACCTCCCCCAACAACCGGGGCCGATTCTGGCAGGCTCGCTACTTCGCCTCCCGACATAGCAGCGCCACCCGCTCTTGCAGTAATCCGGGATTCACCTGGTTCAGCGCTTCCTGGAATTTTCCCCGGGCCAGACGATCGGCCTGATGATCCCGTCTGTCGGTGTTCGCCGCCAGAGCGCAGAATCCGATACGGTACGGGATGATGTAGCTTAAAGGGAATTGGGGCTGGAGGTTTTCGTATATGGTCCGGGCTTCGTCATATTTCCCCTGGAAAAAGGCCAGATCCGCCTCCCATTTGCGCATGGATGGATCGGAGGCCCCCGCCAGGCCCACAACGGCGGCGAGCCGGGCATAATATTCTTCCGCGTCCTTGTATCGCCCCTCAACCATGGAGTGGGTCATCATCGACTCCAGCGCCTCGACGCAGTCCGGCGCCATCTCCAGAGCCTGGGCAAACCGTTGCGCAGCCCGGTCCCTGTGTCCCAATCCTTCCAGCCGGTCCCCTTCGATCACATGCCAGTACACCCCTCTTTTATCGGGTTTAAATGCGTTGATGAAAAGATTCAGCGCCACGGAAAGGAGCCAGTATATCCAAATGGCCAGGTCGTCGAGCCGGTTGAGGATCCACCCCAGCGCTCCGCCCACGCTGTCCTCTCTCTCCGGGGCTCCCCGGTCGTCCTGGCGCTGGCCAATGATTTCCTTTTCCACGGCCAGCAGGGTCAACGCCTGAATGGTGAGGGAAGCGTGGGGGAAAACCGGGGCGCCGCTTTTTAACAGGGAAACGTCTTTTGTATTATGAAACCTGGCCAGGGCGTGAAGGGCCTGGGCCGTCATGTTGTCCGGCGCCAGATCCAAAGCGTTTCTGGCCAGCTCTTCTGCTTTCTGGAAATCACCGGCCTGAGCCCTGTCGATAGCGGGGAAGAGCCACGCGGCCCCCCCTCCCTTTCCGTCCTGGGCCAGCTGTATCAGGCGGGTATAGTCATCCGTGGCCAAAGCCGCCTGTATCACCAGCCTGTGGTCCATTGCGCCCCGGTCGATGGCCCGGTTAAGCTTCTCCGCGGCGGCGGCCCTTCTCTGGCGGCGGGTGTCCCTGGCGGCGGAGAGCAGGGTTAATATGGAGCTAACAGACATGGTTATAACAGCCAGTGGGGGGGGGCGGCATCTACCAGATAAGCTGGTTGCGAAGCTCGAAGTTTGAACCCCGGATTTTTTCGGAAAGAAGCCTGGCTATGTTTTTTACAATCACATAGCCAACCTTGGAATCCTCTTCTATCAGTTTTTCCAGTTCATCCCCCGGCAGGACAAGACAGGAGACAGCCTCCTGGGCGCGGACGTTGGCCGACCGTCGCGACTTGTCGATGAAAGAGAACTCTCCCACCACCCCTTTGTTCTTCAGGATGCGCAGGCGCTGGGCGGCGGTGTCGTATGGAAACCGCTGGATCTCCACGGAAACCCATCCTTTGTACAGGATGAATATGTCGAAGCTGGTGTCGTTTTCCTTGATGAGAATGTCGTTTTTCCTGAACTCCACCACCTTGCAGATGCCCGCCAGCTTTTCCAGCTGTTCAGCCTCCACCCCCTTGGCGATGTCGCTTTCCGAAAGAATCTTTTTTACGTCCATCCCCTTTTCCCAATCCTATGACACAGGTCAATACAGCAAAAGCATATCAGGATAATCCATAAAGGACAATCCCCATGGCGCCGAAGCCTCGCCGTGGATGGAGGATGCCAGCCAAAATAACGGCCATTGTCGCCAGATGGCGCAAGCCACTAGTGGCCCAAACCACTAGTGGTTCAAACCACTAGTGGTTCAAGACATCGTTGCCCTTATTCGGCGGCGGGCTCTTCCCCTTCCGGGGCGGGCGCCTGCTCCTGCTGGCCGCTGGCATCCTGGTTCGTCGCCTGGGCCGCAGCCTCCATCTCGTCGTGAGGATGCTCTTCCGCCTTCGGCTCTTCCGCCACCACATTCACTTTCACAACCGCGGTGACCTTGGGATGAAGCTTGATCTGCACCGAGGTTTCGCCCAGAGCCTTGATGGGGGAGCTGATGGCGATCCGTTTCTTGTCGATCTCGAATCCCTTCTCCTTAAGCGCGTCACACACATCCCCGGAGGTCACGGAGCCGAAAAGCTTGCCCATTTCCCCCGCCTTGCGGATGAACTCCAGGGTTCCCACCCCTTCCAGCTGCTTCCTTTTCTCCTCCGCCTCGCTGTGGATTTTCACCAGCTTTCTGGCGCGCTGCTTCAGGTTGTTCTCGTAGGTCTTCATGTTCACTACGGTGGCCTCGAAGGCTATCTTTTTGGGAAGCAGGTAGTTTCTGGCATATCCCGCCGCCACCACCACCTGGTCCCCAGCGTCGCCCAGGTTGGGCACATACTCTTTAAGTATTACTTTCATGATTCATATCTCCAGTTATCTTTATAATTAATGTCATTCGCCGGATATACCATTCAGATCGCGCATCTTGCGCAGATCCACCAGGGCGTCGACAAGCCCCAGGCTCCATAGCGCCAGCACCGACCATGGCATGGCTATGAGAATCAGTATATAGGCGATGGTTTTCACCATATGGGTCGCATTGGATTTCAACAGCAGATAGTGCGCCGTGGAAAGACCCTGGATGGAGTACACCATCCCTAGAACAAAAACGATATTCAACCCCAGCGCCGCGGGAAAACCACCAAGCCCGGTCAGCGAAAGGGCGCCTCCGCCCACCATGACCCAGGCTAGCTTCTCCGGCGCCCGCCACAGGGACAGGTCGTGCTGGGGCATATGGGCCTTCCAGTCAAACCGGATGGAAAGCGACCGCGCCACCAGAAAGTTGAGCAAGGCAAGAAACAGGGTCATGTTCAGCAATAGCGCGGGGAACACCGAGGAAAATATCCAGACAAGGTTTTGCCGTTGCGACTTTACGAACTCAACCAGTTCCTTGTCGCCACCGGCCTCCACCTGCTTATTGACCATCATCTCCACGGCTTTTGTCGATAAATTATCGACAGCCTGGGATAGGCTGGCCCCGGAGCCATAGGCCGTGATGACGAAAACCCCGATCACTCCCAGAAATGGAAGCAGCGCGGTCGTCGCCACAGTCTTGCCCATGGGGAACTCTCTTTTGAAGGCCTCCCCCGCCGCCAGCGCCATAAGAACGCAAACGGAAGTGAAAACCAGCGCCCACTCCACGCCGCTGATAATGTATACCGCCATGGCCGCGCCCAGGGCTCCCACGATCCCATATCCGCGGCCATGCCGCACAATGGCGATGTAGATGGGAATGGCCACCAGGGAAAGGGCAAAAGGAAAAACCACCGACAGATAGAACAGGAACACCGCCAGCCCCAATGGGGCCAGGTGGTACAACGCTCCTTTGCCCTGTCCAGGTTGTTCCATCACGCCTATCATTTCCCGCCAGGACCGGCTATATGTTTGTGAACGGGATAAGGGCGATATTGCGGGCCCGTTTGATGGCCACGGTCACCCTGCGCTGATGGGTGGCGCAGTTGCCCGATATCCTGCTGGGGATTATCTTCCCTCGCTCGGTGAGCATGTTCCGCACGGTCTTGATATCCTTGTAATCGATATCCTCAATCTTGTCCATGCAGAACCGGCAAATCTTCCTCTGGAAAAAAGGTCGGCGCCTGCCATCGGTGGCCGGCTTTCGTGTTCTCGGTCTCATCAAAGTAAATCTCCAATAAATAATTCAGCTTTCGGCGCGGCGGCAAGGGGATCACCCCAGACCGGAGAGCCGAAAAGCGTCTTGTTTTGTTTAAAAAGGGACGTCGTCCTCGAAGTTCCTGTCGCCGTCGGAAGTATCCTGCGGGCCACCCTGGCCACCCTGGCCACGTCCGCCCCCAAGGAACATCACATTCTCCGCCGTGACCTCCAGCTTGCTTCGCTTCTGGCCGTCGTCGGTCTCCCATTTGGAATAAGTCAGCCTTCCCTCGATGCACACCTGGCGCCCCTTGGACAGATACTCCGAAGCGGTCTCTCCCTGTTTGCCCCAAACCGTGATATCGATGAAAGCCACGTCCTCTTTCAGCTCGTCGCCCGACTTGTACTTCCGGCTCACCGCCAGCCCGAACTTGCACAACGCCATGCCCGAGGGGGTGTAGCGCAATTCGGGATCCCTGGTCAGGTTGCCGATCAGCAGTACCTTATTCAGGCTGGACATGGGACGTTTCCTCCGTCGCGGTCTCAGTTGGCGTGGCCTCGGATGCTACCGGCGCTCCGTTGTCCGCTTCGTCGCCGACCGCCGCCGGGGCCGCTTCTTGCGGGGCGTTGGGGTTGTATCCGGCGGAAGAATCCAGACGCACGATCATTCCCTTTAGAACGTTTTCGTTGTAGCGGAAATGCCGGGTCATTTTCTCCGGTGTTGTGGACGGGGAGGAGAAGCGGAAAAGCACATACTGCCCATATCGCTGTTTGGCGATGGTGTACGCCAGCCTTTTCTTCCCCCAATCGGAATGCTCGATGACACTGCCACCTTCGCCGATGACGATGGCCTCCACGGCCTTGACTTCCTTTTCGGTTTCCTCGGGCGTAAGATCCGCCTTCAGGATATATAAAGCTTCGAACTCTTTCACATGGCCTCCTTTCGGTTATTAAATAGCCCCGCCCATATGGCGTGGCAAGGAGTTTGAAGACCCATCACTCTACCAGACATTGCCATCCATGGCAAGGCCCTGGCCGGAAAGAGGGCAAATCCCGTAAAACGGACAGGATATATGAGGCGACGACAAATGGCCAGAGTCTTTGATATGGCGCAGAAGAAGTCTGATCAGCTTTGTTAGGGCGCCGGATCTGGTTAGTTTCCTGGGTTTGTCAGTTGACGCGTTAAAAATTAGTGAAAGCCAGGGACAGAGTGAGCTGTCGCATTATCATTGATTACTTCGGCTCGGTGCAGTTGGTTGTTTAACAGGGCGGACGGATTCATCGCCAGCGCATCGAATACGACGAGTATGGTATAATTTTCAGCGACACGAATCCTGGATTCCAGCCGTTCGGGTTCGCCGGTGGGTTGTACGACCAGCATACGAAGCTGACCCGCTTTGGCGTCAGGGATTATGATGCGCATACGGGAAGGTGGACGAGCAAGGATCCGATAAGGTTTGCTGGTAAAGCATTTAATTATGTCAACGGTGACCCGGTCAATTATATTGATATAGCTGGATTGGAGCGCATCGTACACGATATGGAGTGCGAAAAGGAGTGCTGGGATACTTTTAAGAGGAATAAAAGGTTAATAAACATAGCTCTAGTAGCCGCCTTGGCCGATTGTGCCACAAGCAATATAAATCCTGTTTCTACATCAAAATGCGTAGCTAAAGCTATTGCTGCGGCTTATGCGGCATTTGCAGTAAATGCCGATTGGTTACATGAATGCCTGCCAAAATGCATCCATGTATACCCTGACTGCCCAAGCACTTAGTATAATATCAGTGATGTTCATACTGCAATATTTCTTCTGTGGAGAGTGAATATGTATATGGGATCATGTATGGTAGTTGTTCCATTGGCAATAATGTACGGCCTTATTATTGGATATATATATTGTATATATGATTGCTTTCATATTAGAAAGGCAATATATTCAGGTCACAATGTCGATGCAGGTTTAACGGCATTCAGCATGAAGAGTAAGCGCCTTGCTGTTCTGTTGCTTGTATCCGTACTCTTATACATACCTATAAAATATAGTGAAATGAAGTACAACTTCTGTGCTTTTCCTGAGATTGCGATATCAAGTTATCTTATATATGCAATATGGGAATATTCACGTGTCGATTTCGATAATATGGGTAGTTTGTCAAGAAACAGACTAAGTCTATGCATTCAAGGCATGTCATTGGCATTTATTAAGATGACAATAACTTTATATGCTATGTATTTAGTGACGTATGGATACCTACAATATATTATACGCCCATTATTAACCATTGAACTTCCCCCGATTTGACGGACAGAATGTTTAGTTAGTAATCTGTAATTCAAGGAGGGAAGAATGAGCAAGAAACGGCGTAAATTCAGCGAAGAGTTCAAGGTCGAAGCGGTGAAGCTGGT
>Ga0224501_10005466_pt1 | contig 10013 bp, 6 predicted proteins | sample SF_Oct11_sed_USG_4_FD_169105 | JGI IMG/M metagenome (GOLD analysis project Ga0224501, IMG submission 169105) | Sediment microbial communities from San Francisco Bay, California, United States - SF_Oct11_sed_USGS_8_1 | ecosystem: Environmental > Aquatic > Marine > Sediment | place: USA...
CCGGGAGATCGAGCTGACCGGTGCCTATATCCGAACCCTGATGGAATCAAAGGGCTTGATAGGGGTCATCCATTACGCCAACTGGAGCGCATGGTGGCAGGCGGGGACCTTCACCAACGCATGGTGGCACAATGTGGTCAGCCTCCTTGCCGAGTCTGCCGGCACCAGCCTGGCAACGCCCGTTTTCCAGACTATAAGAGACCTTTCCGGGCAATACAGCAGGGGGCTGGGCAAGATGGGTAATTATCAGCAGATGAACTACCCCAGCCCGTGGCCCGGTGGATGGTGGCGCCTAAGAGATATTGTGGAGTATAATTATTGGGCAAGCATTGGTTTTCTGGAGTCTGCCGCCAGGCATAAAGATATATACCTTAAGAATATGTATCGCATGGCGCAAAACTCTATCAACAAGGGGAAGACCGAGACCCCCTATGCCTACATCGTTCCCATGACCCAGAGAGACCCCAATACTGCTGCTAAGATGCTCAACATCTTCATCGCCAATGGGGCAGAGATACACCAGGCTGAGGAGCCCTTTGAAGTGGAGAATAAGAAATATCCCGCCGGAAGTTATGTCATTCTCATGTCCCAGCCCTACCGTCCCTTCCTTAAAGATATGCTGAGCCCTCAGGTCTACCCCGACCGAAGGCAATACCCGGATGGACCGCCCGAGTTCCCCTTCGACCTTACCGGCTGGACTCTCAGCTACCAGATGGGAGTTGAAGCTATCGAGGTCACCTTCCCCTTTGAAGCAAAGCTCAAGCTGGCAGAAAAGGCAAAGCCGCCAGCGGGCAGCGTCCACGGAAGTGGGAATTACTATATTCTAGACCATGCGGTCAGCGACAGCTTCAAAGCCATCAACCGCCTTTTGAAAGAAGGGTTCAAAGTCTCCTGGGCTACCAAAGACTTCTCTGCCGGCGGTAAGAGCTATCCCGCCGGGTCTATCATTGTATCGGGAGCGGGGATTACCGGCAAGGTGCAATCGCTGGCTAATGAATTTAACCTTATGATACAGGCAGTGGGGAGTGCTCCCCGCGATGTCCTGAGGCTGAAACCTCTGAGATTGGGGCTTTACCAGCCCTGGATGGGCAATGCGGATGAGGGGTGGTGTCGGTGGATATTTGACACCTGGGAGTTTCCCTACACCACCATCCATAATGAGGAAATACGCAGCGGCAACCTGAACAGAGACTATGATGTCATCCTGCTGGCAAGTATGTCACCGCGAAGCATACTCAACGGTTACCCCGAAGGTGCTGTCCCCTCCCAATACGCCGGCGGCATCGGCAACCGAGGGCTTGCCAATCTCATCCAATTTGTCAGAGAAGGGGGAACTCTGATAACCATTGATAGCTCCTCCGATTTAGCCATCGATTATTTCAAAGTGCCGGTGGAGAACATTGTAAGGGATGTGAAGCCGGAGGAATTCTTTTGCCCGGGCACCCTTCTCAGCGTTGAGGTGGATACTACTCACCCCATTGCCTACGGGATGGATAAATTAGCCACCATCATGTTCTCCCGCAGCCCGGTCTTTGAAATCCCCAAACCAAAGGAAGGGAGCCTTGCAGGAAAAGGAGCCTCCACCTCTTCTCCAAAAGTGGTGAGCTGCTACCCTCATATCAGCCCGCTGATGAGCGGATGGATTCTGGGAGAGCAGACTCTGTTTAACAAAGCAGCGCTAGTGGAGGCTGATTATGGCAAAGGGAAGCTCATCATGTTCGGTTTTTGCCCGCAGAACCGCGCCCAGACCCACGGAACCTTCAAGCTCCTTTTCAACTCCCTGTACTATGGTCCGGCGGCAACATCGCAGTGATAAACTAAGGGAGAATAATTGGTAGCGCCTATTTAAGGAGAAAAAGGGAGGGAATATAACTTTTCTTTGCTTCTGAAGAGTGCAGCCCTCTTTCTCTTTTGGAAAGGGAGAAAGAGGGTTTTTTATTGTACGATTAAGATTTTATGCTCCTTTTTAAAAATAAATGGGGAAACTTACGGGATATCAGGCTACCAGCTCCACCCTGGTTCTTGCCAGCTTGTCGTGCCATCCCTGGTTCTTCGGGTTAACAACGATCCACACAAACCCTAAAAGCAGAACAGCCGCAGATATCAGGTATCCAAACCACCTCAGCCAGGCCTTAAAGAAGGTTACCCGCCCTCCATCCTCAGAGACCACCCTAATCTTCATTATCATCTTTCCGATGGTCTGCCCTGAGCTTCCTGTGAAATAGACATAGTAAGCCATGCTTATGAGCAAAAACACAGCCGCAAAGTGAATGGGCAGATTACGGAGGAGCTGAAGGTAGTTGACATTGAGCACCCTGACTGAGGAGAAGAGAATCCCTACCCCGATTATCCCCAGTATCAGCAGGTCAAATATGGCCGCCAGCAGACGGCTCTTGGTCAGTATATCTCTCTCCTCGGCATCCAGATAGTATTCTCTTTCTTCCAAGGAAGGTTGAGGCGGTAGTTTCTCCTCCCTGGCGGAAGTGAGAGGCGGCTCGGGAGGAAGAGGTTGATACTCATCGAATATCCTATCCAGCTCAATCTTCACATCTTCCCTCTCAACCTCTAAAGGTTTGGGCTTCTCCTCTTCCAAAGGGAAAAGGGTGGGATGAGGCTCTTTCTTTTCTTCTCCTGGTGGTGGTGTCTCTGATACCTCTTCCTTTATTTCGCTTTCCGGTTCTTCTCGCTCCAGGAGGAGCTCCTCCCGAATCTCCTTTTCTCTTTGCTTGGAAGCATCCTCCGGCGGCTCCTCCACTCTGGCTTCTGCCTCTTGTTTCTGCGATTTCTCCTGAGCGGCGAGGAATTTTTTCCTCTCTTGAATTTTCTTCAGCCTCTCCCTTAACTCCGCCTTCCAATCCTTAGGGATGGAGGGGGTTGGCGAAGGTCCTTCCTCAGGTGAAAAATCCTTCCTGTCGTCTCCCCCCGGTTCCATCTTATATATAGCTCCATAGGGAGGTGTTATGCCCGGCGATTCAGCTTCCTCTTTGAGGGGCTCTTTCGGCACCTTAGTCAAATCCGCACCACATTCCGGGCATTCAATCGTCCCATCTTCATACTCTTTGCCACATTCAGGACATCTCATAGAGAATACCCCTTCTTTAAAATCTCAATGGTTCACGCTGTAACTTTATATACAATACTATCAGATAAAAAGGAGCAATTCAATAAAAAAGGATTATATGATGATTGACATCTTTATGAACTATCTGATATTATAATTTTTCAGCTTTTAACTGCGTTATTCATTGCCTAAAGGAGGGTGAGATTGAAGACTGTTATAGAGTCGGTGCCAAACTTTAGTGAGGGACAGAGGGGCGAAGTCATCTCGGCTATTGTCAACCGAGTAAAGGAAGTGCCCGGGGCGAAAGTGCTGGATATATCGTCCGACCCCGACCATAACCGCTCGGTACTCACCATGGTAGGGGATCAGGACTCCCTCAAGGGAGCCATTCTTGGTCTCTTTGAAAAGGCGGTAGAACTCATCGACCTCACCAAGCACCAGGGTGAGCATCCCCGCATGGGAGCGGTCGATGTAGTTCCCTTTGTCCCCATAAAAGGGGTAACCATGGATGATTGTATCTCTCTGTCCAAGGAGCTCGGAGAGGAAATCGCCGAGAAGTTCAACATACCTGTCTATTTTTACGAGGAATCTGCCACCAGAGAAGAGAGGCGCAACTTAGCCTATATCCGTAAAGGTCAATTTGAGGGTTTCTTTGAAAAGATAAAGCTCCCTGAGTGGCAGCCTGATTGTGGTTCTGCCAAAGTGCACCCCACCGCCGGGGTAGTGGCTGTAGGCGCCAGGGAGTTCCTCATCGCTTACAATGTGAATTTAGGGACCGACAACCTCGAAGTCGCCTCTAACATCGCTAAGGCAGTGCGGCACATCTCGGGTGGACTCCGCTATGTCAAAGCCCTGGGGATGACCATGGAGGAGAGAAAGCTTGTCCAGGTTTCTATGAATCTGGTCAATTATAAAAAGACTCCTATTTATCGGGTCTTTGAACTTATAAGGGCTGAAGCTCGTCGTTACGGAGTCCCCATTGTGGGCAGCGAGATTGTGGGATTAGTGCCCAACGATGCCTTGCTTGGCGCGGCTGAGTATTACCTCCAGATAGAAAATTTCTCCCCATCACAGGCTATTGAAAACAGGCTCGCCGAAGAGTAGTAAGAAAGCATCACATGCGGGCTATATATCCCTTGAGGGAGGCTTCTCCCGTATGGGCTCCAGGCCGAGGCTTTTTATCCTCCGATGGAGGGCAGTACGGTCTATCTGAAGGGCTTTTGCCGCTCGGGTGATGTTGAAATTATTTTCCTTTAATTTTCTCAAAATAAGCTCCCTCTCAAAGTAGTGCCTTGCTTCTCTCAAGGAAGAAAAGGAGTAGAGTTCCCTGTCTTCTCCCTCAGCCCGACCCTTAAGAGCCATCTCAACTGCCTCTCTGCTAATCTGATGAGAGGGAACCATTATAACCAACCGCTCCACCAGGTTTTTCAACTCCCTGACATTGCCGGGCCAACTGTACTGTTGGAGCTGCTTGATAGCTTCGGTGGTTACCTGTTTAGGTTTCTGCCCATGTTCGCGAGAGAAAAGCTCCAGGAAGTGGGATACCAAAAGGGGCAAATCTTCCAGCCGCTCCCGTAAGTGAGGGACATATAACGGAATAACATTTAGCCTGAAGTAGAGGTCATCCCGGAAGTTCCCCTTTTTTATCTCCTCTTCAAGATTCTTATTGGTAGCTGCGATAACCCTGATGTCAACCTCTATAGGCTCTCCTCCACCTACTCTCTCGAACCGCTGCTCCTCCAATACTCGCAGGACCTTGGATTGGGTTTTATAGCTCATATCCCCCACTTCGTCGAGGAAAAGGGTTCCTCCGTCAGCCTGCTCGAACTTCCCCACCTTATCGGTAATCGCCCCGGTAAAGGAGCCCTTTACATGACCAAAAAGCTCGCTTTCGATGAGCTCATCGGGTATGGCTGCGCAATTAACCTCCACGAAAGGAGCTGATGCTCTCAAGCTCGACCTGTGTATAGCCCGGGCCACCAACTCTTTTCCGGTGCCATTCTCTCCGAAGATCATCACCCTTCCGTTGGTGGGTGCAGCAATCATAATCTGCTCCTTCAACTTCTTCATGGCGTCGCTCTCTCCGACTATAGCATACCTATCCTCTAACTTTGCCTTTAGAAGCCGGTTCTCTTCTTCCAGCCTCTTTTGTCTCAGGGCATTATTTATCACCAGGAGGGTTTTATCGAGGGAAAGGGGCTTTTCTATAAAATCGAAAGCTCCCAGCTTGGTCGCCCTGACAGCCATCTCCACATTGGCATGCCCGGAGATCATAATTATTCCAGCAGGGTAACTACCGGCTTTGAGTTTTTCTAAAATCTGTAGCCCATCGAGGCGGGGAAGCCAGACATCAAGCATCACCAGGTCGAAGAGCTCCTTCCTGGTCAGTCGCAGACATTCTTCTCCACTGGAGCAGGTCTTCACTGCAAAGCCTTCGTCTTCCAGAATACCTCTGAGTGAGGAGCAGACTCCCTCCTCATCGTCCACCACTAAAATCTTATCTTTAGCCATCGCTCTAAATAGTGAGGATTAAGGATGTTATCCCTGCAGGGGCAACTCGATGATAAATTTAGCCCCCCTTGGGTGGTTCTCTTCCACTCGCACAGAACCGTGATGGTCTGATATAATCTTGCTCACAATAGACAGACCCAAACCGGTTCCCTTGGGCTTGGTAGAGAAATAGGGCATAAAGAGTTTATCCTTATCATCGGAATTGATTCCATGCCCCTGGTCACTCACTATTATTTGCACCCTCTGCGACGAGGGATTGTAGCTGGAACTAATGACAACCTTCCCACTTTCGTCCATCGCCTCTATAGCGTTATCGATCAGGTTGATAAAGACCCGCTTCATCTGTTCGGGGGCAACCATTATCTGGGGGAGCTGAGGGGAGAATCTTTTCTCTATCTGAATCTTTTTGGTGTTTCCCTCGTAAAGCAAAAGGGTATCTTCTATTATATGATGAAGATCGCAAAGAACCGGCTTAGGCTCGGGCATCCGGGCAAACTGGGAGAATTCGTCGACCAGAGCCTTCAGTGTGTTTGCCTCCTGAATAATGGTTCTGGTGCACTCATCTATAATTTTCCCATCCTCCCCTTTCTTTGTGTACTTTTTCTTTATCCTCTCGGCTGATAGCTGAATGGGAGTGAGGGGATTTTTAATCTCATGAGCTAATCGCTGTGCTACATCGCGCCAGGCAGCCATCTTTTGAGCCTGGAGCAGCTCGGTCAGCTCATCCAGCACGATAACCAGCCCAAGATATTTTTGTTCCTTATCTTTAAGTGTGATTAAGCTAAAGGAGAAGGTTGACTTCCTCTGGTCCACCGATAGGGTGAGTTCGATCTCCATAAAGGGTTCATGGCTCTTCCTCACTTTCTTGATAATCTCCCTGACCTCCTGCAAATGGGGTGCAGAAAAGACCTTTCTGTAATTGACTCCGATGAGGTTCCTCCCATCCAGTTTGAGCATTTTGATGCCAGCAGGGTTAATGGTGCTGAGCTCACCACTCTTGTTCAGAGAGATGATCCCAGCAGTTATGTTTTCTAACAGCGTTTCTATGTAACTCCCCCGTCGCTCCAGCTCAAGGGTGGTTTGCTGCTGCTCTATGTTGGATTGCTCTATTTTCTGTTTGCTGGTCTTCAACTCCTGGGTCATCAGGTTGAATGAATCGAGCAAAACACCCATCTCATCTCCCGCCCGGCTTTGAATCCGATAATCTAAATTACCGGCGGAGATCTCTCTGGTCGCCTGGGCTAACTTCTGGATGGGGATGGTGATTCCTTTAGAAAGATATAACCCTAACCAGACTGCCGAGAAGATTATCACCAATGTTATCATTAAGAAGAGGAAAAGAAAGGAGCTCTTAATATCCTTTCTATGCAGAAGGGTTTGTTGATGGTCCTCCAGATCGCCCTGGAGGGCTCCGGCTTTGACAGCAATGGTGGGGCTGATATAAAAGCCAACTACTGCCACCCCATACGGTCTGCCGCCAGAGGCAGAGGAGAAAATGGGAACTCCACTGCGAATGAGCAGACCATTTCCCATAGGTTCCCTTAAAGAAAATCCCTCTCCTTGTAGAGCTTTTTTTATAAACCCAGGGGGAACATCCTGGTAGAAAGCGAGGGGGATATGGGGATTGACAATGGGAGGAATCAACTCCTCCTCACCCAGATAGATGTTTACCAAATCCAGATGGGCATCTTTCAGCAGAGATTTAAGGAAGCGGTCCTGCAGCCAGAATTTCTTCTCCAGAAGATTCTCCTTGGTTACATAGGTGCTGATATCCTGAGCAAACTCCTGCGCCCTCTGCTGATAATCGCGAAAATGCTCCTCGGCAATTTCCATGGCAGAGCCGGTCATGCGAGTGACGGGAGTGCTCAGCCATCTGTCCACACTCTTCAGGATGAGGTCAGAAGCGATTACAAAGAGTAATACGGTGGGAATAATGGATAGACCAATGAAGCTGATCACCAGTTTGGTCTTAAACTTAGAACCCAGAACTCTCTTTTTCCGCTCAATGTAAAGCTTTATTATGTTTCGAAACAGAATGATAAGCAGGACAAATACGAGAATGATGTTTACATTGAAGATTACATAAATAAGAACTGTGTTGGCAATGTAAGAAGGGGCGAAGGCGGGTTTACTCTGCAAATAATAGATTACGGCTGTTAAAGTCAGTATAATAAGGAGTAAGCCGCCTAATATCAGAAACTTATATCTCTTATTTCCTCTTCCACTGCCATCCATGCCCTTAAACCTTTTTAAAAGAAAAGCTCCATCTTTCGGGCAAGAAAAAACAATAGCAAAATCCTCTGCAAGATAAATTTATTCTAATCAATTATAAGGTAAAAAACAAGAGAATTTTAAGAAATGGGTAGCTTTATCTCACAGTAATATAAGCTTTTTCAGGCTTTAGACCAGCCGACCCCTTCTTGGGATAAAGCTGGGGCTTTTAAGGCAGGTACTGGTACCGTGGAAGGTGGGCTAACGAACTCCCAGCATTCCCTCTCTTTCAGAATTTTCTTCACCAGCTCAATGTGAAGGGAATGCCCCCCCTTCACTGCTACCAAGTGCCCTATCAATTGATGCCGTAAAAAAGCGAGGTCTCCGATGGCGTCCAGAGCTTTATGACGCACAAGCTCGTTTTCAAAACGGAGGCTCTTGTTAAGGATGGTGCTTTCGCCAATAATTATGGCGTTGTCCAGCGATCCCCCTTTGGCATAGCCGTTCTTTCGTATCTTTTCTACCTCTTTCAGAAATCCGAATGTGCGGGCGGGAGCTATTTCCTCGGCAAATGTCTTGGGGCGAATCGGTAAGCTTATCTTTTGCCTGCGTATTAAAGGATGCTCAAACTCGATGGTATAGGTGACCCTGAAGGTTGACGAGGGTAAAAGTGCAATACTCTTGCCTTTATACTCAATTCTTATGGGCTTTTTAATCTTGATTACACGGCGATAACTATTAAGATTTTTTATCTCTGCTTCGTGGAGCAAATAGATAAAGGGAGCAGCACTTCCATCCATAATGGGAATCTCTTGAGAGCTAAGCTCAATTATCAAATTGTCAATCCCCAGAACATGAAGGGTGGCTAACAGATGCTCTACCGTTTCGATGGAGACATTGCCCCGACGAATAGAAGTTGCATACCTTGTTTTAGACAGAAACTTAACCAGCGGTTTTACTGCGAAGTTTTTCAGGTCAGTCCGTTTAAAAATGATGCCGGTGCCAGCTCCTGCAGGCTTAAACCTGAGGCTTACCTCTTTTCCTGAATGAAGTCCTATACCAGAGCAACTGACCTCCTTCCTGATCGTCTTCTGCCTGAACATATCTTCCTTTCGTTATAAATAAAATATATAGCAAATATTATACCATATAAATTAAAAAATTGGATAGTCAATTATCCCTTTCCTTATTAATGAATTACTGTTGATACTCTTTTATTGAAATAAGGGAGCATCTTGCCGTTTTGTGTTGCAAATGCCACAATATTTAACCTATACTGTAGCAAAGAAGCCACACCTCCCCTACCCCTCTCCTCCAGGCAAGTCGAATTTCTTCAACTTTTTATATTCTGGCCCCTGAGGTTTCAAGATACTCTGGAAAAGATAAAAGCAGCCCACAGCTGCTTCCCCGAAAAATAGCTCCTGTCGCTTACCGATGGCGTTCACCCACTCATTTTGGTCTCTTAACTGCTTGATTCTTCCGATAGTCAAATGAGGGCTGAAAGCTCTTTTCTCTGGTGTAAAGCCCAAATCTCTCACCAAGGTCTCAATTTGCGAATAAAGCTGCTCTATCTGGTTCCCTTGCGACTCCATACCGACCCAGATAACCCTCGGTCTTGAGAGATTGGGAAAAGCCCCGAGACCTTTAATGCTTATTTTAAAGGGGGTGACCTCTCTTCCGCCCTTTGGAAGGATCTGGCATAATTGCTCTATTTTCTCCTCCGGCACCTCTCCCAGAAATCTTAAGGTGATATGAATATTAGCAGCCTCTACCCATTTGACTGAGGATCTAACCTCCCTCATTAACTCTTTCTGGAGTTTACCAATCTCCTCCTTCACTGCCGAAGGAATATCTGCTGCAATAAAAGCTCTCATTCCTCTGAGTAAAAAAATAAATCCCTAAATAATTTCAAAAATAAAAAACCCCCATACCATATAGGGGCCCACTTTTTCTAAAAGAGGATGGAAAGCCCTGCTGTGATCTTCCGTGGGAAGCCGAGGGGGTTAAGCTCTCTGAGGTTGAAGAAGCTAACTGCCCGGTCATCGAGGAGGTTTTTCAACAGCAGGTAGAACTCACCCCGGGCATCCCCTTCCCAGGGCAGGGAGAACCCCTGTCGCACCTGCAGGTCAAACGAAGAAAGGCTCCCCAGCCGCCTCAGCTCACTGCTCCCCTTTACATGACCCAGCTGCATGCGGTAGGTAGCCAGCAGCCGGGTCCCGATGGGCTCTAT
>Ga0224501_10005467_pt1 | contig 10013 bp, 7 predicted proteins | sample SF_Oct11_sed_USG_4_FD_169105 | JGI IMG/M metagenome (GOLD analysis project Ga0224501, IMG submission 169105) | Sediment microbial communities from San Francisco Bay, California, United States - SF_Oct11_sed_USGS_8_1 | ecosystem: Environmental > Aquatic > Marine > Sediment | place: USA...
GGGATCGAGCTCGATGGCCCGCAAGTATTCTCTCTCCGTGCCTTCTGCGTCAAACTCATAGCGCCATTTGACCTGAGCCAGGGCGACATGGGCTTCGGCAAGCATGTTGTCTATTTCCAGCGCACGGAGGGCCCCATCCCGGACCTTGGGATAAGCTTCTTTTGGCGGATATGTCCCGTATTCCGGGAGGAGGAGGTACGTTTGAGACAAACCGGCGTAGGCGAGAGCGTAATTCCGGTCGATCTGAAGCGCTTCATTGAAATACTCGATCGCTTTCCACAGGTCATCTTCTGTCCTCTTGTTCCAGAAAAAGCGCCCCTTGGAGTAGGCCACGAATGCATCGGAGTTTTCCGTGTACCGCCTGCTCATACGCTCAAGCTCAGCTCCTGTGAGCCTTAACTGGAGGCTGGAGATGATGGAATTGGTGATATCGTCCTGGACAGAAAATATCTCGGAGATGTTCCGGGTGTACTGCTGTCCCCAGATGCGGCTGTTATCACGCACCCTCAACAGCTCCACACTGATTGTTAACTCATCGCCGCGTCTTTGCATCCGGCTGACAAGCAACGCATCCACTCCGAGCTCCCGGCCCACCCTCTGGGGATCGATCTGCTGGCCCTTGTACTGGAATACCGAGCTGCGGGCGATAACCTTTTTGAGCTGGGGAAGTTGCGCCAGTCTGCTGATGATTCGCTCGGTGATTCCGTCGCTCAGATACTCAGTGTTGGGGTCGGCAAGAATATTCTGGAAAGGGAGCACAGCAATCGATTTTACGGCTCCTTCTCCCCTAAAAAACAGCAAGCCCCCGACTGCGATCACCAGGGCCAGAAGAAGAAGGGCGCTTCCATAGACGACTGCCCTGTTCCAATTCTTAACGCTTATTTTCACAGGCTTAGGCCTTCTCCGGGGAAGAATCTTCTCTGTGGTGGTGATCTCTTTCTCGATAGCGGTCAGGTCCGTGAGCAGTTCCTCAGCCGTTTGATACCTCTGCGACTTATCCTTTTCCATGCATCTCATGATCACCCGGCTGAAGTCTCGGGGAATCTGCTCGTTAATCTCCCTCGGATTGGGAGTGGGCTCTGTTTTGTGTTTCAGGGCGATGCTTAAGGAGCTCTCTCCCTCGAACGGCTGTTTGCCGGTCAGCATCTCGTAAAGGATGACGCCGAGCGAATAGATGTCAGACCTCTCATCAGCCTGAACGCCATCCACTTGCTCAGGAGACATGTACTCTGGCGTCCCGACCATCCTTCCGGCTCTGGTGATTCCCTTTGACTCGCTGGAGCGGGCAATCCCAAAATCCATGATCCGGACGTTCCCCTCTCTATCTATCATGATGTTACTGGGCTTCAGGTCCCTGTGCACCACGCCCAAATTATGGGCTTCAGCCAACCCTTCACACGCCTGTTTGGCAATATTGATCGCCGTTCCAATACTCAGTTGCTTGGTCATCCTGAGCATGCTCTTCAGGTCTTCGCCAGGCACGTATTCCATGGTGATGTAGTGCGTGCCCTCCTCTTCGTTCAAGTCGTACATGCGGCACACGTTTTTGTGGATGATCTTGCGCGCGAATTTCAGCTCGTTGCTGAAGCGGGCAATGGTCCTCTCGTCTGCGGCCACATCCGGATTCAGGAGCTTTAAGGCGACTTCTTCCTTTATCTTGTTATCAAATACTTTGTAGACCCGGCCCATGCCTCCTTTGCCTATCTCTTCGATCAACTCATACCTGTCGGCAAAAGTAGTCCCTCTTGCTAATCCCAGGACTGGGAACTGGAGGGTCTTGGTATGCAGAGCAGAGATGTCTTTTGAGGGGGGGAGGGGTGTGGCACACTTGTTGCAGTAGCGGCTGTTGTCAGGATTCTCGGATTGACATTTTGGGCACTTCATACCTGTTGTTGCCTCAGGCTTTCATGGTAAGAATATCAACTCAATTGAAAAGAGTCAAACTCTTTGGAATCGTTTCCCGTTTGAATGTATGTTTCCAATAAGTGATACGAAAATCCATGACTTCCCGTTCGAGAACAACCGACTTATCGAAAAACGATTACTAACGATCCTGAATTCAGTACCCGAAGAACCTGGGCAAGAAGAGACTGATGGCAGGGATGAACGTGACCAGGAAAAGAGCGACGAGCATAGCCAGAAAAAGAGGGAGCAGCGGGCGGATAACCTGGGCAATGCTGGTCCCAGCGATCCCGCACCCCACAAAAAGGACAGTGCCCACCGGCGGAGTACAGAGGCCGATGCTGAGGTTCAAGACCATGATGATGCCGAAATGGATGGGATCGACTCCCAACTGCGTCACTACAGGAAGAAAGATCGGAGTGAAGATCAAAACAGCCGGTGTGATGTCCATAAAAATGCCTACGAGCAGAAGGAAAAGGTTGATGATCAGCAGGATGACGACCTTACTGCTGGAAAGAGCCATGAGCGCGGCGCTGGTGTTCTGAGGGATATTCTCATAGGCGAATATCCAGGACATGCCCATGGAGGTTCCGACGAGCAGCAGGACGATAGCTGTCGTAGAAGCTGACTCCAGAAGGATCTTCGGCAGCTCTTTCCACTTGACTTCCCTGTAGATCAAGACCGAGAGGATAAAGGAATAGAGAACAGCCACAGCCGAAGCTTCAGTCGCCGTGAAATAGCCGGCAACGATTCCTCCGATAACCAGGACGATCAAAAAAAGGCTGGGCACGGCGTCAAGGAAGCGGAGGATACCGTCTTTGATCTTCAGCTTCTCGGACACAGGATACTTCTTCCTGTAGGCGATGACTCCGGCAACAACCATCAATGAGATACCAATGGTGATCCCGGGAAAATACCCGGCGACAAAAAGCGCCCCGATCGAGACTCCGCCGCTGGCCAGTGAATAGACGATGAGAATATTGCTGGGAGGGATGATCAATCCGGTTGTGGCTGAAGTCAAATTGACCACTACACTGTAATTCAGGTCATAGCCCTCTTTCTTCATGGTCGGGATCATGAATCCCCCGATGGCTGAAGCTGTGGCAACAGCCGAGCCGGAGATGGAGCCGAATAGCATGGCTGCCATGGTGTTGACAAAAGCCAGCCCCCCCGGAAACATGCCGACGAGGACCTTGGCAAAATCAATCAGGCGGCGGGCGATCCCTCCTCTGTTCATGAGCTGTCCGGAAAGGATGAAAAAGGGAATAGCCAGGAGAGCAAAGCTGTCCAGCCCGGTCGCCATCCGCTGGGCGACAGTGGTCAGGGCTGGCCCGCCTTCGATGCTCAGCAGCATGGTGGAGATCGTGGCTATCCCTATGCTGAAGGAGATGGGCACACCAAGGATGAGAAGAAGGGCAAAGCTGAAGATGAGGACCAGGATGGGAACGATCTCCATTCTTTTTCCTTAATTCAGCCGCTGCCTGCCGGGCTGACCTTTAGCTCCTCCTGTCCTTTTTCGGGCGAGCGGATTCTCTCCGCGAAAAATACTCCCGCATAGAACATGATCAGAAGTCCGCTCAGCGGAAGCACCAGATAGACATACCCCAATTGGATCCGCAGGGCAGCTGAGATCTGGTTCAACCGCAGAGTGATCGAAACCAGGCGGACGCCGCCGTAGACCATGACAAAAAAGGCGAAGAGGAAGACGAAAACCTGGATGGCTAATTCCGCCAGCCTTCCGGCCTTTACCGGGAGACTCTTGACCACCACATCGATCGCCAGATGCATCTTCTGGCCGGCAGCGTAGCCGGCTCCCAGCAAACCCACCCAGATCAAAAGAAACCTGGCCAGCTCCTCAGTGAAAGAGCTGGGATCTCTCAAGATGAAGCGCGTGAACACCTGCCACAGGACGTTCAACACGTTAGCCGCCATCAATATTATCAAGGCCCATTCCAGGATCTTATCGGCTCTCCTCTTCACTTTCTCCATCATCATCTCACCGCTTTAATCTCCTGAATGAGCTGATACATCTCAGGTTGCTGTTTGTATTCCTCGTAGATCGGTGTGACCTTCTCGGCAAAAAGGCTTTTATCAGGATAGAAGATCTGTACGCCCGACTTTTGAACATGCTCCAGCGCTACCTGCGTCGCCTCCTTCCACAGTCTCTTCTGGTGCAGGACGGACTCATCGACAGCCTCCTGGAGAAGGCTCTGGAATTCAGAGGAAAGGTCCCTCCAGATGGCAGTGCTGATGAGAAGAACGTCCGGTACGCCCGTGTGTTCGTCCAGAGAGTAGAATTTACAGACTTCATAATGCCGGGAAAGGTGAAAGCTGGGGGGATTGTTCTCCGCTCCATCCACCACTCCCTGCTGGAGGGCGGAATAGAGCTCGCCCCAGGCAATCGGCGTGGGCGAGCCGCCGAGCGCCTGGACCATCTTCATCGAGGTCGGGCTTTCCTGGGTGCGGATCTTCATCCCCTCCAGGTCTGAAGGCTTGAGGATGGGCTTATCCTTGGTGTAGAAACTCCGGCTCCCGGCATCATAAAAACACAGTCCCCGCAGCCAGTATTTCTCACCGGCCAGGAGCAGTTTCCTGCCGATCTCCCCTTCCAGGACTTTGAAGCAGTGCTCCTGATCCCGGAAAATGTAGGGCAGGCTCAAAACGCTCATGGAAGGCACAAAGCCCTCTAAAACGCTGCAGGAGACTTTGGTCATCCCCAGGCTTCCGATCTGGAGAAGCTCCAGACATTCCCGCTCAGAGCCCAGCTGCTCACTGGGATAGATGTCGATTCTCAGCCTGCCGCGGGACTTTTCAAAAACTCTCTCAGCCAGGAACTCCATGGCTTGATGGACAGGATGCGTCGGGTCCAGGCCATGAGCCAGCTTGATGACTTTTATCTTCTTATCGGGACTGCAAGAAGAAGCAAAAAGGCAGCAGGCGATGAGGAGAGACAGAATGACTGGCCTTATTTTTCCTTTAATGGAATCCTTCATCTGTCTGAATTATTCATAAAATATGCCGATTCGATATCTTCATTTTACAAAAATGGGACAGTCCCCATTTTATTTTATTCTCAAGTCCTTGATCGAAGCTTTCTATTTTGGACATTATATATTTAATAAGTCAGTTATTTTTGTTAAAAGCCCGGATTACTCGATTTTGGGCTTGACCACTTCGGCCCCGAGCTTTTCCAGCCTGGTCCTCAAGCGGGCATACATCCTTTCACCGCTGTACATGCCGATGATGGAGCCACCCGAGCCGGCGAACTTGGCTGAAGCTCCGCAGTCGCGTGCGGCCCGAACCAATTCGAAATTGCCTTCGCTGATCTTCATGATCCGGCTTCTCAGGTTAAAATTCTCGTTCATCAGGTCACGAAACTGCTCGAAGTTCCCCTGCAGAAGGGCCTTTTTCCCGGTCTCGGCTATTTCGGCCAGGCGCTTTAGAGTATCCAGTACCAACTTATCACCTCGCTCATAGCCCATCCGGATGTCATCCAGGACCTGGCCCGAAACCTTCCCCAGCGTCGGTTTATAGGCAAGATAGAGGTCGGGAAGGAGCTTCGGGTCCAGCCGCTCATAAATACCGTACCCTTTTTCTTCAATGACCTGCTGGTTTAAATCCATGTAGACACACCCCCCGTAGACCTGAACAACCCTGTCCATCAACCCGGCGTTGATTCCCAGCTCCTTCGACTCCGCTTCCAGGATCAAGGAAGGAAGGACTTCGTGCGGGATATCCACCTTATAAAATTCCATCAGAGCCCGTATTACAGCAGTGATGATGGCACTTGAGCCTCCCAGGCCGAGCTGGCGGGGGATGTTGGATTCATAGCGAATGCTGAAGTTCTTATCCTCCAGTTGAATGCTCTGGTCCTGGCAGTGATCAAAAAATTTTTTAATGGCCGCTTTAACCAGGCGAATCCCGCTGTAGTAACCGTAAAGCTCGATGTTCACCACGAGCTCCCGGATATTCTTGTAGACACCCGTACCCAGACTGCAGGGCTCAATATTGAGTTCCTTCGATTCCCTGAGGGAAACAGAGGCATAAAAATTTTTAACGGCGACGGCAATGATCTTTCCGAAGTACCCGTCAGAAGGATTGCCGAGCAGGCCTGCCCGGGCGTAGGCACGGCTTTCGATGGTCATTATCCTATATTTTACTTTTTTTTACAGAAGGAGCAACTCATCGTTCAGAGCGCAGCCAGGACACCTCTGACATATCCGAGAGATTCCGCTACTCCGGGAAGAGGATCTTGAGCATCCTTTTCGAATTCAAAGGACGCTGTTCCCTTATATTTGATTTTGAGGAGAGTGCGGATGAACCGGGGGATATCGATGACACCTCGGCCAATCTCCACGGTGCTCCCCTCTTCAGCCCTTGCCGAGACATCCTTGATATGCACGTCATGCAGGCGGTCAGCGAATTTCTCAGCGGACTCAGAGGCATCAACACCGCAGCGCTCGGTGTGTCCGATATCGATGCACAGCCCTATCCGAGGGTCAAGGTCTTTGATCCTCATGTAAGCGCTCTCGGGAGTCGGATACAGCTTATCAGTCGGACCGTGATTGTGAATGGCCAGTCGAATATCGAATTCCTTGACCTTCCTGTCCACCAGTCCCAACAGCTCATGGTTCGGGACCCCGATGATGATTTCCATTCCCGCAGCCCTGGCGTAGTGGAAAGCCCGGTTGACTTCATCTTCGTTCTCCATGTAGACCACGCCGCAGCCGTAAAGCTCAAGGCCGGACTCCTTGACTTTCCTGGCCACAGCCTTGAGCTCTTCTTCGCTGCTTTCCAGGGGAAGATGAAAGCTCTTAAAAGCGATTCTCTTGAGCCCCAGCCTCCTGGTCATGGCCAGAGTGTCATCTAGGGAAAATTCTCGGAAGGTATAGGAAGCCATTCCCAGGTCCAGATTTTTCTGTGAAGTCCCGGTCCTACTGTTCGGGCTTGCACAGGGAACCTGCGCCAAGGAGTGCAGAGAGGCAGCCGCCACGCCCATTCCAGCCAGTTTAAAAAAATCCCTTCGTGTTCTTTTTTTCATGGTTTTTCCTCTCCAGAGAGAAATCTTATTCACCTACTATACATTTTTGCGCTCGACTTTTCCATAAAAAGGGACCGCACATTTCTGTGATGAGGGAACCATCTAATCTAAAGTAAATGCAGTAAATAAGGTTACAATTTCTTTGAGGGCCTGGATGCCCCCTCAGCCCCCGGACCCCGAGGGAACCAGTCCCGTCGGTTCCCCCCGTCGGATAAGCCGACGGGTCCCCCCTCCGCTACGGGGGCTCGAGGGGGGCATCCAGGCCCGCTCAATAGAGGATGTCACACGAATTATTGCGTTAATACAAGTTGAGATGTAAAGCGACGGTTTCCCTCCATCCGTAGCCCATGGAGGAGGGTGGGAGGGTCTTGGCGGGGATGGAGGGGAATCGGCGCTTTAACAGACATCACAGAAAAGGCGATCCCAAACTTTTTATTGATAATTTAGAGCAGGTTTGACATGATACTAAAAAAGCAAGGCCTGGCCATGAACAGAGCCCGGAGCAAAGACGCACTTTCAAATAAGTTCCTACCCAAATACTGTATTTTCATTATTCTTTCCTTAATTCTTATCTCCTGCAGCCCGAAGTCGAATCAGGCATCAATGCAGGAAATCCGGCATGAACAGAATTCACTGACAGCTGAAGAGAAAGCGGCAGGCTGGATACTCCTCTTCGACGGCAGGACATTCAACGGCTGGCGCGGACTGGGCCGGGAAGGGATTCCTGAAGGACATTGGGTCATAGAAGAGGGTGCGATCAAAAAAGTACCCAGTAAAGACGTGCCCCGGCAGGCAGACGGGCAGCCTCTGGAAGGGGGCGACCTGATGACTATTGAAACCTTCGAGGATTTCGAGATCTGCCTGGAATGGAAGATCAGTCCTGGAGGTAACAGCGGCATCAAATACAACGTCTCGGAACAAATGTCAATCTCCCTTCCGCCCAGGTATGCGGCGCTGGGCTTCGAATACCAGGTCCTTGACGATGAGACGCACCCGGATGCAAAAATCGGCGCGAACCGTACTGCGGCCGCCCTCTACGACCTGATCGAACCCGAAGGAAAAAAACTCAAACCTGTTGGAGAATACAACACAGCCCGGATCGTCTTTACCGGCAGCCACGGAGAACACTGGCTCAACGGAGTCAAGGTCCTGGAGTACGAGCTGGGAACACCTGAAATGAAATCATTTGTTGCCGCCAGCAAATACAAGATCATCCCGGATTTTGCCAAAAGGCGGACCGGACATATCATTCTCCAGGACCACGGAGATGCGGTCTGGTACCGCAACATCAAAATCCGTATTAAGGGGTCGGATTAAGGGATTGCATCTTAGCATTTAGCATTTAAAATGAAATAGAATCATTTTGTAAGAAATGTCAAAGGAAGGTTAACCATGAGTCAAGAAAAAATCACCCGCCGGAAATTCATAAAGACCGTCTCTGCGGCTGCGGCAGGCGCGGCCATAAGCCTTCCCGCATTCAGCTACCGCCGCATCTTGAAATCCAACGACCGCGTGAGGGTCGGGATCGTCGGCTTCTCCGACCGGGCCCGGTACACACTCATCCCCTCATTCCAGAGTCATGCAGATTCGATGAACTTCGAAATTACGGCTGTGTCGGATATCTGGAAAATCCGCAGGGAAGAGGGAAAGGACTTTCTTCAGAAACTGACAGGCAGAAAGATCGCCGGGATGCGCAACAACCAGGAGCTTTATGAATCAGGAGAGGTGGATGCGGTGATCGTCAGCACCGCTGACTTCCAGCATGCGCTCCACTGCATTCAGGCTGTGGAAGCCGGCTGCGATGCGTACGTGGAGAAGCCGTTCGCCAACACCATGAAAGATGCCCGGGCAGCGCTGATAGCGGTCAAGGCCAGCGGAAAGATCGTCCAGATCGGGACCCAGCGCCGGAGCGCGATGAACTATATTCAGGCTAATGAATTCATCCGTTCAGGCCGCTTCGGAGACATCGTCTCGGTAGAGATGACCTGGAATGTGAATCAGCCGGGACGCTGGCGCCGGCCTCATCTGGTGGAAATATTGCGTCAGGAAGATGTGGACTGGAAGCGCTACCTCATGAACCGCCCTTATGAGCCCTGGAATCCCCGCAAATACATCGAATACCGCCTCTTCTGGCCCTATTCATCCGGGATTCCCTGCCAGTGGATGGTTCACCAGATCGACACCGTGCACTGGTTCACAGGGCTGCCGCACCCGAGAAGCGTTGTGGTCAACGGCGGGCTGTACCTGTGGAAAGATGGACGGAAGAACTGGGATACGCTCACGGCTGTTTTTGATTACGGGCCAGTCAGGAATAAGTCCAAGGGTTTTCAAGTCGTGTACTCATCGCGGCAAACAAATTCAGCCGGAAGCGTCAAAGAGCTGTATTTCTCCAACGGAGGCACGCTCAACCTGGCCACCAACACGATCACGCCGGACGGCGGCCTGACCCAGAGGATGGCAGAAGCCATGGGCATGAAAGAGAACAGGCTTCCCGAAATGTCCATTTCAGAAGCGGGCGGAGTGGAAACAGCAGCTGATACGGGAACGGATGACGCCAGCTCCGCGCATATGCGCAACTGGATGGAATGCGTGCGCACCAGGAAGACGCCGAATGCGGATATCCAGGCGGGATACGATCATTCGGTGGCGCTCTGCATGACCATTAAAGCGATGCACACCGGCAGGCGCGTGACCTTCAACGATGAAAAACAGAAAGTGGCGCTCAAAAAGAAAAGCTCATGATTGGCCGGGTTTCCAGCCTTTCATGCTGTCATAGACTTCCTTGAGTATCCTCACGCATTCATCCATCTGTTCCTTGGTATGATTCGCGGACACCGAGAGTCTCAACCTGGTCTTATTCTTGGAAACAGCGGGATAGGTGACAACACCTGTGTATAATCCTCTCTGCTGGAGTCTTTTGCTGATCTCCCGCAGCCTCAAATCTGCCCCGGCCATGACCGGAACCACAGGAGATTTCGTCTCAGCTATATCCAGGCCGGCTTCTCTGAGCCTGGCATGCATATACCTGGTGTTTTCCCATAGCTTTTTGAGGGCGGATTTATCTTTACGG
>Ga0224501_10005468_pt1 | contig 10012 bp, 5 predicted proteins | sample SF_Oct11_sed_USG_4_FD_169105 | JGI IMG/M metagenome (GOLD analysis project Ga0224501, IMG submission 169105) | Sediment microbial communities from San Francisco Bay, California, United States - SF_Oct11_sed_USGS_8_1 | ecosystem: Environmental > Aquatic > Marine > Sediment | place: USA...
AGTCTTGCATGGTTATCTGTGAATAAAAATAACGCAACCTGACAATCCACCACCATCACAACTAAGCAGAGGTTTCTGCTAATGCCAACAACAACAACAACAACAACAACAACAACAACAACAACAACACTGGATAAATCCCAATAAACAATGGAACAAAATGAATGATTATATGAACAACAACAAGAGGTTATGGCCAGCAATAAACCTAGTATCTGTAAAGGATTGTTTACACTTGAAACCCATAGAGAGTGGGTAATAACAGACAACTTTTCACGCTTTGAGTTGGCTCCTTACGGGAACATTAAGATGATGCTGGGGACAGTTAGGACCTTCGACGCTCAGCAGGGTGTGATGACCTTACGTCAGAGTAAGACTGAGTTCTCACTGGCCCTTTTTGGTTGGGTAGCTTGGGTTCCAACAATGAGTCATTGGGAAAAAAAATTGAAGCACCAACCTCCAACTCCTGTATCACAGCATCATCATCTAAACCGAAATCCTTTTCTAAATCTTGTTGCAGAAAGTGAACAAACGACTCCATGGACATTCGCAGAAGCTTCTCTACAATACCCAGAAAATGGCGAATGATGGCGGTGTTGCGTGACGTGCCGCGGTCCACTCACTAGAGAAGCCTGTGGGGGCGTGGTGGCGCACTGGAGAAACACGCAGGGGCGTGGTGGTGCACTGGGGAAACACGAGGGGTCATGATGGTGCACTGGAGAAACACGCGGGGGCATGGTAATGCGCCGGAGAAACACGTGGAGCGTGGTAAAGCATCGAGGGCTGAGAATCAAGTACAGCAGAAAATAAGGCCTGGGGACGTGGTGCATGACATCAAGTTCCGTGCACTGATAGAGAGAGGCGTATCACACTGGTTTACATACTTTTGTGAATCTTGAATATAGTGAAGGCCATCGGTACAAGGATCCTCTCACCCTCCAACATGTATATATCATACAGTCGCAGTGTCAGCGTGAACGGCGTCTACAATAGGCTTAACTGGTTAAATTATAAATATCTCCGGACGAGATCAGAGCTCAGCTCGGGGCAGAGAATGGACGAGAATACAGCTGCTTTCTTCGGCTCCCTATATAAGAAAAGGCACGAGAAGACAATTTAAGCAATAAGCACTTCACAGCGCTGCCGGCCTCCGTCTCGGCGTCAGAAAATTTATACCGAGGTAAATATGCTATGATTTATAACTCAGTCAAATCATAGTTGAGTACACAATTTCTGTTTCAGACACTCATTTCGGCGACTGTGAAGGGCAAATTTGTTTCCCTATTCAGAGATCAGTCTAGAGCTCATTCCCTGTTAGGATTCAGGCGCAAAGTTCCCTCAGCTTCTTGAATTGAAAAGATCAGATATAGTTTGGCCTGATGCTGAAATAGACTGAGGGTTATTTCCTCAGTTCAGTCAGTCGGCAGTCATCAAGACTTACCCTATCCAGGAAGCACTGCATGAACCATTTGATCGCATAAAGACTAGGCGGTATCATGTTGGAGTTCTGAAACAGCATAAAAAATATCATCAGCATCAATACAGACCGATACTCAGAAGTGAGTTCTTCAGCCTACCACCACCACGAGACTTGCCAAAAACACAGCCTCTGCCATTAAAACAAATCACAAAGAACACATCACCGGATGCTAGGATTTACAATGCTGTATTATATACTTACCATGTATTTGTAAATTTTCGGCATGAATTTCTTCAGGGTTGCCTCAAAATGATCCTGAAACCTGAGCAGCTTGGGAAAGCCTGGGATGAACAGACCTGCAAATAGTCGAAAAATATCATCACATCAGCTACAAGATGATGAAACACTTAATGGGGGTGGAAAAAAGATCAGATATTATGGTTGACAATTCGTTAGATTCCATTCATTAGCAGTAATTTTAGCTGGAGTTATCCACTCTTGAACAGAAATATCCATGGGAAGACAAACCTAGTCTTAAACAAAAAGCCAGTAGCTTCCACCACACGATGCATTCACCTTGGTAATAGCCCACTATGGATCATCCAAATATATCATGACAGTACCCTACCATCACAGAGTGCACCACTCCCCCTACATAACACTCAGTGTAACTGAGTATAACCTACCGTGCATGGCATGTTTCTTATTGGTCAGCAGTTGACTGAGTCCCCAGAAGGCATCCTCCTCATCCATGTACATGAGTAGGAGTGCGGCGATCTGTGACATACCCTGACAATACCCCACCTCTGTATTATACATTGAGTATGCAGCCAACACGTGGAACAGATGTGTCTGCCTACGGAGAACAGAAAGACAGTTAGTGGTGGGGATGGATTGGCCCGCCCGACTGGTCTGATCATAACAAAATCTGAACGCCGAGTCAGAACAGGCACCACAGCTATCATGATATGAGCTCTGTATGACTGAGGCACACATCCGGGATGCTTTTACTCACTTTATGCCGTATCTCTCACGGAACATGACGTGGTTACGATATGTGCGATTCACGTCAAGGTCTATTTGCCGGATATCCGGGGAGGTAGTGCGCGCCCGCTCTCTCATCTGTCGGTAAACGTCGCGCTGAGCTTCTTTCATCTCATCCACTCGCAGCAGCTTCTTCCATATGACGCTACGCCACCGGTCGGGAATTCCTTTATAGACGCGAGCTCGCAGCTGTAACGGGCAGAGTCAGAGGAGAGGTGAGAGGTTAGCTGGTTAACCCGAACGGCTGATAAGAGCGATGAAAGGTCTGACCACCACTATCCGCTGTACAACGCAATGAATCATAAAGGCAGGTAGTAAGGGAAACATCAGGCCCTTCGAAGTGTAGCATGTGAGTGTTACACGACGTATCCCTACAGAGCCGGGTGTATAAGATATGGTATATATGTCTATGGCGGGTAATAATCTGGGGGCCATTCAGAGGCGCTCGGCGGGTGACCCAAAGGCGTCGAGAACGAGCCATGCGCAGGAATAGAGCGTCAGGGCTGAAAGCAGAGAGAGGGTAACGAAAATATTGTGAGTCACTTCGAGGTAAAATTAGTGCTGGCAATGCGGAGAAAGGTGCAGTCTGTGTTACGCATAGGCCAAGATGCCAGTCAAGCCACTGGGTCAGACAGCATGGCCTATCATTTGAGGCAGCCGAGCTGACAGGATGGCCTAAGGAGGGCTGTACAACAAATTACCTTAGCCAGATGAGCGGAGTCAGTCTAAACAACAAACGGATAACTGAGCGTAGGCAGCTGGCAGCTAGGGAATGAGTGGGTTTGCTTAGAACCAGCTACTGACTGTGGACCAACTAGTGACAGGAAGGGTCGGAGACGGTAATACAAGCCACTACTGTCACACCATGGGATACAGAAGAGAAATGGCCGTTAATTGAGTATCAAGTCGGTCACAGTGATCAATGACGGAGTGACAAACATTTATAGATTGCCCAGTCACCATTGTTACTGAACCAACCTTCTCTCCCCCGTAATATTTTTTCCAGGCTGAGTTCATCTTTTGCCATTTGTTGGCGCGTTCAGCTTCCTTTGTCGCTGATAATTTCTCCTCCTCACCGCGGGTGTCCGGCAGACGGCTGTCACTACAAGGTTAGAGATGCGACTGGGTCATGTGGTAGGTAGTTGACAGAAAAATTTCTTCAGACTGTAATGTGACCACATCATGAGCCATAATGAATAAACCCATTATGGAGTTATTACCTGAAGCCATAACCGGTGTAGTTACGTGGCAAGACTTACTGAATGAAGCCATAGCGATCTGTTGTGTGATAAACCTCAAATGCCGGGTTCTCCCATTCATCGACGGGTGCCTCAGGGTCAAGGCCACGATCATACCGTCTTACAATCTCCGCGCGCTCTCTGGCTGCATTTAGCAAGGCAGTGTCATCATCCTGCCCATAACCTACAAGACAGAACCCATCGACTGACCACACACTGAGTCATAACACAGAGCGTGAGATCATTATTCAGGGGAACCTAGATAGCTATTTTCCAAGACACTAATTCAATGAGAGATGTTCTCAGTAAATTCGCATAGTGAAAACCGGCGCAGTGGTGCTGATCAGTAACATTCTTTATGATTGTGAAGGAAGGAAGAATTGGGGGCTGTTTGACTCACCCATGTTTTAATGTCAGTGAGGACTAAACCTCATGAGTTCATTTTGGACTGCAGCGTCACAGTCAGACTAATCAATCTGTCGTCCCCTAACAGGAAAGATAGGTCTCTTATATGTCACAGCCACTGAATGAGATCAGCTGGCTCTGAGAACTGCTGTCCGGGCTCGTCTGTAAATGAAGAAAACAATAACTGACTTGACAAGGTCCTATAAGCCTTCGCCGTCGCCGCGACGCGTGCTGAGAGGGCAATCGTTATTGGTCCTACTAACCAGCAGGCTAAGAAGCTGAATTAGAAGCTGAGTGCGAGAGTCTGTTAGAAATAATCTGATGGAACCAGGTTTGGGTTTATCCTATGAAGTGCCAGCCTGCCAGGTAATTGCAGGCAGTGAGGGCCCTACGGATGAAACTATCTGTGTGCCCCTGCTAAAGGTTTTCGCTGCTAGCAGCATATAATACCATTTTTTTGGAATTGGCCAGGGTGGTTTGTGAAAGGGACTTCAAACTACCTTCATTTGATAGTCGGATTGAGGCTCGATGTAGGCGTAAAACAAAATTTTAATATTTACCGAGGGGAAGGGGGGTGTCTGTCAAACAGGCTTTGTTCAACAGTCTATGCAACAATCTGAGAGATTACTCTGGGTTGTCATTAGAACGGTACTGTACAAGTTATTATGTGCAGAGGAAGAAAGCCCAAACCAACACAGATCTCAGGCGATCCCGGCCGGGAAAGGAGCTGGTAATCCTCAGAGGTAATCCAGTAATCCGAACTAAGCCATTATCTGGTTCCCCGGGTACACGTGCGCGTCTCAGCTGTCAATCCCATCATCACAATACTAAGACCTGCACATCACCAAGCACCCACTAAAGCCTAGGATGAGTTAATCAAATATCATTAGATCACATTGAGAGGCAAAAGGGTAGCCTAAATGGGACTGGGTGAATGGCTTCTGTTATGTCTACAGGCATGAAGCGAAACATGAAAAAAACAGCTGAAATCTCTCACATAAAAACGAACAGTGTAATTGAAAAGAAAGACTAAGTCGGAGGATAGCATGGTGCATGCTACGCCGAGATACCGACTAGTCAAGAGCTACCAAACTCTCGTTGTGTAAAGGTCAAATTATACACAACAGTGGAGAATAACTGTGAGCTGGCCTAATTCAATATGTGTACCCTTTACAGGTTATAGAGGTTAGTGTAAACCACTAGACTAGCCTACAGCGAGATTTTCAGGAGTCCAGTACAGACAGATCACTGAAATCGGGGTTAGGTAAATCGCACCGCGAGCGTAAGACAAAGATCGATAATAATCAAGACTAAACGTCAATCAGTGAACAATGCACTAATTAGAGACTAGCTACATGTACATGCCAGGTTACTCAGTCAGGTAACTGCTTAGGCAGCGGTGGGAAGGGGAACAGTAAAAACTAATGCCGCCTGCTGACTCTGAGCCCATAGGCTGATCTAATAAATCCTACACTAATAATTGCTGTCTGGTCACAGTCATTGACTATTCGTCAAGACCCAAGGCAAAATATGCATTGCGGTGACCTTGGCTATCACCAGCTGACGGCTTGCGGAACCAATGCCAAATCATTGGCTGACTAACAAGGCGGGCGGGCGGCGACAGGGCTTCAGTGAACTTACTACTTACAGCGCCTGAGGCTGTTAGGAAGATTTCAATAGGAGGCTGCCGAGTCTCCACTAAGCTTCTTAATCTAAAATCAATGCCAAGAGTGACAGAGGGTGAATGAAACACTGGCAGCAGTTAACCTAAGCCAGGGTGGGTTGGGTCAGTTTAATGTGAGGTTTGAGAGCAGAATAGTGGAATAAGACTGGTGTAGACCTGAATGACTCACAGAATGAAAACGGCAGTTTCACTACTAGTGAAAGAGCATTCAGGGGTGTTCCTGATATAACAAATCATTCATAAACAATCTATAGGTGTCTAACCATTGCGTTTCTAATCACTATGTACCCTAACCACTGAAATTAAAACAATTACTATTGGAAGTTTACCAGTTTAGCAGTAGGGGTCGAAGTGATCTCATACTTGCTCAGTGTAGGCTAAGTGGTAGCATTGAAAATCAGAGCAAGAATGCGTACATGCAACAAATAGGTTTACTTATTTATTTTCAAATTCCTCAGTTTTACATGTAGTACCTAAACGTGCAGTTCACTCAAAGACGATAAGTGGAATATCCACCCTCCTACCACAATCCCAAATAGCTTGAAATAAACTTACATACCAGTCTTTCAGGTTTTTAGAGAGGTACTCATTGGATGGTAACAAGTACTTAGTGACTCATTATCTATGATAGTCAGTAAATGGGTACTGAATGACTACCGAATTATTGTGACACTGACCCAAGTGATCATCAACATAAGATCATTCTTCAGTGGTCGCCAATCTTTTAATAAACCTCTACAAGGCTAAGAATGACTTTGGGTTCCTAACTGGGGTGCTGTGAGGTCACTCCGAAGTAGCCCACCCAAGCCAGTGATTGTTAGTGGAATTGAAAACCTTACGGTGATTTATTTTGTCTTTTTGCCGACTATGTCATAGATGGCGAAGCAGGCGAGTTGGTATTGGTTTCGGTTTTATTAACTTCAAACTCTTCGTAATTTTTCATGTAAATTAAATAAGGCTACTAGGTTAGTTACCGGGTTAATTACTGGGCTACTGACAGACCCGTTCTCACTCTCACACTCAAACATCATAGTTACAGACTTACAGTTACAGGTATACTACTACTAGCCATACACAGTTTTTACTAGTTTTCTTAAAAATAAAAACTACCAATAATAGTACAAGCCTAGTCAATATGGTCTACACAGCAGTATTAGTATCACTGCTGTCACAAAATAATCAACCCTGCTGAACAAAATCCGTCCGATGAATCCGGACTAAGGTTGGTGACCCAAAAACTCACCTCACTCCTCAGCCTCGGACTCAGTCGCACACAATGAGACTAAGACTAAGAGTCATACTCACAGTCACCGAGTCAGCATGGATGAAACATGTATGATAGACTATGACTGAACATTCATTTCATGAACTAATGAAGGCAAAGCTGGGAGACACTCGCTCTCTCTAATGTCTTACTCTTCGTAGTTACTCTTACTCTAGTTTTAGTTCTAACTCTAACTCTAAGTTACTAACTAGCTAAGTTAGACTTAGTTAGTACACAGCTGCACAACGACAGAGGGCGATCCTCTGAGTATAGCTTAACTTATAACTATGACAGATTTAGGACCAAGTCAATCACAGATGACTGTGACGCGCGTGACTGTCCTACTGTGTGTGAGGGAACTCGTAAACATGCACATAACAAATACAACACACAACAGTTCACACTTTACGGTAAAGTGTGAACTGTTGTGTGTTGTTCTTGTTATGTGAATGTTTGACTTGTCACTCTCACTCGTCACTCACTCACTCCACTGACTTTGAGTTTGACTTTGAGTTTGACCACTCGCACTCGCAGTCAAAAGTCATATTCATTGTCGGTCAGTCTGAGTACGACGATCCCTGGTGGATTTCTACATCGTCGGCATACCTTATAGTCCAGCGATTGTCCAACAAGCTCGATCCAAACAGCACGCAACAGATATAATACAAATAATTTAGTTTGTTCCTGTACTCGGAACTTGGAGTCGGATAATCAGAAAACGCCGGAAATCTTCAGCAGAAAGATACCGCCCATAGGTCACGTGATTATTACTGTACAAATCGCAAACAAATTGGTGCATATAAATGTAACATATTACCAATTTAGTGAATGTCTGCCCGTTTAGTATGAATATTGTTTGTTATTCTCTCCAATTTACGGCCATTTACAGGTTTAGACAATCTGATGAATCTATCAGTTATTAGAGACTATCCTACTAAGGAAAGACAACTCGAAAAGACAACTCTGCGCACTCGATCACGGCTTTTTTCTTGAATTTTCATGGCTTAGGTAGAGAATGTAGACTAGATGTAGATTATGTAAAACCACTAAATCATCAATGATCTACATTATAGACCATTGAAGACTTAGTAGTTCACTATCCTGGCCAGTGTTTATCTACTTTACGATGTTCTCAAAATTGATGATGAGGTATGGCCCATGCTGCCTACCCGATCTTCAGATTCAACAAAACGGCCAGTTCAGTTGCTAGCCACGCGGTCTGTGTACAAATGGCACAGTCAATGACTGTACCATTTGCTCATTTCCCTGACCCACTCCACACTTTGTACTTTGAATGCATCATCATCTCCCGTTATCAACATTCGCCATTTGATGTGTTATTAGACACCAAACTAGGCCATATAGTATACACCTTAGTTACTCGACAGATCATTGCTGAGTAAACAGATCAATGCGCTATGCCCCGCTGTATCCACTATGGCCATGTATACAGTTAGTGGTTAGTGAGTAAGGGGCTAGATTTTATGATCACCAGTAGTTAGTCAACATAAAAATGTATTTACAGGCACAGCTCACAGCTTTGTGACAAATCACTGGGGCTTTATTATGTATATCTCCACCAAATAACCCACATCATCTATGGCAGTTTTACAGAAAAATATGTCGTGCACCATGTATGTCAAAGGAAACATTAATAAAAACAAATCACAAGTAGATATATAGAGTTGACACTATGTATAGTGAGTGCACGTAGTTGATTGTCAGGTTACTGCGAGTTCAGATAGGAGAGAGTCCTCCAATTCCGCCATAACTCCTTAGGAAAAAAATGGACACTTAAATTACAATATAAAAAATAGCAAAGCTGTTACATTACGACAGGCTGAGAGGTGCTAGCAAGAAGCATTACAGAAAGTAGAGATTTGCTCTTATCCTTGGATGGGGTCTGGTGAGAAGAAATTTTCATCTCAGAACAGGTTGGTGGTCAGCGGACGCTTGTTTTGCTGTGGAATGTGTCTCTCAGTATACAACCACTAGAATTGGTAACGAATCAGCCGTTCAATCAGCGAATCACGGGGTGAGCGAGCGCACGCTTACAGAGTCTGATAGTTACGGCCTTTGCCCCGTTTCTGCATAAAGCATTTAAATCCAACGAAGCCGAGTACCAGCAAACCTGCAATATATAAGATCACATGATCACAAGATCACATGACATTCTTTCTGAATTTTTATGGAGAAAAAATTTGGCCAGCATCGATAAAACGACTGGGGTTTTATCCATGAGGTCAAAAATGCTTTATACTGCAGATTGTAAAACAGACAGTCTTATAAGGTACCAGACCATTATTTTATCAACAAACTCTGACACTTAAATGGATTTCAAATTCCTTGCGGGTTGTTTTTCTACTAAAAGGTGTGAAGTTTGAATTTGGCCATCAGCGAGAGAACATCCACGTTAGAAAAAAACCGCCACGATGTGACAAGTAGGCAGGATGAAAAATCGCTGTTCCAGACTCGGGCTATTGCTAAAAGGGTTTGGAGTGCACAAAGGTTTCTACTTATCTCAAGGAAGTCAAACAGTGTATGGGCCAATCCAAATTGATAGTGAGTCACACTACCTATCAGCAAATCATACAAAAGATATCTCACTCACTGAAATCCGGCTGTATATTTAATGACACAATATCACTAGTCTGCACGCTTTGATCCCCGATAGAGCCCATGTTTTAGGAACTGTAAACTGTATAGCTACTCGGATGATCAGACTGGTTTTGTCAAACTCGGTAACCCAGAAATTTAGCAGCAAAAATCTTTTTACTGGACACAGTCTCCTCGACCATTTGTGTGAATTATCTGGATATTACTAGGGACCACATAGATAGATACATGGAAGCTGATCACACTTTTGATTCGGCCCAGAGCCACTACCCCCGATTCAGCCCAGTTCGATCCATGGGGACCCAGTGGATCAGCCCTGTGTTGAGTTTAACATCGCTTTC
>Ga0224501_10005469_pt1 | contig 10010 bp, 6 predicted proteins | sample SF_Oct11_sed_USG_4_FD_169105 | JGI IMG/M metagenome (GOLD analysis project Ga0224501, IMG submission 169105) | Sediment microbial communities from San Francisco Bay, California, United States - SF_Oct11_sed_USGS_8_1 | ecosystem: Environmental > Aquatic > Marine > Sediment | place: USA...
CAATAATAAAACATTCTGGCGCGGCGATGTCTTCTAGGTTTATTCCGCCAAAGGTCGGCCCAAGGTAACGCACCGCACCAATAAATTCTTCAACGTCGGTGGTATCGACCTCAATATCGATGCCGTCAATGTCGGCAAAGCGCTTAAATAAAACCGCCTTGCCTTCCATCACCGGCTTTGATGCTTGCGCGCCCAAATTGCCAAGCCCCAATACCGCCGTACCATTGGAAATAACCGCAACCAGATTTCCTTTGGCGGTGTAATCATAGGCAAGGGTTTTATCGCGCTCTATTTCCAGACACGGCGCGGCGACACCGGGTGAATAAGCAAGCGAAAGATCGCGCTGGCTGGTCAGCGGCTTGGTTGCCCTGATTTCAATTTTTCCCGGCCGCCCGCAGGAATGCAGCGTTAATGCCTCTTGGTCGGTGGTATGGCTCGATTTATCGCTCATGATTTACCATTCATTTTTTATTTTAAGTGTTTGGCTGTGGTCCGTTGGGTTGAATCTAAGGCTCAACAGGCCGTGCGCCAAGGTGATTTTTAATAAACTTTAGTGGCAAAACCGCCCAAGACAGCATTAGTATGCCAATTATGGCAAAAATCAAAAAACCACGCTCTATCATTGACCGCAAGCGCCTTAGTGGAAAGCTGGAAGAAATATGCAAAAGCGCGCCTGGGGGCAAAATTGATCAGCAGATTAATCAAAATATTCTGGCTGAATTCAAAGAGGTATTAGAAAAAGGTCACAATGAAATAAAGTCACGCTTTGAAAGCAGGGAAGAAGACGGGGGCCAAACATATAAAAACGGTTCATACCTGTTGGACCAGATTGTCGTAAGCCTGCATGAATTTGCGACCCAGCATATTGCCCCGCCCGCACCCAAAAGCACAAAAAAAGATGGCAACCAACAATTTTCAATTATTGCTACCGGCGGCTATGGCCGGGCGGAAATAGCACCATATTCCGATATTGATTTGATGTTTTTATTTAAACGCAAACCCGTACGCACGGAAGAAAAGCTGGTCGAATGGATGCTTTATATGTTGTGGGATTTGGGCCTGAAGGTCGGCCACGCCACCCGCTCGGTCAATGAGGCAATTAAAACCGCCAAGGAAGACCACACCGTTCGCACCAGTTTGCTTGATGCCAGAATAGTATCGGGTTCGGATGAATTGTTTAAAGTATTTTCCGAACGCTTTGTGCGCGAAATGCTATCTGCCAAACAGATGGATTTTGTAAAAGCAAAACTAGACGAACGTGATGCCCGCCATGACCGCATGGGGGATTCGCGTTATGTCTTGGAACCCAACATCAAAGAAGGCAAAGGCGGCTTGCGCGACCTGCAAACCCTTTATTGGATAGCAAAAGCAATTTACCGCATTAAAGATATTTCCGAACTTGTGCCGCTTGGGGTTTTTGACGCCACTGATGTAAAGCGTTTTGTCAAAGCGCAAGATTTTCTTTGGGGGGTTCGCTGTAATTTGCACTATGCCGCCGGGCGGGCCGAAGAAATTTTAAGCTTTAACGTCCAGGGCGATTTAGCAAAACGTATGGGTTACCGCAAGCGTGCATCGGGTTCGGGGGTTGAGCGGTTTATGAAGCATTATTTTTTGGTTGCCAAAGACGTTGGCGACCTGACCCGCGTGCTTTGTTCAATGCTGGAAGAAAGGCACGATAAAAAAAGCAAACGCAGTTTTCCATCATTTTCTTTTTTAAAAAACAAACCCGAAGACTTCACCATTGAAAATGGTCGCCTAAACATAAAAAACAAATCGGTCTTCAGTAAAGACCCGGTCAATTTACTTCGTTTGTTTTCCGAGGCCGAACGCCTTGAATCCGATATCCATCCCGAAGCATTGCGTAGTGTTTATAAAAATCTAAAACTGTTAGATGCAAAAATACTAAACGATAGGGAAGCAAATAAACTGTTCATTGATATGTTGACCAACCCCAAAGGCCCGGAATTGACCCTTAGGCGGTTAAATGAAGCGGGCGTGTTGGGCCGTTTCGTTCCTGATTTCGGTCGGGTTGTCGCACAAATGCAATATGACATGTACCACGTTTACACGGTTGATGAGCACACCATCAATGCCATTGGCATTGTCAATCAGATTGAAATGGGTCTGCTAGCCAATGACCACCCGCTTTCAACCCAAATAATTCAAGAAATTAAATCGCGCCGGGTTTTGTATGTTGCGGTGTTGTTGCACGATATTGCCAAGGGTCGGGGCGGTGACCATTCCGAACTCGGCGCAGAGGTCGCGTTAAAACTTTGCCCACGCTTTGGTCTTGATGAATGGGAAACCGAAACCGTTGCGTGGTTGGTGTTGCATCATCTTGATATGAACCGAACCGCATTCAAACGCGACCTTGATGACCCGCAAGCGATAAAACATTTTGTCGAACTGGTGCAAACGCCCGAACGGTTGCGCCTGTTGTTGATATTAACCGTGGCCGATACCCGGGCGGTTGGGCCCAATGTGTGGAACGGATGGAAAGCGACACTGCTGCGCGAACTGTATTATCGCGCCATGGAAGAAATAACCGGCAAATCACCGGGCGGGCGGGCCGATGCCCGGGCAGTGGAAACAAAAGCAAAGCTTGAGCTTGAGCTTGAAAGCGATCCAGACAAGTGGAGCAAGGAAGAAATCAACAATCATTTGAGCCTGGGCTACACCGATTACTGGTTAGGGTTTGACCTTGAACATTTAATCCGTCACGCCCGGTTAATTCGCAACGCAAACCGCAAAACAAATAAACAAGACATAAACCTGCACATTGAAAACTTTACCCAATCCGGCGCCGACATTTCCGAAGTTGTGGTATATACCCCGGACCATCCGGGCCTATTTTCACGAATTGCCGGCGCAATGTCGCTATCGGGGGCTAATATTGTTGATGCCCGCGCGGTAACATTGGCCAACGGCATGGCGTTAGATACCTTTTGGGTGCAGGATATCGCGGGCGGGGCCTATGGTGGCGGTGATAGGGAAAGGCGCCTTGAAGCCAAAATAGAAGCCGCGCTAACGGGTAAAATAAATCCTAAAAAAGAAATCGAAAAAGAAAAGAAACGTTTAAGCGGCTCACGCACCGAAGTATTTACCGTGCCACCGCGAGTGTTGGTTGATAACAAGGCAAGCAACACCGCCACGGTGATAGAAATAAGCACCCGCAACCGAATAGGATTATTGCATGATATAACCTGGGGGCTGACCGGGCTGGGTCTGCAAATTACCAGCGCGCATATCACCACATATGGCGAGCGTGCGGTTGACGTTTTTTATGTAAAAGATGTGTTTGGCCTTAAGGTTGAACAGGAAAGCAAAATAAAATCCATCGAAAATAAATTGATGGAAATAATTACCGGACAAACCGGCGAAGACGCAGGTATGATTGATAAAATAACGGCATTAAACTAGGGCGCAAACAGCAGGAAATAAATTGGCTATAATTCGTTCCATCACCACCGTCGGCGCAATGACATTACTTTCGCGCGTGTTCGGTTTTATTCGCGATGTGGCAATTGCCGCAACGCTAGGTGCCGGTGGTATCGCCGACATATTTTTTGTTGCTTTCAAATTGCCAAACCTTTTTCGCCGCCTATTTGCCGAAGGGGCATTTAATTTAGCCTTCGTTCCAATATTTGCGACCAAGTTGGAACGCGATGGCAAAGAACCCGCCCGCACTTTTGCTTCCGAAGCCCTAAGCGCATTGGTGCTGGTAATAATGATAGTGGTAATGGTTTTTGAAATAATCATGCCGTGGGTGATAACAGTTTTTGCCCCGGGCTTTGTTGATGATCCAGAACGCTTTAACACCACGGTCGATCTGGCGCGAATTACGTTTCCTTATCTTTTGTTTATTTCGCTGGTTTCACTTTTATCCGGGGTCTTGAATTCGGTCGGGCGTTTTTGGGCCGCCGCGGCTGCGCCAATTTTATTGAACCTTACGCTTATTGCCGCGGTGTTAATGGGCGCACCATATTTTGCCACACCGGCGCACGCCCTTTCATGGGGGGTGTTTTTTGCCGGAATTTTTCAGTTGGCGTGGCTGGTGTTTATCGCCCGGCGCGCGGGTTGGGGGCTTTTTCTAAGCAAGCCAAGATTCAATGCCGAGGTAAAACTGTTATTAAAACGCATGGCCCCGGTTGCAGTGGGTGCGGGGATTTATCAAATCAACCTTGTAATCGATACTATTATTGCATCGCTGCTTCCGGCCGGTGCGATTAGTTATCTTTTTTATGCCGACCGTTTGCATCAACTGCCGGTCGGCGTGGTCGGGGTTGCGGTCGGCACCGCATTGTTACCTCTTTTATCGCGGCAAATAAGCGCAGGGCAAAACGAAGCCGCCCTTGCAAGCCAGAACCGGGCATTGGAATTTGCCTTGCTGTTAACCCTGCCGGCAGCCGCCGCGCTTGTCATTATGCCCGAAACCATTTTGCAAGTTTTGTTTGAACGCGGGGCCTTTGACCACGAAGCCACATTAAAAACCGCCAGCGCACTAGCGGTGTTTGCCTTAGGCTTGCCGGCTTATATTTTTATTAAAGCCTTAGCGCCCGGGTTTTTTTCCAGGGGCGATACCGCAACACCAATAAAAATTGGTGTTCTGTGTTTGGTGGTTAATTTGGTGCTCAATCTTTTGTTGATGAAACCTTTTCAGCACGTCGGCATTGCCGCGGCCACGGTCAGCGCCAGCTGGGTTAATGCCGGGTTATTGGCCTGGGTGTTGATGCGCCGTGGGCATTTTTCGTTTGATGCGCGCTTTAAAAAACATCTTCCCCGCCAGCTAGGCGCAACCGCCATAATGGCCTTGGCCATTTGGGCTTTGTTGTTGATGGTGGGCGAAATGTTTATTGGCACTATCTTTATGCAAGCCAGCGCGCTGGTATTGGTGGTGGCTGTAGCCGCTGGGGTTTATGCGGTGGCATCAATAGGGATGGGCGTCATCACCCTTGGCGAGCTTAAATCATTGGTCAAAAAGCGCACCTGAAGATTGTCGGGGTTGACTATTTCGGGGCTTTCGCGCCATAACCGCCCTTAAATATTATTTACTTAACTCATCCGGTCCAAACGGAAGGGAAATATCAGATGAACCGTATTTTTTCCGGCGTTCAACCCACAGGCAACCTGCACCTTGGTAATTATCTGGGCGCAATCCGCAACTGGGTTTCTTTGCAAAATAATTATGAATGTCTTTTTTGTGTGGTTGATCTGCACGCCATAACCATGTGGCAAGAACCAGCCGGGCTTCGCGCCAACACCCGCGAAGTAACCGCAGGGCTTTTGGCCGCAGGCATAGACCCAAAGAAAAATATTATATTTAACCAAAGCCAGGTTCCCGCCCATTCAGAACTGGCGTGGATATTTAATTGTGTGGCGCGCATGGGCTGGCTTAACCGCATGACCCAATTCAAAGAAAAGGCGGGCAAGCACAAAGAAAACGCATCCGTCGGGCTTTATGCCTACCCTAATTTAATGGCGGCTGACATTTTGCTTTACCGTGCAACCCATGTTCCGGTCGGCGAAGACCAAAAACAGCATCTGGAATTAACCCGCGATATCGCGCAAAAGTTCAACAATGATTTTGGGGTGGATTTCTTTCCCCAGCCCGAACCGCTAATTTTTGGCCCCGCCACCCGGGTTATGAGCCTAAAAGACGGCTCTAAAAAAATGTCTAAATCCGACCAGTCGGAACTTTCGCGCATTAACATGACCGACAGCGCAGATGACATTGCCAAAAAAATAAGAAAGGCAAAAACCGATACCGAACCATTGCCGGAAAATTCCAAAGACCTAGAAGGCAGGGCCGAAGCACAAAACCTTGTGGGCATTTATGCCGCCCTTGCGGAAATCAGCTCCGATGATGTGCTGGCGAAATTTGCCGGCGAGGGTTTTGCCGCTTTTAAGCAAAATCTGGCAGATTTGGCCGTTGATAAGCTTAGCCCCATCCAAGATGAAATGCGCCGCCTTATGGATGATGGTACATATGTGGACGAAGTTTTACGTGACGGCAGCCTTCGGGCGCGCGAAATGGCTGAGCCCATAATAAGCGAAGTGCAAGATATTGTTGGTTTTCTAAGGGCTTAATGGTTTTGGTCCAATGTGGGCCTTAAATACCCATACTGCCATGCGGGTTGAAAATGCCGCGCTTTAAGACCATCTTTTAAGGCAACAAGACTTTAAAACAGTTTTCATTTTTTAAAACGGAGCCACCAAATGTTTATTCAAACCGAAGCTACCCCAAACCCGGAAACACTTAAATTCCTTCCCGGTTGCAAGGTAATGGGCTCGGGCACCGCCAACTTTACCAAACAGGCAGACGCCGCAAACTCGCCACTGGCCCAGCGGCTTTTTGCCATTGATGGTGTTGAAGGCGTGTTTTTGGGCTCGGACTTCATAACCGTTACCCGCGGTTCGCACGAATGGGATGCATTGCGCCCGCGTGTATTGGCTGCGGTAATGGACCATTTTACCCAAGGTCAGCCTGTAATGTCGGGCGAGGCCGAGACCGATGATGGTGCCAATGACAGCGATATTGTCAAGCAAATCAAGGAATTAATCGAAACCCGCGTCCGCCCGGCAGTGGCACAAGATGGTGGTGATATTATTTTTAAATCGTTTGAAGACGGCGTCGTTTATTTGCACATGCAAGGTGCTTGTGCCGGATGCCCCAGTTCGACCATGACGCTTAAAAACGGCATTGAAAATATGCTGCGTCATTATGTGCCCGACGTTCAGGAAGTTCGTGCGGTCGAATAATTTTTTTTAAACGCCCTTTGCTGAAAAATATTTACTCTTAGATGGGCCTAGGGTGTGCCTGGGGCGGGCTTGCCCGGCGCCATGGCATAACACCGTATTCGCGAATCGTGAATTTTTGCCCATTACCCGGTATGCAGCAATAATTTGTTAACCATTTGCACCCGGTTTTTATGATGATTTTTCATAGTGTTAGAAAAATCTAATATTAAGACTGGAACAATTTACTAAAATTTCATATTAACTCGCCCAAGCTGTTAACCATAAGGGCCGGGTTATTTTGGGCTCTTAAAATCGGCCCTTGTTAACTTAAGTGTTTGCGAACTGGCCTTTGGTGCATTTTCAAGAATTGAAATTGCGCAAACGTAAATTAAAAAACCGTCCGGGTTTTAAAATAACGAGACGGTAGCAATTCAAAGGGATGAGCGTCTGAGGGATTACTCTTGATCAATACTTTTTGAGTTTTTTAACAACCGGAACGCAACGATAGTGATGAAAATTAATACCATTAACCTTAGCACGCTGGGCGTGGCGCTCGCCATGACGGGCACCCTTGTGGGCGCGGCAATGTTAATGCCGCCAGCCGGCGCCGCGGTTGCGCCCAAGGCACAGTTTAATTCTTCGGTTTTGTCCAGCGGTCCGTCCAACCTGCATGTTCGCCCCCAGCTTCGCGAAGGCAGCGCTAGAGATGGCGGCGATGCCAAGCCCTATGATGTGGTTGTTATAGACGGCCTTGATTATGATCTAGATGCCGTAATCACCGGCAACGATTCGGTGCCCCGTGTACAGCTGGCATCCATGCCCAGCGATCTTTCGCGCATTAATGCGATTGATCACAAAAAAGAAATTTTCTTCAAGGCGGTTTTGCCGTTGGTGTTGCAAGTTAACGAAGAAATATCGTCAGACCGGCAGCGCTTAAAAGAACTGCGCACACAAATCAAACAAGGTTCGCACCTTCAGGCCACCGATAAGCTATGGCTCGCCATAATGGCCGATCGCTATAATATTAGGCGCGATGACATTGATACAATTCTTGCCCGCCATGATGTTGTTCCGCCGTCGCTGGCGCTGGCACAGGCCGCAAGCGAAAGCGCATGGGGAACGTCGCGCTTTGTCCGTGAAGGCAACGCCATGTTCGGGCAGTGGACTTTTTCTGACAACGAAAATGGTATTGTTCCCAACAAGCGCGGTATCGGCAAAAGCCACCGGGTAAAAGCATTCCCGTCATTAATGGCTTCGGTTCGTTCTTACATTAACAACCTTAACCGCCACCGGGCCTACCGCGAATTTAGGAAAAACAGAACCGCCATGCGCGCCAAGGGCGGGCCGATTGATGGCTACTTGCTGGCATCAACGCTGCATCGTTATTCCGAACGCGGTGCGGTATATGTTTCCGAGCTACAAAGCATTATTGAATCAAACGATTTGCGTGGCCTTGATAGTGCGCGCCTGATGGATATTGACCCGCTTATCTAATCAGGGCTGATACTTTTCAGCTTATTATTTTACGTAAAATAACCTACCCATCCAGTACCATCTGCCGTCTGGCCCGGGGGCTGTGCAGTTAAGTCGGGTGCGCCCTTTGGGCATGGCTTGTTCCATCCTGATCTCTATACGGCTTTCGCCCAAGCGTTCGGTTTGTAGCTTTCCTTCATGGGATGAAAAACAATTTATCCCGCCTTTGGGCCCGTTCACTAAACTAAAACCAAGGGCGGGCGGGTTGTCTTCGCCGGCGATGACCGTGTCATCGGGAAGCATGTCTTCTACCGCAATGGGCAGTGCCGATGCAGCGGTTTTAAACCGTGCGATATCACCATAATCTTCGTTCATGGCAAATCGGGGCAGGGAATAAACATTATCGTTTGGCCCGAATGCGCCGGAATGTTGACCAAAACCGGCAATAAAGCCCATGTCGCGAACGATGTTGATAACGTCGGATGAAAACTCGCCATAGGGATAAGCAATAATGTTGGGCTTTATTCCCAGCTTTTCTTCAAACCGCGCTTGCGAGCGCTCCAAATCGCGACGATTAATAAGGTCGGTTGTATCAATCATATGTAGGTGTGATGCGGTTTGGCTGCCGATAGTCGCAAGGGGGTGTATCTCAAGCTCTTTTAACTGGGCCCAGGTCATGTATCTTTTGTATGCCCCGCTATCTGCCCGATCAACCGCATCGGTTGCAACAAAAACGGTAAAAGGAAATCCAAATTTTTTCAGGCGGGGGAAGGCTTCGGTATAAACCGAAAGATAAGCATCATCAATTGTGATGGCGGTGGTTTTTTCCGGAAGCTCGGTTCCGTTTCTAATGGCGGTAATAATATCACCCAACGCAATTACGTTATAGCCACCGGTTTTTAGCTCTTGCAGGTGCTGTTCAAACTGTTCAATCTTTATATTGGTGGATGGGTAATCGTCTTCGCCAAAGCGATGATACATTACCGCGCTGGCGGCCGCTTCGCCGGCTGATGCAAAGCTTGGCAAGGCGCCTATGGCTAGACCCGCCACAAGACCCGCCACAAGACCCGGCCCTAGGTTCACCCCAAAGGCCAGCCCAACCATTGAAAGCGGTGCATGGAATTTAAAAAATCGCATATATTTAAAAGCCCCCGAATATGGCAAATATGCCAAATAAGATTGATATTAGACACCAGTATTTACATCTTGTAGTTAAGCAATGATTGATAAGTCAATTTAATGCCAAATTTGTGGCCAACTAGTTAAAAACAAAGGATAATTGCGCCATGAACGCAAATAATGACAGCGCAGATTTAACCGCCCGAAACGTGGTAATAACCGGCGGTACCGGCCAGCTGGGTGCGGGGGTTACCCAAGCGTTTTTGGATTTGGGCGCAAAGGTCCACATTCCTGCGTTTAATGCCAGCGAGATTGAACGGTTTGCCCTTTCCACCCATGAGCGGGTGCATATTACGCCCGACATAGATTTAAGCGACGAACAAAGCGTCGTGAAATTTTATTCATCCGTGCCGACGTTATGGGCATCTGTTCATTTGGCCGGGGGTTTTGCCATGGCGCCACTGAGCGAAACATCAAAAGATGATTTCATGCAGCAAATAAACATGAACGCTCTAACAGCATTTTTATGTTGCCGTGAAGCGGCTAAAAAAATGGATAAAAGCGGTGGGCGCATTGTAAATGTTGCCGCCCGCCCGGCACTGGAACCTAGAAGCGGGGCAGGCATGGTCGCTTACAGTGCGGCAAAAGCCGCCGTTAGCGCCATGACCCAAGCACTGGGC
>Ga0224501_10005470_pt1 | contig 10010 bp, 7 predicted proteins | sample SF_Oct11_sed_USG_4_FD_169105 | JGI IMG/M metagenome (GOLD analysis project Ga0224501, IMG submission 169105) | Sediment microbial communities from San Francisco Bay, California, United States - SF_Oct11_sed_USGS_8_1 | ecosystem: Environmental > Aquatic > Marine > Sediment | place: USA...
CTTGTTGGCATAACTCCTTCAGCTTATAGGCTATAAATTATCCTATTTAGTTACTAGGCCATTGATTACGGGTTTAGATGGCACATGACATGGTTTTAAGTCATAAACCTTGACCACTTGATAAAAGAACCCTACTCAAATTATGAGAACAGTTCAGCGATTGTAGGAAAAGGGTAGATTCGATTGAATGCAATTTGAATCAGATCTAGCATCCTGGGGTGCACAAGGGCGACCAGCTGAGAAGAAAACTCAAGACTTACCAGTACCAGATAATTGCTGTCCGATCTAAGCACTGGTCTCCAGTGTTTTAAGTGTGATGTTAAATATCATCTAGGCCATATAATGTTTCTACAGTTTTACCTCACTGCTGATTTTTTGTTTTCTGCAGATTATCCTTCTGGACAGCAGACGTAGTATGAATATCAACATTTTCCTGAAACAATTTCGTCTGGAGAACAATGAGATTGTAAAACTAATAGCCGAGGGGAATGAGAATAAACTCGGTCTGGAGAAACTAATTGGATTGATGAAGATCTTGCCGGAAACAGATGAGGTCAGTGCAGCTAGTTGCCATTGCAATGCATGGTGGGTTCCCAACCGTAACCATTAGGGTAAGTTCAGAGGGAAAGCATCTGGACTGACTTCAAAATTTAGTCATGGAGCCTTTTCGTTCTGAATGCGAGCTCTGCACATATATTCTAACCCAAAACACATTTGAAAAAGGAGATGGTGCTGTTAAGTCATGGTAACCTGTTAGAAGAATACAAGGACTGTGACACAGCTTCTTCTGCCCTCAGGTCTCACCAACAATTACCTTGATCATCGGCATAAAAAAGCCGATATGGCCTACTCACCATTATTGTGAAGTTGTTGTGTTTTGGTTACATCAGGTTCGGTTAATTTTAGGCTACATTAGGCATTTTGGGACTAGCCTATGTTATATCGAAAATGTATGCCATAAGATTGTCACAAATAGAATGCAACCCCTAAAAGATACCCAGATAACAGCAAGGGCTCTATTCCAGGTGAATCCCTTTAGTAACTCCGGTTCCTTTCCTTGGTTCCTTTAAAAGAGTTTCTTTAGTATTTTTTTCTCTTTTAGTAGCTCTTTGCTCCTTCTCCTTGCTTCTCTTTCTTGGTCCTCCTCCTCAACTCAATTAGTTCTCCTTCTGCAGGCTCCCTTCCTTGGTCCTCTTCCTTGTTTCTCCTCCTTGGTTCTCCTCTGGTCGCCATAGTTCCTCCCTCCGTCTCTTCTTCCTGTAGTTGTATCTTGTTGTCCTTCTTTTTGGTGTGACCTCTCCTCCATTGGTTTCAATTGGTTTTTACGACAGCCCGTATTAACAAGCAATTGGTTAATTTACTTTGCATAAAATTTTGGAAATTCCATTATGGGTCATTTGTTCCAGGTCATCACCCTCATCTAGGCTGATATTATAGCGCCGCTCAGCTAATAGTTTAGATTCGATTATGTAGTTTCTGGAGCGCTTGTATTTGGAGTTGTGTTCTCCCTGTACTATCTGATGGTTGAACCAAACCTCCCTGACACTAGTATTACTGTGTGGAGTTTATCTATCATTGGGAGCCCATAATGATTATAGGGTTAGCCAGGCTGTTAAATGGGATGGCCAAGTGCCCAAGAAGATCAACAAACCCGTCTGCTGTTGTTGTAGATGACAATGATAACAGGATTTGACGGGGATAAGGCTAAGTTAGGCAACGCAGAGAAGTTTTTTCTATCTCTTAACCACTTGGAAGGTGAGTTTTCTCTAATTCCTGATTGGCAATGCTTCGCATAAAGGTTGGCATATTCATAGAAAGAAGATCTAAAATGTCTGCTTCAAAAATCAGGCTTTATTTCTACTGCGCAAATAATGCCTTGTTTTCGTATGGAGATAAAATAATTTATCACCATTAGAACGAGCAGCGTCTCCTATATGTTTGAGTCTGTGCGTTTTTTCCTCCTCCAGTTTATCTCTTGCCGTGGTTTTGTTACTGAGAATCTATACTCAAGTTTTTTCGCGCGTATGATCATCCTGGTGGCAATTCTTTTGCACTCGGCCTTTTTTGCCCCTCATAGGGCTCCCGCTTTGGAAACGGGTAGTCGAGGTCGTAAGAAAATCCCTTGACAGGACCCAAGAGCCCTGGGTGTAATGCACACCGAGACCCTTTATACACCCTATACCCCCTCTTTAATACTGGGGCCGGGTCATAACCAAAGGATTAATTGGCTCCATCTGTCCACCCATCTGTCTGTCCGTCCATCCATTCGTTCATCCATCCACAGTCGCAAAGAATCACAAGCCACAGTCAGCTCAGGAAGCAAGGATTTGAAGTCACTTCATCGGTACAACGAAAAATGAAGCACACTGAGTCTATTTACGGTGGGTTTGTTCATTTTAGGTTACAAGCTGAGGATTGAAGTGATGGTACTACGCTCAGAATTCAAGATCAATGCTGCCGAGTTTGTGGCAACGTTATCGAGTTATAAAGCGGCCATAGAGCAGACAGTTAGTAGCATGTCACTGGAAGAGTTTCTGAGATTGGTGCTCAACATTGGTAACTTCATGAACAAGGTAAATTATAACTAAGTTGGTTTCTAGGATCCTCGTTCAACTATACCACAAGGTGATTCGTAAGGCGGTAGATTTTTCGATAAAAATTCGTTTGTGATTAGGTAACAAGGTATTAATGAAGCTGTCATTGGTTGTCCACTATAAATGGTTGGATAAAAAAATCTCCTGCTTTATTTCAATGAGTGTCAAAATGCTAGCTTAAGGGACAGTGTATAGTGACCCCGGGACCGGTGGTTAAAGTGCTACTTAAGTTTCCAACATGCCCTAATATATTGGTCTCTTTCTGGAGACCTGTTATGCATGCACTGTTTTCACCTGTACGGGTGGAGTGACAACACCCAAGTGCAGCGTATTGCATAATCGGATTCCGTGTCAGAGGTGGCTAAGATTTTCACACGGAACCTAATAAGCCTCATCCAATGATAGACATATATAGAGCATTTGGATTTTTGATCATAACTATTGAATGAGTGATCTGATTCAGAAATGATTTCACAGGTGTCATCCTGATACATGTAGGCACCTTTCAGCCAAATTTCAATAAAACTGTTCAATCGAGATCCACACAGAACTTAAGTATCCCTTTAATCCATGGTTTGATTCCTAATTCAGGGAACACTTTCTCACTTTTCTGGTTTCGGATCCCCATGTTAAACAAAGGAGGCTCTGCCATTAGGCTAAATGCTCCATGGGGCACATCGGTGCAAATGGAAAGAACCCCAATGGTGCACTACGTAATCTAGAAAAGGCCGAGTCACAGAGGGCACCGAACAGGGTACCTGCAGGGTACCTGCCCCACTCCTGACAGCTGTTCTGTTAAGGAGACAAACAGATTAAGAATCATATCTCTTCACAGTTTGCTGTAAGGGTGAGATCCTCACCTTAGTCCTAGTTTTCATCGCATGCACTGGGTAGTAGATAGTACGGTCTACTGAACTGAGTTTGATTATTGATACTGTTATACCAAAACACACAGACACTCCTTTGCTACCAGTCAGAGAAAACTCACCATTCCAGAAATTATTTTCTGATCTTTGCGATTCCTTGTCTGAACACACATAGCCACCAGTCTGATTACCCTGCGCAAGGCCTTTGCGAAGCCGCGCAGTTTTACGACTGTAGTGGTAAAATTGCAGGGAAAGTATGCTGGTAATGCGTCCGGGATTCAAATCTCTTCCCTGATGAAGCTTTCCGACACAAAATCCAACAAAGGGAGGATAACTCTACTTCACTATATAGTAGAAGATATCCACAGAAAAGATGAGACAGTTCTACAGTTTGTTGGTAAACTGAGTCCTACCCTTAAAGCAGTGTCCAGGTCAGTAATAGAGGTTATTATAAAGGAGGACACAGAAAGCCTGTCCCACACCAGAAATAGTCTATGCGAACTGCGCTAGTGAACTAATGGCTGTGCACAATGCTATGCCAATCTAAAATCTAGATATTATGCATAACAAGTCAGACTGGTCATACGCAGTATTGCGGAATGCACGCTGTTGAAAACAAACTTTAGTCCATCAAACTCTACAGGAGATGGTTTCGAATATATCGGTGTGAAGTCCAAGTCAGTGAACTAGTGCCGTCCCCCATGTTCACAGCCAATAAATGATGATCTTTATGGATTCACATTTTCTGGCTGTAGAACCTCCTTGGACAACTTGGAAAGTGAATTGAAATCCCTAAAAGATAAAGTCGGCGCCATAGCAAAGCAATTACGATCACCAGTCACATGTCTGGAAATTCGCGATCAGTTTGGAGAATTTATTGAGGATGCTGAAGATCAACTAAACTCAATCTATATACAGCTTGAAAATGTCAAGGTCAGTCAAGTTTGTATTGTAGTCGGAAAAGTTGACGAAAGGCGTCGCTTTTTTATGCTGGTGGTCAAGGCAATGGGTTCTCACAGTTCAAAGTTGATTCAATCCTTTGCCAATGTTACAGCATTGTGGTTCTTTTAGTATCGGACTGCGTAGACCACTACCATATGCCAAACTCAATGATTCTAACTTGAAGATAGGCACTTGCTGTGTAAACTTTTGTCTACATGGTCCAATACTAAAAGAACCACAATGCGCAGAAACATTGGTAAACAGATTCAATCAACTTTGAACTGTGGGAACCCATTGCTTTGACCATCAGCAGCAAAAAGCCACGGCTGTTTACAACTTTCCCCGACTATCGTAGGCCATATTCATTTTCAGACATATAGCTTTTGATTTTCCGGTCAGTGATGGTGGCAAAGTATTTTGGTCCTGCCTGTCTTATGCTTTTCTGGAGATGACACAAAGACCTAGGTCAAGAACTGCACCAGGAAATTGAGTCTCCTGAGCCCCTTTAACTCTGGTGGAAGTTTCAGAGCCCCTACAAATTCCACTGTCTAAGCTGTCTGGCTGCCATGCTGGGGCAGGGACTGTGAAACTAAATCTAGGTGAATCAATTGTTAATGCTCACTTGTAAATGGTACTTCAGCGTCATCAGAGGTGATTTGGCACTCCCTGCCATGCTGGTTAGTCAAGAATCCAGCATATTGTCTCATTATTGCCGGTTGGATTTTTAGACAAAATCGGAAGCTTTGGCAAATTTCTTCTGCGAAGATTCCAGGAAGTTCTCACTGGACGAATTTTTCTTGACACTGTATAACTTCGTAGAGAAAATACAAGCATGTCATAAGGTGAGCTAGTTCGTTTAAGTGGATATTAGTATAGGTTTATTCATGTGGTTCCGGTCGGTCAGACGCAGACAGAGTATTTCAGATGCGGTCATGAGAACACATAGGCTCAGTTAAAAATGCAAAGACTTTTGGACACAATGCAGTTGACCTCTCGCAACACCACTTGACATCCTGTGTGTCTAAGGAGAGAGAATCATGCATGTTCCGCTTCTCGCAACAACAAGCAAGTTACCATTGAATGAGTGGTGACAAATAGGACTCATCGATATTTTCATAACCATGACCCTTCATAAACTAGCACACCTGCTCTCAGGCGCAGGTTACCGTTCGCATGATAGAATTACCTTTCGCACGCAGTTGTCGTACACTGTTCGCATGGTTTGTAAAAATGCGTAGGAAAGGATCTGAAAATTCATCTAAAGCCGGGTTTCAGATGCCAAAACCAAACCCAGCAAATGCAGATATTATTCCCCAATCAGGGTCGTGGAGTTTGGCCTGATCACAAGAGATTTTGTTGGAGCCCAGGAGCAAATTTAGGTTGGATGCCATTCCCGTCGCTACCATTGACTTTAAACCCTAGACCTAATGAGTGCAAATTGTGTATTATGAACGTTAATCAATGGTTGCTCGTTATATAATCCCATATAATCACCATCAACACGGCCATGTTTCACTTTCTTTCTACAGGAGAATGAGCAGAGGTCAGAGCAGGAAGCCAGAAATGAGCGGCGTAGAAAGCAGCGAGAGGAAGCAGAACGAAAAAGAAAATGTAAATCACCACGCACAGTCAGAGGTTGGTAACACCTTTAGAATTTTTGGTATCATTACAAACAAATAAAGGGAATGAGCCTGATTGTGAGAAAATTTAGTCAGTTGGGTGCTCTAGTATCTCAGGTGGTCTAAGTTCTTGGGTGGTCTAGAATCTGAGTGGTCGAGTTTCTTGGTTAGTCTTGTTTCTTGGATGGTCTAGCTTGTCAGGTTATCTTGATTAGCTTATGGCCTATGGCAGTGGCACACAACTTATAGTGTCGGCTGTTGTGCGACACCCATTAAATCTCAAAACTAACTACCTAACCAAACAACAAATTAACTAATCTCTTATATATCGGAACTGATTCACCAAATCAATGCAATCACACTGCAGTGACCCGCTGTTTTGCAGTGATGAGTGTTCCTAAAACCACTTGGTTCCCTCTCCACAATACCCAGTTAGGCTGCTGATCGTAATCATGATCACTGACCAGGACATTGATGGACATTGAGGACAACTGCATGGCTTTCTCGAATAAAGGCTCAACAGCTTTTACTTACCCGAGAGCCTGCATGGTTTAATACTTGAGTTTGGGTGAAGTGCCTGGATTTCAGACCTGTGATTAAAATATTGAAATGAGGAACAACAAAAAACCCTGGGAATTGATAGACTGTGCAGGTGGCCCATGGCTATCATAATGTTACCTTAGAGCATTGCCTCTCCCATTAGCCTCACAAAAGGGAGGCAGCATGGCTTGATGGATTGTACTTTCCATTTTTAGAGAGCCAAGGTCAGGTTAATTTGGTGGACATGCTGCTAGGCGAAATCAAAACTGGTAAAACTCTAAAGAAAAGTCATGTTCGAACTGCGAGCCAGCTTCGTCAGTATTAAAGCAATGACTTTATGTCACTAGCAATTCTATGCCATCACTGATTATATATTTTTACTGATTTGATCTGTAACCTTTTGCTTCAAGAATCTATTAATGAAACTCTAGGCAACATTTAGGCTAGACTCTATGCTTATGGTGTTCTCGGTTAAGATGTTTGTTGATGGTGTAGCGAGGCATTAGATTTTTTTGGGAATTAGCTAAAAGAAAATTGTTTCCCATTTGATATAAACACTTTTAACCTAGTGGGGGTCTAGACAGAATAAACCAGACCAGACCAGTTTGGCCGGTTTGGTATAAGGAAATGACAGCATGATGAAGGAGTCATCTTTATCCTGTGAACAGAGAGAGTCTCGGAAATCGAAAGGTTTTTCCATGAGTACAAAATAGTTTTTGCGTATTTGAATAGAAAATTCTTGGTGCTATTTTAATCATGAATCAAATAAAGAGTTTTTATTATAAGGTACATAGCAATTTCTCTCTAAATACTGAGTTTGACCATTGGCGTCTTCAGGTAATGTCGCCCTAATCTGGTTGGTTCTATCTTTATTATAATTTGAGTGGCCCGCGCATTAGTCAAATAGGCTGAAACCATGCGAATGCAAAATTTTTGTGTTGACAACTAAATGAAAAGTGAAAATCCAAAGCCTCACGCCTGCTTTAAGCGGCAAAATCTGAAGGTGCACCTTTCAGCACGCTCTGGCTCGCGATAGAACACCGCCTCTGATCTCAGCACGCCGTGCCGAGATCCAAGACAGTGTCCTAGCTCGAGCCGCGGTGGATAGCATGGTACTGATACCATGCTATTCGGCCTGGCTTGCGCTAGGAATGGTGTTTTAATGGAGTTGGTTACAATTTGAAAAGGAGAGGACAACTCCCCATCAAATATATCGGGTTTTTGAGCTTTTTTATGCAGAGTTGTCCTTTCTTGCAGATTGATGTAGCGGCTCTACTTTAGCTTCATCAAAGCACAAGCTTCGTCTGCTGGGCACTGCCTTTGAAGCTGAGCATGCTGTGATCAAAGGTGCACCTTCAGATTTGGCTATTTGAAGCAGGCATTAGTCTGTCTGAACAGTCATGACAGCGAGCCAATGTGTTTTTCCCGCTATTGCACATTTGGCTCTGAGTTGCATCATCCTACAATTTTTGGGCGACTTGTTCGATTGAGTAGTAAACTCAAATGCGTACATTCTGCCAGTATGGTGCTTTGCATGTGGATCGGTGACAGGGCAACGCGGAATGAGCATTAGCTTGTCAGAAAACGTCTAATGTCAATGGATTCGAGTGAGATTATCCTCCAACAGCCCCGTCACATGGGTAAAACAAAGCTCAAGCCCCCATTAACCCATTAGTCCGCAAATTCCAATTGGTTTCCTCTGGTGGTCAGTTACAGGTTAGTACGGATTATCACACGTAGTTTAGCATTAATGCCGCACCTTGTAGTTAGGATGGGCTTTGTTTGATGCTAGGTGAATAAAGTGAAGAGTTCATACTCATAGAGGCTGCCAGTCATGACTGGTGTTCAAACCCACTGTGTTGCGACCTGCATTCCCTGAATGATTGTATCACGCATGCCCAGTGGGTGGTAAATACCAGGAATAACTCGAGCAAGGTTTTGCCAAGGAGTGAGCCGGCAACCATGCACATTCGATTTCATACAGATGTCCCACCCAAAATGTTAGGAGTGCAGTTAGATTAATTGATTCGGGTTACTCCTAGCTGGGTTTCAGTTGTTACTCTTCATAGCAGGATGGGCCTGACAAATCCAGCACTTAATTGAGTCACTCACTTAGGAACAGAAGCATATGAATAAAAAGCCTATGTTACATTTTGATATGATGCCATGTGACAAGGAAGGCAAATTAGGGTGAGAAAAATCTGTCAGTACATAAATGCGTCTGCACTATGCTAAGTGGGCTTGCTCAGAGACAATACATCATGAAAACTCAAAAATAAAAACTGCCCAATTATTCTTATTCAATCCAGTTGAGTTCTACATCGACTGCGTCAGCTTGGAGCCTGTTTGAAATGTGGGCACCCAAAACACAGAAGCAATGCCCACTTGACCATCATTGTTTACCAGCCTACACCAATCCATACAGCCATGTTCAAGAGGATAACTACGGAGCACCATAATTTTGAACTGAACCAAACACACTGAGGAAACTTGCCAGAAATCAATAATGATATAATTGGTATCATGTAGCCTCAAATTGCCTTTCGGTCATGGATAGACTCCCATGCAAATATTTTAGGGTGGCGTGACTGTTTTGTCTGCTCTCAGGTTTCGAAAGATCGATACCTCTTTGAAAACAGAGTGGTCATGCAGGAAGAGAAAGAGAGAGTGTGAGAGAGAGAGGATCGAGTCTAATGTGAAGTTTGGCAAACACTTCTGCAGGAGATTAACGCCTACTTCCTGTGGGATTTCTATGGTACCAAGGACACAGGATTGATTTCATTAGAAAGGTCATCCGAATGCCAAAACCAGTGAGATTTAATTCGCGTCGGGGTCAGCATGTTTAAGGTTCAGCTGGTTAGAGGTAAGATTTAACAAGGTAACAATAATAGCTTGTTTTACATAGAATTGCTTACTTTTGTTTTTATAGTCTGTTGTAGTAATTTGGGTGTCTTATGTATGGATTTTCTAAGCCAGAGGAATTTTCTGGAGCAGTAACGGTTTGGAAGTATGAGAAAGACTCATACAGAAGAGGGCCGGGCGTTTTTGGGTTAATTGACTAACTATTGCTTATTGCATTCCTATCCTAATAGACATTTTTGGACAATCTTACCACCTTGACCTAAACATGCCGATCTGTGGGGCTTGTTTGATCAAAAATGGAAAACTTCAATGCATATGTTCGAGCAGTCTGGCGAGTTCTTAGCACTTTGAATGCAATGCCTAACAAATGTTAGCTTGTATGAAAACGCCTAAAGTAATGTTTTGGGAATGAACACACGACAATGGCTGGAAAACCAAATCACTGTGGCATAAACGCAACATCCTGATTTTGACTCTGCCATTTTAGTAGTTCTGTCACTGCTCTCTTGGCTGACCTTGACCCAAGCAGCTCAGCAGGAGGCGATGTTCCATTTAATAGAAGGAAAGGCACTAAGCGGACATGTTTA
>Ga0224501_10005472_pt1 | contig 10009 bp, 8 predicted proteins | sample SF_Oct11_sed_USG_4_FD_169105 | JGI IMG/M metagenome (GOLD analysis project Ga0224501, IMG submission 169105) | Sediment microbial communities from San Francisco Bay, California, United States - SF_Oct11_sed_USGS_8_1 | ecosystem: Environmental > Aquatic > Marine > Sediment | place: USA...
TTATGTTGTCATTCAGGTCAGGGATGCCCTCAGAAGGGAGTACCAGACTAGAGATCTCCCTGTCACAGACGACTTTGGCTTTGCTATAGGCATGACCATGGCGGGCCTGGCTTGTGGCGTTATCATCCCATTTTTGGGATTATTCATGGGTATAGGTCATCTCGTTCTCTGGATCATCTACTGGGTAAAAATAACGGGCTATAAAAATAACCTGATGATACAAAGTCAAACCCTCAACGTGCGCTGAGCCCTACTCGCCGGGATAGCCTTCTATAAGTAACGGATAACACAAGAAATTAAAACGTATTCGCTTCGGGGCGGCCTTTTGTTAAAGGGCTAAGTTATTCAATCAGATTATTATAGCTTGACAAAACCTGTGTTTTTCACTATTATTGTTTGAAGCCTCTCGCCTGACTGGTTACGGGAACGGCTTATGTTATATAACAATATATTTATGATTTGCTATATGTCGCCGGAGCTTTGGATGGGTGGGATTATAAAGAACTCTCTTACTTGAAATCACTTAATTCAGATGAATAGCCCTGAAAAACAAATTCACGGATAAAGGATTCTTTATGAATAGTTCAATAAATCAGGATGTTTTTATCATAGCGCTTATTATAGGATTTGTCATTGGTCTTATCATTAGTGTGTTATTTCTCACCACTTTATCTAACTGTCTCAAGCAGGTCCACCCGGATCACCGAAAGATGACTCCCGGTCAGGTCTGGCTGAATCTGATACCTCTTTTTGCTTTGGGCTGGCAGTTTTACACCGTCATAAAAATCAAGGAATCCCTTGAGCTGGAGTATCAGGCCAGAAAGCTGAGTAATAGTGATAACTTTGCTTATGGCATTGGGATGGCCTGGTGTTCCCTGTCGGTGGCCTCTATCATGCCATATATCGGGCTAATCCTGGCTTTTGGAAGTCTTGTATTGTTTATTATTTACTGGGTTCGCATAGCGGGAATAAAGAATGAGCTTCTAAAAGACAATAATAAATATCTGGCTTAGCATCCATTTTTTATCATAATATTATACCTATACCCAAAAGTTTATGAATTGACTTAAATCTATCCGCCAGAGTCTCTGTGGAACAAGACAGATCACGACAATCTAAAATACCATTGGTATAAAAGGATTATGGCAGGAAAGCCCATCCCGGCGTTATTCCTATGCCAGTCCAGCGAGGGGCTGACCAGTACCTCACAGCCAAAGTATCCCTCAGCCATACCATCGCAATGGGAATCAGAATTATGCCTCCCATTGTTCTTGTTTCATTTGAGGAGGGAGGGGCCGTTTTTTTTGGATAAAGATTATATTCTGAAAGAAAAATCTGAAATCCCTTGACAATTGGTTGTGTTTTAGTAGATTAATAGGCGTGAAAGGAATTGGGTATGGGGAAACGTAAGCTATACATTATTATATTGATTGTCCTTTTGGTCTTTGGAGGCCTCTATCTCAGGGATTATATCCTGGGTAAAGGGGTCATAGCCAGGTATGACCGGGAAATTAAAAGTCTCCTTGAGGACAAAAAAGACAATACAGACTCTATTAACCACTATTATAAAAGCAAAAATAAAAAAACACCCCGGTATCTTTTCTTTATAAATAAAAGGGATTCTGAGCTTAAAGCTCTGTTAGCCAGACGTTATGAAATACAAAGCAAGCTGGCCAGCTATTATCAGCTCAAAGGGGATTACTTTTTAAAAGAGCTCTATCGTAAGGATAAATACAGACCTCCGGGAATCTGGCGGGATCATTTTAAGCGTTACACCCAGGAGAAGCTTGAGCTGGAACTAAGAGCCGCCGTGCCAGAAGCTCAGGAAGCTATGGAACTTATTATCAAAACAAGAAAACTGGCTATCAAGAATTATGACCTTGCCTGTGAGGCCCTGGAGGACAGAAGCTCAGAGATTTATACCGTGAGAAAGATGGATCCTGTGATTAAGTTAAATCCTCTTGTGGTACTAAAAAAAGAAGAAAGCTTTATTGAGCTCTTTGAGAAAGACAGCTCGCTGTTCAGGAAATATCTGTCCAGCCGGGTCATGGCCAGGACCCACTTTAATAAAGGTTTGGCCTACAGACAGCTGGCAAGCTTTTATAATTACAGTGATATATCCAGGGTGTCGGAATCCCTGTTGGAGGCTGAGCGGGAGTTTTGGATTGCCGTGGGGGTGGATGAGCTCTTTCTAAAAGGGTTTTACTTTATCGCCGAGAGCTATTTTTATAGATATGACAAGGTAAAGGATGTCAACAGAGACTATTACCTGAGTAAGACCATGAGTTTGCTGGAATATTACGCCGGGGAAAGTGGTCTTAGCGAAATGGTGACATTTAAAGTGTTTTATGACAAGCCGATAACTAAGGACGTGAAGCACAGAATGTCTCAATTCTATTACTGGAAGAGTCTTTTTCTTTTGGGACGTGTATATGTTGAGCTGGCGGGACTTTCAAAACCCAGATTAGAAAAGCTACAGCTTAAGTATTCCATGTTATTTAAGCCACGGGTTTCTGTTAAGGAAAACAGGGTCAGCCAGCTGAGAAAGGCGATAATTATCTATAAAGACAGGTTGATGGGGATTATTCCGGAGAAGTCACCTACCTATAAGGCGGCGGAGGAAAATTATCTGGCCGTGAGGAATGAGCTGGAGTCTGAGTCGCCGGAGGACAGGTGATATTGGATGAAAAAGTCTTATATCTCGCTCTGAATATGGCCAGTGGCATTGGCCCCGGGAAAAAGCTCGCTCTGTTAGAGCATTTCAGGGATATCAGGACTTTATTTTCTGTTGATTCCGGGGAAATAGAGCGTCTTATCCCCGGAAAAGGCGGGTCCAGCTTTGCCGGAAGCCGGAAGATTATGTCGCTTAAAGCCGAATCGGAAGCTCTGAAGGCCGAAAAGATGGGTATAGCCACTGTTCATGTTAATGAAAAGCATTATCCAGCCAATCTTTTAAGTATTCCTGATCCCCCGATAGTCCTTTATTATAAGGGTGAGCCGTCTAAGGAAGACTTTAATTCCATAGCCGTGGTGGGATGCCGGAAAGCGACAGTCTATGGGCTGAAAAACAGTCTGAAACTGGGTCGTGGCCTTGCGGACAATGGTATTAGTGTGATTAGCGGTCTGGCAAAGGGTATAGACAGCGAGGCCCATAAAGGTGCCCTTGAGAGAGGCGGTCGGACGGTGGCTATCCTGGGATGCGGTGTGGATAGGGTTTTCCCAAAAGAGCATAAGGCGCTTCAGGATGAGATCAGTGAAACAGGGTGTTTGTATTCTGAGTTCCCCATTGGATCAGACCCTAAGCCATTTCACTTTCCGATGAGGAATCGAATAATCTGTGGTATGGCTGTGGGAGTGGTTGTGGTAGAGGGAAGCCAGGATTCCGGGTCGCTATACACGGCTCAGTATGCGTTAGACTATGGTCGCGAGTTGTATGCCTATCCTGGACCGGCACAGAGCTATAACTATTCCGGCACGCACCTTCTGATAAAGAAAGGAGCCCGTCTCGTTGAGGATGTTGATGACCTGTTGGAAGATCTGAAGCTGGTTCTTGATTTTAGCAAGCTGGATAAAAAAAAATCAAATAAAATTAATCAAGCCATGCCGAATGGTGAAAATAATATTATGTTAATTAAAGAAGAAAACAAAACAGGGATTAATCTTTCCGAGGAAGAGGAATTGCTTCTAAATTGCCTTTATGAGGAGAGTAAGTCTATTGACAGGTTGGTCGAGGAGACGAAACTCCCTGTGAATCAGGTGATGAGTATATTATCCTCTCTCACAATAAAAAAGCAAGTGGAGCGAAGGGGAAATTATTATATGATAGCAGGATCAGGAGCTGTAGATGGCTAAAAAAACACTGGTAGTGGTGGAATCACCCGCTAAAGCTAAGACAATTAACAAGTATCTGGGTAGTGATTTTACCGTTCTATCTTCTATGGGGCATATCGTGGATCTGCCCAAGTCGAGACTGGCTGTGGATGTGGATAACAACTTTGAGCCGGACTATATCACTGTGAGAGGCAGGGGAAAGATATTAGACAGCCTTAAAAAGCAGGCCAGTAAATCAAAAGAAGTGCTGCTCGCCTCGGATAACGATAGAGAAGGGGAAGCCATCAGCTGGCACATCCAAAACGCTATTCTGAAGACCTATCCCAATGTTATCATCAAACGGATTATATTTAATGAGATCACAAAACAGGCCATCAAAGAAGCCGTTAAGCATGCTCATGAATTAGATTTGCAGAAGGTAAACGCCCAGAAGGCCCGTAGAGTCCTGGACCGGATAGTGGGATATAATCTAAGTCCCCTGTTATGGCAGAAATTAAAGAAAGGCCTTTCGGCAGGCAGAGTGCAATCCGCCACTCTCAAGCTCATCTGTGACCGGGAAGAAGAAGTCGTAAACTTCGTTCCAAGAGAGTATTGGGAGGTTGGCGCGCTGTTTCTTAAAGGTAAGGGCGAGTTTAAGGCAAAACTTCATAAATATGACAATAAAAAGATTGAGCTGAGTAATGAAAAAGAAACTAATCTGATAATTAAGGAATTACAGAAAAGTGCTTTCACGGTTAGCTCTCTCACAAAGAAGGAGAGAAGTCGGAAGGCTTTAGCACCTTTTACTACCAGTAAATTACAACAGGATGCTTCCACACAGATAGGCTTCAACACGGAACGAACCATGCGAATTGCTCAAGGACTGTATGAGGGTATTGATCTGGGCAAGGATACTGTTGGGCTCATCACTTACATGAGAACAGACAGCACCAGGGTCTCTGATACCTCTATCAGTGAGGTGAGGGACTATGTGAAGACCACTTTTGGCGAAAAGTATATTCCAGCTAAAGCTAATGTATACACAAATAAAAAAGGGGCACAGGATGCCCATGAGGCTATCAGACCGACATCCACGGCCCGCACGCCTAAATCTATGGCCTCACACCTGTCTTCCGAGCAGCTGAAGTTATATACTCTTATATGGAATAGATTTGTGTCCTCTCAGATGGCCAATGCGCTCTATGAGCAGACCAGTCTGGAGCTTAGTGGAGGCAAGGGGCTGTTTAAGGTGAGCTCATCCAAAATCCTGTTCAAAGGGTTTTTAGAGGTCTACGGCACGCCATACGAAGAAGGAGAGGAGAATATAAAGCTTCCTAACCTGGAAAAGGGTGAGGAGATTAAACTTAAAGAGCTGTTACCCTCTCAACACTTCACTGAGCCACCCCCTCGCTATTCAGAGGCAAGCATAGTCAAGAAGCTTGAGGAATCTGGAGTGGGCAGGCCGAGTACTTACGCTCCCACACTGGCAACCCTTGTGAAACGGTATTATATAAAGCGTGCGGCCAAGCAGTTATCCCCCACAGAGCTGGGCAAGCTTACCAATAAGCTCATCAGCGAGTTTTTTCCCGATATCACCAATGTGGATTTCACCGCCCGTATGGAAGAGCTTTTAGACAAAGTGGAAGAAGAGAAGCTTGACTGGGTCAAGATTTTAAAGGATTTCTATAAAAACTTTTTACCCAGCGTGAAGCATGCTCAGGAAAAAATGACTGACATGAAAAACGCGCTGGATGAGGAAAGTGACGAAATATGTGAAAAATGCGGCAAGAATATGGTAAAAAAGCTGGGTCGCTTCGGCTATTTTCTGGCCTGTCCTGGTTTTCCTGAATGCCGCAATAGCAAACCGATTCCTCTGGGCGACTGTCCTGTGGATGGCTGTAAGGGCAAGCTTGTGGCTAAAAAGGCTAAGAGAAGACAGTTCTACGGCTGCTCCAGCTATCCTGACTGTGAGTTTGTGTCCTGGGAAGCGCCATCTGAAGATACCTGCCCAAAATGCGGCAAACCTCTGTTTCATAAGTCCAGCAAATCGAAAGGTCATTATTTAATTTGCAAAAATGATAAGTGTTTATATGAATCAAAACAAGAGCAAAAAAGCGCATAATAAGAATATCGAATGCTTTCTGGCCTATTGCAGGAGTATGAATTATTCAGCTCATACCTTAAAATGCTATGAGATGGATCTTTTAGCCCTGGATATCTTTCTGTCTGAGCTTGGGGAATCTGTTGAATCCATTAGCAGGACAGTGATCCGGGAATACATCATTCATCTGGATTTACTGGGGAACAGTGCCAGAACGGTAGCCAGGAAGCTGGCCAGCCTGAAATCCTTTGTCAGATACCTGATGAAGGAAAAAGTCTTATCATATAATCCTATGATCCTCATTCAGAGGCCGAAGTATAATGTAAAGCTACCCGATTTTCTTTATCAAAAAGAAATAGAAGAGATATCGGCTCAGTTTGACATGTCTGATCCAAAGGATATACGTGATCGGGCTATATTTGAGACGCTCTACACTACAGGCGTGAGGGTATCAGAACTCTCAGGTATGTCTGAGAAAGACATTAATCTGGATGACGGCACGATAACAGTTACTGGAAAAAGGAATAAAGAGAGACTGGTATTTATAGGCAAGTCTGGCAGAGAGATTCTAATGAAATATATATCAATTCGCCCTCTCTATCAGAAAGTGCGCTATCCGACAGATAAGGTTTTTTTAAGCAAGTGTGGGAAACCTCTGTCACCCGGGAATATCTGGTATATCATAAACAGGCTCAGCCGGAAACTAAGTGTGGGCCGGAGGATATCACCTCATTCACTGAGGCATTCATTCGCCACACACCTTCTGGACAATGGATCCGACATCAGGTCAGTCCAGGAGCTTTTAGGACACAGGGATTTATCCACCACACAGATCTACACCCATGTGTCAAAGGACAAACTAAAGAAAATTTACGAGGCAAGTCACCCCCATGGAAAATAACTCACATCAAGCCAACAAATTTTATGGAACCACCATTCTCGCCGTGAAACGGGATGGCAAGCTAGCCCTGGGTGGGGATGGCCAGGTCACCCTGGGTGACACGGTTGTTAAGAACTCGGCCCGCAAGGTGAGAAAGCTTTACCACGATAAGGTCCTGGCGGGATTTGCCGGAAGTGTGGCTGACGCGTTCACCCTCTTTGACCGCTTTGAGGAAAAGCTAAACTCCTATAGTGTCGACACATCCAGGGCGGCCATTGAGCTAGTCAAGGACTGGCGGAGTGATAGGATATTACGACGGCTGGAAGCCATGCTCATCGTGGCAAGCAAGGATTCACTTTTTCTGCTGTCGGGCAATGGCGAGATCATCCAACCAGATGACGACATTGTAGCTATCGGCTCAGGAGGCTCTTACGCATTAGCTGGCGCCAAGGCCCTATCCCTCCACTCCCGGCTTTCAGCCAGAGAAATTGTGGAAGAGGCATTAGGAATTGCCGCATCTATCTGTATTTACACAAACCATGAAATAAATATTGAGGAATTATAAATGTCATTAGCTGATTCTCTTACCCCAAAAGAAATTGTGGAAGAACTCGACAAGTATATCATTGGTCAGGATAAAGCCAAATGTTCTGTTGCCCTGGCTCTTAGGAACAGAGCGAGGCGTCGTGAGCTGGATAGTGAGCTCAAAGAAGAAATCATGCCCAAAAATATCATTATGATTGGTCCAACCGGGGTTGGGAAGACTGAAATCGCCAGAAGGCTCTCCAAACTTGCAAAAGCGCCTTTTATCAAGGTGGAAGCAACCAAATATACAGAAGTTGGCTATGTCGGTAGAGACGTGGAGTCCATGATCAGGGATCTGACGGCTGTGGCTGTGAATATGGTGCGTAATGAAATAAGAGAAAAAATGGAAAAAAAAGCCATGAAATCAGCGGAAGAGGCACTCCTTGATCTCCTGATTCCCGGCACACGAAAGAGATCCAAGACTTCGAAAGATGAAAGCGCCGTGGACACCAGAGAAAAAATAAGACAAAAACTCCGCGATGGCAAGCTGGAAGAGAAAACCGTTAAAATATCCATTGAGTCCAACAAGATGCCAGTGGTAGAAATCTTTTCCAATCAGGGCATTGAAGAAATGGATATGCATTTTCAGAATATACTGAATAATATGATGCCCCAAAAAAGCAAGGACAGAAAAATGACTGTGAGAGAGGCCAGAGACTTTCTCGTTGAAAATGAGTATGATAGGCTTATCGATATGGATAAGGTTGCTTCTGAGTCAGTGAAACGGGTCGAAGAAATGGGGATTGTCTTTCTGGATGAGGTGGACAAGATTGCCAGGACAGGATCCTCAAGTGGACCCGACGTTTCCCGTGAAGGGGTACAGCGTGACATCCTTCCACTCATAGAAGGATCAGCTGTGAATACCCGATATGGTATTGTGAAAACAGATCACATCCTTTTTATTGCCGCAGGGGCCTTCCACATGTCGAAACCGTCTGATCTCATCCCGGAACTTCAAGGCAGGTTCCCTATTAGGGTGGAACTCGAATCTCTCACCAGGGATGATTTCTATAAAATACTAACTGAACCAAAAAACTCTCTCATAAAGCAATACATCGCCCTGCTGGAGACGGAAGGCATCACCCTATCCTTTGAAAAAGCCGCCATAACAGAGATTTCTGACATCGCCTACCGGGTAAACTCTCTGGCAGAGAACATTGGCGCAAGAAGGCTCCACACCATTATGGAGAAACTCCTTGAAGACATATCCTTTAACGCTCCCGACAAGAAAAAAACAAATTATAAGATCACTAAAGCCTATGTCAAAGAAAAGTTAAATGAGATTATAGAAGACCGGGATCTGTCTAAATATATCCTATAAAAAGCTTTATAAAAAAACGCTTTAAGAATACCCCGGCTCTTGTCATCCATCCCTCTGTGGGACATAGTAAAATGCTACTATCATAGCCCCTCGCCTTATTTGGATTTGCTATTATTCTGATCTATTGGCAGTACAAATATGAAAAGTGCCTCGATGCTGACTCTGAGAGCTATGAGACATTTCTAAATGCTACATCACTTGTCTGAAGCGGCAAGCTGGCCACAGGCCGCGCCAATATCCTCACCCTTACGGCGTCTTAAGACTATCTCAAGCCGGGAATACTGAAAGAACCGCATAAAGCGGTCAATATCCTCATGATCAGGACTCTCATAGCCAAGTTCCGGCACTGGGTTGTAGGGTATGAGATTCAGGTTAAACCTTAATTCCTTGGTTAAATTAATGATGGCCTTGGCATCCTGGCGGCTCATATTCACATTTTTCAGCATAACATATTCTAAAGTGATTCTATCCCCGGTTTTTTCCTGATAATAACGGAGTGCACCAAGTAAATCCTTGAGGGGTATCTTTTTGCTAAAAGGCATTAATTCCAGGCGGGTTTTCGTGTCGGGGGAGTTTAGGGACACAGCCAGGTGTAAATTCATCTTCTCATCGGCCAATCGGCGGATGGATCTTGTGATACCCGCTGTGGATATGGTTATCCGCTTCATCCCAAAGTTCACACCTTCTTTGGAATTGAGAATTCTGATGGTCTTGATGAGGTTTTTGTAGTTCAGAAGGGGCTCACCCATACCCATAAACACGAGATTATCGATTGAGCCGTGTTTTTCCCGGGCATACAGAAACTGGGATACCATTTCGCCGGGGCTCAGATTCCTTTGATTTTCCAGCTGGCCTGTGGCGCAAAAAACGCAATTCAGAGAGCATCCTACCTGTGAGGACAGGCAGAGAGTCTTTCTGGATCGGTCTTTGATCACTACGGATTCTACCTTTCGCTTATCAGCAAGCTCAAAGAGATACTTATAGCAGTCTTTTTTCCCACTGACACGTGTATCCAGAAGACTCAGCGCCTTAAGTATAAAATGGCCTTCCAGATATTCAATGAGCTTCCTGGGGAGGTTTTTCATATCCTGAAAGCTGTTAATTTCATGGTGATAGAGAAACTGGTAGACTTGTTTTCCTCTATAGCTCTCAAAACCGGCTTCCACAAGGTGATGGCAGAGCTCATCCTGGCTGAGAGAGTGTATGGATAATAATCTTGTATCTTTCACGTTCCTAATTCCTTTAATTTACATGAACTTGGTCACAACAATAAGCCCATCTTCCCTTCCAAGGCTATACACCGATTTTCCAT
>Ga0224501_10005473_pt1 | contig 10008 bp, 6 predicted proteins | sample SF_Oct11_sed_USG_4_FD_169105 | JGI IMG/M metagenome (GOLD analysis project Ga0224501, IMG submission 169105) | Sediment microbial communities from San Francisco Bay, California, United States - SF_Oct11_sed_USGS_8_1 | ecosystem: Environmental > Aquatic > Marine > Sediment | place: USA...
AACTCTCCTTTTGAAGATGCAATTGAAAACATTGATATCGGCGGACCGACAATGCTTCGTTCAGCCGCAAAAAATTATAAATTTACAGCGGCGGTCTGTGATCCTTCTGATTACGAAAAAATAATAAATGCAGTAAGTGAAAAAGGAGGGATTCCGGAAGATCTTTCTCTTGAGTTTTCTCGAAAGGTTTTTAACCATACTGCCGCATATGATGCAGTAATTTCAGGTTTTTTAAACAGCATGTCGGAAGACTCTTTCCCTGAAAACCTCACCCTCACATATAAAAAAATTCAGTCTCTTCGCTATGGAGAAAACCCTCATCAGAAGGCTGCTTTTTACAGGCCGGCTATGGAAATTGCAAAAGATGAGGCTTTGAAGATTTCAGGAGCGGTTCAGCTTCAGGGAAAAGAGCTTTCTTTTAATAATATGCTGGATTTCAGCTCAGCTCTGATGTCTGCTCTCAGTCTGCCGGGAAACGGCGTTGTGATTGTAAAGCATCTTAATCCCTGCGGAGCTGCCATGACGGAATCCGGCGAAAAAGCAATGGCGGAAGCTTTCATTCGAGCCAGAGAATGCGATCCTATCAGTGCATTTGGAGGAGTGATCGCATTGAACGGCATCTGCGATGAGAAGACCGCTGAATATATCACAGAAAATTTTGTAGAAGGCGTGATCGCACGCGAATTTACTGACGGTGCTAAAAATATATTTACGGTAAAGAAAAACGTCAGATTGATTCAGATTCAGGATCCAGACCGCTTTATGAAATCAGCCATGGAGATCCGTCAGGTTTATGACGGCATCCTTCTTCAGGAAGCGGATGTTTTTAATTCCAGTCCGGCAGATTGGAAGGTTGTTACGAAAAGAAAACCAGATGAAAAAGAAATGAAAGCGCTCCACTTTGCATGGAGGCTGGTTCGTCATGTTAAATCCAATGCGATTGTCTTTTGTTCAGAAAATAGAAGTCTTGGAGTCGGAGCTGGTCAGATGAGCCGGGTCGATTCAACTGAAATTGCGGTTATGAAAGCTAATAAAAATGGTATGGATCTGAAGGGTTCTGTTGTAGGAAGCGATGCTTTTTTTCCGTTCCGGGACGGGGTCGATGCAGTTGCAGCAGCAGGAGCGAAGGCGATTGTTCAGCCAGGAGGCTCTGTTCGTGACGAAGAAGTTATCCAGGCTGCAGATGAACATGGAATTGCAATGGTTTTTACCGGATACCGGCATTTCAAGCATTGATGCTGTTCTGAATTTGGACCGGATCGTTTTTCAGGCTCAGATCCTTACTTCAGAAGTTTTACAATTTTCATCTGTGCTGCATCTTCCGGATCCGGTTCGGAAAGAGGGGGGTTGACAGGGAGGATCGCAGATACTTTATGATCTGCCTTGATTACCTTTTCGTAAACGGGAAGGTTGTCCGGATCTAAAATATAGCCTGTTGTGATTCGTAATTCAACACCGGATTCTGTCGAAACGATTTTGGATATGAAGGAATCTCTGGTTTTTATGTCTGAACCGATTACGGTTATATTCTCTGCTGGTTGAAGAGCAATTGTGATTGCATCTGCGAAAGGAGATTGGTATTTTCCAACAATCAGGTAAATATTTTTTTTGAAGATAACTTTTTGATCTGCGTTATAGATTTGATCCGGATGGTTTTTTGTTTTCAGAGACCCCATCCTTCCCGATGATATAAATAAATCTGCAATCTTAAAACTTTCCGAAAAGTTTCCAAGCTGCATTTTTCGAATGTCGAGGACAATTGCATCGGTATCTGATAAGTTTTCAATAAGACTTTCGATCTGACCTGACGATCCTTCAATGGCTGAGCGTAAAACGATATATTCGATTTTTTTACCTCCTGGAAAATTCCAGGAAGAATTCAGAATATTTTGAAATGAGACACGGCTTCTTACCAGTTTGTAGGAACGGTCATTGAAGGAAAGCTTTACAACGCTGTCGAGAGGGCCTTTAATTCGCCCCACAAGTTCTTCAATATCCATGTCGGAAACAGATCGATCATCTACAGCTGTAATGTATTTGCCCATCTTTATTTTTTCTCGATGAGATGCAGAACCTTCAAGTGCATCAATTGCAATAAATCGTCCGGGAGCTTCCTGACGAATGATTAAGCCAATGCCGGAATCCCGTTTTGGGTCCTTGCTCCAGAAGAGAGATTCCGGCGGGATAAATGTATTTATGCCTTTCGGCAGAGAAGAAAGGAATGCGCTCAGAGCTTTATAGGTATTTACGCGCTTTTCTGTATCGTTATATAAATTTAATGCTGCAATGAGCTCTTGTTTTCCGCTGTTCTGGAAATTTGGAGAGATACTTTTCAATGCAGAGCTGTATGCATTGGCGAGGATTTTGTTTTTATTGGAATTATTGTAAAAAATATAGTATTGATCAAGAGAGGATTCAACTTCAGTGAAAAGTTCATCTGGATTGATTTTTTCAAATGACTTTCCGCAGGAATTCAGAAGCAGAATTACTAATAAAATGACAGAATGTTTTGCAAACAGCATGTTTCCCCCTTTAATGTCAGTCAGTATGGAATGAGGTGCTGAATCAATCAATAATCTTTTTGTATTAGTTTATACCATTCGGGCTGAAGCGCTCGCTGACGCAGATAAGCATCCATCAGAACCATATTGACCATGGATTCGACTATGGGAACGGCTCTAGGCAGGACACAGGGATCATGTCTTCCTCCAGCTTTCAGTATAACTTCCTCGCCTTTCTCGTTTACTGTATTTTGATTTTTTCTGATTGTTGCAGTCGGTTTAAACGCAAGGCGGAGAAGGATCGGCATTCCGTTTGAAATTCCGCCCTGTATTCCTCCTGAAAAATTAGTCGGCGTCTGTACTGAAGGGATCGGTGATTTTGCTTGATCCGGCTTTAAATAAAACGGATCATTGTGCTGGCTTCCCCGAAGGCGCGTCCCGGAAAATCCGCTTCCCGATTCAAATCCTTTACAGGCTGGAATGGAAAGACAGGCTTTTGCCAGATCAGCTTCCAATTTATCAAAAACAGGATCGCCGAGTCCGGGCGGTACATGGTTTACAATCACGCCGATGGTTCCCCCTACGGAATCTCCATCTTTTTTTACCTGTTCAATCAGTTCTGTCATTCGTCTGGATGCATTCGGGTTATGGCACCGCACCGGAGATTCATCTACAGCATTTCTGTCAAGGGGTGGTTCCTGAAAACCGTCGGCATCAATATTGCCTACAGAATCGACCCATGCGATGGTTTCCAGGTTGAGTTCTTTTTTAAGGATCTGTCCCGCTACAGATCCTGCGATAACTCTTGCTATGGATTCTCTTACGGAAGCGCGACCGCCGCCATGAGGCGTTCTGTGAGTGTATTTGGCGTGGTAGGTGAAGTCTGCATGAGAGGGTCTGTAAACATCTGACCATCTGTCATAGTCCGTGGACTTCATGTCTGTATTTCTGACAAAAAAAGCAAGCGATGTTCCCAATGTTTTTCCGTTATAGAAACCGCTCAAAATTTCAAATTCATCAGGTTCGTTTCGCGGTGTTGTTAATTTACTCTGCCCCGGACGTCTTCGTTTCAGTTCGTGCTGAATGTTTTCTAAATCCAGTTCAAAGTTTGCAGGGCATCCGTCAATGACAACTCCAATGCCCGGGCCGTGAGATTCACCAAAAGTTGTTACTCTGTAAACAGTTCCTGTAGAAGACGACACGGTTCAAATATTTTTCATCAGCTTTATCTGTCAACATGCTTTGTCTGTTTTGTAAACTGCAAACGAATTTCAATTTCAGTTTTCAGTTCCCTGCAGATCAGCCAGCGTCCGTTTTCCAGGGCGACTCCTTCAGAGGACCAGGCTTCAGGCAACAGTTCAGGATCATAGTGAAAGGGCAGCCGGATGGCAATTTTTTTGTAGGGGCAGGGTTCCCTTCTGTTAAAAGATATCGTGAGGTGCATGCGTTCTGAATTCATGCTTCCGCGAATTTTCAGGGACCCTCCAGAAACAGGAAAAGGGCCGAATTCAAGATTTTCACAGAAAAGTTCTTTTTTCCGCAGTCCTTTAAATAAATAAATCGTATCTTCTCTTTCATGGATTACGAATTCTCTTAAAACTTGTAGGATTTCTGCGAAAGCCCATCCGTGAAATCCATCCCCCATAACGCCTCCCCCCGTACGGGGATGAAGGGCTTCAGGATAGGTCCACAGTTCTTTTTTATGTGCAAGAACACTTTTTAATATCTTTCTTGCTGTATAAATATCGTCCATCTGTATAAACGCCTGTGCTGCATGAAGGCTCAAATAAATATTGTATCCAGAATGTATGATGGGATGAAAAAAAAGTCCCCGGCTGAAGTAATTCTGGTAAATCGCTTTAACTGTATTTAAAATCTGTGTTTCAGGAAAAATGTTCGATAGATTGAGCGGGTAGAGAAGGGAAAGTGAACCGATCATGCCCGCATCAGCTGGGCGTTCCGGACCCGATGTGATCATATCATACTGTTTTCTTCCTTCCTCAGATACAGCAATGATGTCCTGTACGTATTTTTCAGCTTGGTCAAGAAAATAGGCTTCATCATTGATCATTCCCATCTGGCCGGCTGCAGAAGATGTTTCAAATAATCCGGCAATGCTCCAGAAGTTGTCCCAGTAGTAATGGTCTCCGGGACCCAGATGTTCTGCGCTGAATCCTGCAGGCATGAGTTTTTTTTCAAGGCCGGCTTTTCTTTTCTGTATGATCCATTCTGCTCCTTTTTTCATGGAAGGATAGGCATGTTTCAGAAGTTTTGTATCGCCTGTATGTTTGATATATGAAGAAAGAGTCCACAGCGCCTGGCCGTTGGAATCCCATTCTCCTTCATGTGATTTGAAAAAACCGTCATTGCTTTGAAGAGAAGGGTACTTCCATAAAACATTCCTTGCTTCCTCTGTTAAATTCCAGCGGAAAAGAGCGGAAAGCATGTAGGCTGCATCGCGGAACCAGAATTGTCTGTATGTAAAGACGCCAGGGGTTATGTTTTCGTCTGCATAAAGCGTCATCATGTGGCCAGTAAAAATTTTAGCAGCACGGTTCCATTCTTCTCTTCCGCATCGAAACACGGACGCTTTTTCAATGATCTTTTCCCAGCTTTTTTTTGCCCGGAAAATCTCATCGGTAATATGGTTCTCGTTTTCGTCGATTGCTTCGTTGTAATTGCTCAAATTTTCATTTTTTTCCGGAGCGGGATTTGTTTTTAGTTTCTGTGTCTGAAAAAAACGGGGGAATTTTTTTCTTTTTTTTCTGAGGTTCTTTAAAGATCGGCCTTCTGTCAGGAAAAGATCCATTCTCTTGTATATATTGCGGTTGCTGATTTTTTTGGGATATGAAAAAAGACTCTTTAAGATTCCTCCATTGGAGGGGATATTGAATTTTTGTTCGTAAGTCCTTGCAGCGAAAGAAATTTTTCCCTTCCCATTTATTTTATATGAGAATGCAGCTGTGGCAATTCCGTCTGGACAGAAAATATTTTCTGAATTGCTTTCTGAAAAATAAGCATCGCCGGAAATGAGGTTGGAAAGTACGGTTTTATCCGGTGCGGAGAAAAGAATCATTTCCGGCATGTCGTTTATATGGACTATATTGTTTAGATCCTTTCGTATTGTGTGGATGAAAGCCGCTCCTTCAGGATTGAAAGGGCGGATTGAGATTATGATTTCCTGTTCTTGATCGAATGATTCGTATTCAATTTGATTGATGATGTAATCGTTTTTTAAGCTTCCTGCGGCAGTCCATTTCAGTGTTGCGGACTTGCTTCTATACTCTGTTACGGGAATGGGAAGGTCTCCAAGAAGGCTCTGGCGAATTTCCAGTTCTCCTTTTGAAGCGAGGCGAAGCATTCCGTTTTCTTTTAAAGCCGTTTCAATACTGTAATAACCTATGACCGGGCTGAGAGCTCCGGAAGGATCAACCATCGCATGGTGTTTGCCGGCAGGAGAACGGAAACCCATCCAGTCGCGGTTTGTCAGATTGACGCTGAGCATGGATCCCGCCCGGGGTATGAAAGAGGGATCTTCCGGATTGTACTGTTTTTCAACCCAGTAAGGTCCTGCAAAATGCCTGTAAAACTGAAAAAAACAATAATTCCACATGCCCGAGGCAATTACGCGGGAGGCAAGGGGAAGATTTTCGGTCGGGAAGGCCGCAGATGCAGGATTCGTAAGACGGAAACTTCCAGATAAAAGATTTCCAACATCAGGGTGAAGTCCGAAAAATTTTGCTCCTCGATTCAGAATTGTTTTTAAAAAAGAAATATTCATTTTGATTTTACATTGATTTCGCTTACAGACAGGTAAATCTGTTCCAGTTTTCCTGCTGAAAAATCCAGGTCATGTTCTTCTGAAATTTCAATCGACTTTCTAGAAAATGCATTGTAGCGGCTGCTGTCTTCAAGAATTTGAACCGCATGTTCCGCCATCCCTTTAAAATCTCCTTCGTCAGACAAATATCCATTTTCCCCGTGATGGATCAATTCCGGCAGTGCATGAGAGTTTACGCCTACACAGGGAAGTCCGGACGAAACAGCTTCAAGAACTACCATTCCCTGTGTTTCCATTGTCGATGCTGTCATGAACAGATCATGATTTTTATAGATTTCAAATAATTGTTCATGAGGGATCTGGCCGAAAAATTCGACTGCATCGTATATATTTTTTTCTTTTGCGGTTTTCTTCAGTATATCCAACGCCGGTCCGTTGCCGGCAAAAGTCATTGTTGCATCGGGAAATCTTCTATGAATGATTTCAAAAGCATTCAGGACAACATCGCAGTTTTTTTCAAAAGAGATTCTTCCGGCGTAAAGAATCTTGAAAGGCCCGTCTGAAAGTTTTTTTTCTGTGCCAGGAAAAACCTTTCTGTCAATTCCGTTGGAAAGTACTTTCATTTCCGTTTTAATTCCTGCTTCTTTCAGCTCTTCTTTAATTGTACGGCTCGGGCAGAGTATTAAATTTGCATTTTCGTAGATGCTGTTGCACAGTGAAAAAATCATCGGTTTTGCAATCAGCTGCTCAGCTGTTCTGGAAATCGATTCAATTAGATTTAATACAGGATTGTTGATTTCAAAAAGGCTTGCCAGAGAATCAAGTTTGAGAAGACGATATGGAGAAAGATATGTTCCTTGTTTGGATACAAGCGTATGATAAGTTCCGATAACAGGAAGGTTGAAATGTTTGGCCGCAAGAATACTGAACTGTCCGATGAAGCCGGGAGTTTGAAAATGGACCAGGTCTGCGTCAAAATCATTCATAGCATCACGGATTAAATTTAATGAAGGTACGGCCATTCTGATTTCAGGATAGGAAGGCAGAGGAAGACTGCTCAGCCGTATGACAGGATTGCCTTTGATTTCTTTAATGTCGTCCGACGAATACGATGGACAGAAAATAATAAATTTGTGACCTTTCTCTGAGAGTTTTGCTATAAATTGATGTGTGGAAATGGAAACTCCGTCAACCTTCGGTGAAAAGGTATCGGAGAAAACTGCAATCTTCATTAATTTGTTCTTGGTTAATAAGGGGAGAGGTTTGCGCATTTCAAAGCGGTGGATTTTTTACCGCTTTGAAATGCAGAATTACCGTTACCCTTTAAAAATTCTGCCGTTCAGAACTGCATCGTCGTTCAGGTGAATTTTGGGGGCTTTGAGGTCTCCATTGACAACTGCACTTTCGCCAATATAAATGGATTCCTGTGCGTTAACATTGCCGTCCAGTTTTCCAAAGACAGTAACTTTTTTTCCTGAAAGCTCTGCTTTAATCACGCTTGTTTTTCCGGTAATCAGAGTTCCATTTCTTGATTCAATTTTATTTGCCGTAACGGTTCCTTCGATTGTAAGCTCTTCATCGGAGACAATTTCTCCATTGATGACTACGGATGGGCCGATTCGTGTTCTTATAACTGAAATCTCTTGCATAAAAAATTTCTCCAGATTTTTATATTCAGATGCTTCCGGATTCAGAACGGATCCAGATACAATCATTCATTTCTATAGTCTATAATCAGACTTTCAAGAATAATTGCAAGATTTAATATTTTCCATGCATCTTTTTTTTAACATCGGGATTTTCCCTGCTGGAATTGATTTATTGAACCCATCACTGTGGATTTTTTTAGATCCAATGAGACATATTGTTTGACCTTAAGATTAATTAATTCCAGGTCTTAATTTTTTTATATGACGGATTACTTCCGGATCTGCCCGGTAATAAGATTCTGGAAGCTCGGTTTGTTCTTTAAATGGGATTTTCAGGAATTTCAGTTTACTGATTTTTAAATTGACTGCTTTAACCAGAAGTTTTTCCAGATTTACAGTATCGGCGATATTGTATGCAAGAAGCGTTTCAAGAAAATATTGGTTTTTACTCTGCAGGTATTCTTTCCATAAAAGTACTGCATGAAATCCATCCAGATCCTCCAGGCCTTCCCGTGTAATTCCCAGGGATTTTTCGCATCCTTTCAGTCCGCCTCTGTATCCCAGATCAGCCAGAAGAAACCTGAGATCGATATGAGCCTGATGGAATTGAACGCCAAGCTCTCTTGTAATAAATGGAAGATCAAATGCCTTTCCGTTATAGGTAATTAGAAGATCGTACCTGCTGATTTCATCACTGAACTGATCCAGATTTTTTCCGTTTACAAAAACCTGGATTTTCCCTTCAGCGTAAAGAGCAATTGTTGTAATGGATGCATCTCTGCCAAGTCCTGTAGTTTCGATGTCAAGACAGGCTGATTTAATCCCTGGAAAAGAGTACAGTCGCCATGTCTCGTTTGCTGGCAGCCGGGTCTGAAAAAATAAGAGATCTCTGTTCTCAAATTTCCTTTTTGTATCTTCAATCAAGCTGTATATGTGATCGAAGGAAATCGATTTTAATAAAGAGTCATTTTCATTTTCCCATTTTGAAAGACTGAGAAGAACTTCCCACGAAGTGATTCCCTGATGCCAGATTCTTTCTTCGCGTTTTAATCCGATTCCAGGCAAGTGGCAGAAAGTATTTTGCAGCATTTCAGTCGGAAGAGGATTCCTGAGAGACTGAATGGTCTATGGGAAAAATCATTTCAGCAATGACTTTTTTTGAACCATTGCTATTGTTTTCTGCAGAATGTGACTCATACAGATAGAGCTTGCCGCCGACCTGTGATATGCTGTGGTAGACTAACGTGAGTCCGGTTCCCATTCCAAAAGTATCTTTATGATATCGGTCGTCATGCAGGTTGTTCACCCTGACAAAGGGTTCAAAGAGTCTGTTTTCCAGTTCCCTGGGGATTCCAGTCAAGCTTCCTTCTATATGATTTACCGTATTGGAGATAAGAATCGAAAGTGAGTTGCCCGCTCTTTGAGAAAAGATTCTGATTTCCGAATCCGTTGGTGAATATTTAAAAGCATTGGTAATCAGTTCTTTGATTGAAATTTCCATAACCTCTCTGTTTGCCTGAATCCGAAATGGAATCTCCATCTGATCCTTGAGGATGGTATGATTTTTAATTTTTTTAAATTCATCAAGAGATTCAATGCTTTCGTCAATAATTCTGTTGATTTCTTCTTCAGAAAGGAATTCTGTTTCATATTCTTTTCTGAGCATGACTGGAATTTTCAGCATATTCTGCATCCATGAACGAACTGTAGATGCAGTTTGATTCAGAGTGTTTATGATTTCTCCGGATAGAATAAATTTTCCGTCATCCGTTTCCTGTTTATGGTATTCAAGCATGTCAATCAAGGTAATGAGTGATCCCAGACCGTCGCCCTGATTCATTGAGTGGTGTATGTTTTCCAGTATATTGATTCCGAATCTTTTTCTTTCTTCAAGATACTTGCTTTCTTCCCATATACTCCATTCCAGCTGTCTGTTGATTTTCTTTCGGGTTTCATTGACAAATTCTTTTAATTCAATTCGTTTTCGTCCGAATGCTGCTGCTCTTTTTAAGTGTCCGATGAGAGTTAAATTATCTGAAGGCTTTGAAATAAATTCAAAAATTTTATCAAGACGTCT
>Ga0224501_10005474_pt1 | contig 10007 bp, 9 predicted proteins | sample SF_Oct11_sed_USG_4_FD_169105 | JGI IMG/M metagenome (GOLD analysis project Ga0224501, IMG submission 169105) | Sediment microbial communities from San Francisco Bay, California, United States - SF_Oct11_sed_USGS_8_1 | ecosystem: Environmental > Aquatic > Marine > Sediment | place: USA...
GCTGTCGGTAAATTAATTGTATATGGGCGTTATTCTATCACTGTGGATGTAATGAATTGTACGGGTTTCTATATGGGACTGAGACCGAAATCTCTTTGTAAAGATTTTCAGCCACTACTTTCTTTTCCCAGGCTCTGTTTGGAATTACTGAGAGGTTAACACACAAGTAATGATATTTTATCACAGTTTCTTGTTGCATTCTTTGTATTTTACCCATGTTAACCACTTCCATCCCGTTTCATTCTTTTTATTCTTGACTTGGACATCCACTAGGCCCTTGATGATGATAGGCAGAGGTGGGTTGTAGGAGTTCGTTTCTCCCGTTGTTGATCCCGGCTATCAAGATACCATCTCACTTTGCTTGTAGAGAACATTCCCTTTTCTATTGATGCTGAAGATGGCATTCTGTATACAGACTCTCTCCTGGACAGGGAAACCAAGAGCAGCTACAGATTTGTGGTGGGTGTTTTTGCCACTCTACCCTGGCACATGGGCATCCTATTCAATGGACCTCCTAAGCCTGATTGTGAGAAGCTCATTCTTACAGTGAGTGCTAAGTATGACTAGGAGTTATGTGAGGAGCTCATTCTCACAGTGAGTTCTCAGCATGACTAGGAGTGATTGTGAGGAGCTTATTCTCACAGTGAGTGCTCAGCACGACTAGGAGTGATTGTGAGGGGCTTATTCTCACAGTGAGTGCTCAGGATGACTAGGAGTTATGTGAAGAGCTCATTCTCACAGTCAGTGCTCAGCATGACTAGGAGTTATGTGAGGACCTCATTCTCACAGTGAGTGCTCAGTATGACTAGGAGTTATGTGAGGAGCTCATTCTCACAGTGAATGCTCAGCATGACTAGGAGTTATGTGAGGAGCTCATTCTCACAGTGAATGCTCAGCATGACTAGGAGTTATGTGAGGAGCTCATTCTCACAGTGGTTGCTCAGCATGACTAGGAGTGATTGTGAGGAGCTCATTCTCACAGTGGGTGCTCAGCATGGCTAGGAGTGATTGTGAGGAGCTCATTCTCACACTGAGTGCTCAGCATAACTAGGACTTGAGCCCGGGATCTTTTGATTTTGAGCCAAACGCGCCATCTCGCTGTCTCGCCATCTCTCTATCTCGCCATCTCTCTATCTCGCTATCCCGCTGTCTCGCCATCTCGCTGTCTCGCCATCTCGCTATCTCGCCATCTCGCTGTCTCGCCACCTCGCTGTCTCGCCGTCTCGCTCTCTCGCCGTCTCGCTATCTCGCCGTCTCGCTATCTCGCTGTCTCGCTATCTCGCCATCTCGCTGTCTCGCCAGCTCTCGCTATCTCGCCGTCTCGCCATCTCGCTATCTCATTATCCCTATCATGATCTCGCCATCAGTAACGTCGCTGATTTTCCGCTGTGTAAAGGCCAAGAGGGATTATGGATTATTAAAGGCACCTCAAGGTTTCATATCACTTGGTGTGGGCTGGGGTACCTCAATGGTCGAGTGTTGGGCTTGCAACTGTTAGAACCTGGGGGGGGGAGGCCGGTCACAGCAGGCTCCCGTTGTTACCATGAGCGCCTCGCTTCAACCCTTGCTCAAAGCAACAACAAGCTTCACTATGAGGTGAAGCATTTATACTGACCCACTCTTGATACTCCATGCTGAGCCATAGCTTATAAAAAAAAAGGCAAGTATCTAACCTGCCAGGTTCAATATAAAGGACATGCCACACGATTTTGCGATTAGCTAATCGGAATTCGTGCTCCTAGCCACATGATTGTAATCACTATTCGTGAATTACCACAGCTTCCTGCAGTCACATGACTGGGCCAATGAGACTGCGTAGTTAGTGTTGTACCGGGGTTTTATTTCCGTCAAAATGTCATTAGAAATAGTGCTCGTAGTCAGACTCAACTAGCCGCTGCTAACAGGTTAACTTGGCCAGATTTCATTTTAGAATCGCCTCTGATGCTCTGGTTCCCATGTATTGCGACTGCTTCTTGCTCTGCGATGATGACTGCTCCAAAACTGACTCAAATAAGGATTGAAGTCAGGCGTAGTTGGTCATTCTGACTTTCTTTATAACCTGTGGATTCCAACGGGCTATAGAAGGGATTGAGCCAATTAGCGTGTACTTTGTATGCACGATTTTGCTGCAAGCTCGCCATCGTGTGGCCGTTAACCGTGCCGAAGTCATACAAGAGTAGCGTAGGCGCTATTTGTTGTAGTTTAAACGTGAGCAAATATCATTTTACATTACCTAACCTTTGTCGTTCTTGTCTTGTAGATTGCTGCCACAGACAATAAAATACCTCCTCTGTCTAACTACACTTACGTCAATGTGATACTGTCAGATGTGAATGATGTCGCACCAAAGTTCAGTGACACAGTTTACATGAGCAGTCTAGCGGCAACGAACCCAGCTGAGGCAGTAATCGCCGGAGTGCTAGCATTCGATTTAGATGAACAGGTTCTCTGTAATTTTCTTACCTTGGTAGAGCGTCATGCTTGCATATGTATACCATATGTCACCGCGGAATATTACCATAATCTCGCCTTAGCGCCAGACTAGGGTATCCCAGATTTCAAAGCAGCTTAGGATGGTAAAGATGGGAACTGAGGGATTCGTGGTCGTAGTATGAGAAGGAGAGGCAATAATCACCCTCTGTGTAGCTCCTATATTTACACTGATCTCATATAGCCCTCTACCTTTAATATCTCATCGGGACGTTTGTACCCCTGGTGACTACTCATTTAGATTTATTGTCTATACCACTTTATAACACTTTCGAACTTCCTACAAGATGATGGTTCACAGCCCGTCCACAATCTACTATTCTTGTTTTGCAGGGGACCAATAACTCCAAGATTGTGTACACAGTTTCTGGTAAAGGAGCAAAGTATTTCCTTGCCTCTGATGATGGGCTGGTTAGAGTGACCAAGTCCTTTGATCGCTTTCAACTAATCCAAGATGGTAATTATGAATGTCTGAGAGTTTCGGATCACTATGGTATAAATAATGACAGTCCCAAAAAGTGGATGAGGGTCAAGATTACTCCACTTCTCCCTCCTCATAAAGAGTAGCCGAGTTACGACGGGTGCTGTGTTATCTGGCTTATGGGCGGGTGATGTGTAAACAAAGGCGTAGGTTAACTGACCTCCAACCAGGAATCTTAGTAGCAACAAGAAGCCATCCCAGTACCATCCAACACCCAACAATGACGGGTTATAAGAAACCTGTCTTCGGCGGTCACCACATTGTCATCATGTGAGAATGTATTTAGATCTTTTGAAAAATTATTTGACTTGTATTAATCAGCGGCATTTTCTCTAGCATACATTCATGCAAAACGAGGAAGTTAACGCCTCCGACGTCAACAGCGGAATATAACAGCTTTATTGTTTATCCAGGTGTCATAGACAATGATACTCTTTCCTTCACACTCATTGTGACAGCAACTGATAAAGGAGAACCTCCTTTGTCTAGCTCAGCTCAACTTCAGCTCTATATCCGGGCATTGAATGATGGTACCCCTCTTTTTAAGCAGTCTGTCTATGAAGTTGAAATTTCCGAGGACAGTGTTATTGGTAAGCTAACATTCCCCTCTGAAACAGTCATCAAATCTAAAAGAACTACAGTGAGACTCCAGTTGGATAAGTGCGTTTATTCTAATTGATAATCCCTGAATTTTTGTTAAGACGTTAAGCAAAGGCATAATAATATTATACATCTATATAAATTAAAAACCCCTCTTCAGTTACCTCAAACTTCATTTTCGTAACTTCAAGGGGTGATAAATTTATACTTGTACCATGCTTCCTGAATTCAGGTTCCTTACAAAAAAATGTCAAGGTTTGCTGATTTTGAATGGTTGACAAACCAGAACAATCCTCAGCCTCAAGGAGTCCACTGAATACAGGGGCCGACAGGCATGTGTAGAACAAGGCAGAACTCGGATTATTTAACTATTAACTTAATATGCCAACTCAAGGGTATCCTCTTTATCATTATTAATTGTATCATCTTGGTTTACTGGCTCTCAAAATTATTTCCATTTCAGGAAGTTCATTAATGACTGTTGTTGCCAAAGTAAATGCTGACTATGCTGATACTGTAATCGTTAGATACTCTCTTATTGGACGCACCAGAGCCTTCGGTAAGATATAAACAAGGCTGCGCAGCTATGTACCCAGTACTGAAAGGGGGTTATTACATTTCCGTGCCCGTTATGTGAAATAAGCCCAGTCGGTGAAATCGATCACTTGGAGCACCCTTACTAGTGTGTCCGTGCACATACTGAGTGCAAATGAATTTGTATTGCGCAGCCCATGTACAGGGAGCTGGGGTTCGAATCCGAGAAACGTCAGTCATGGGGACAGGATGGGCATTCGATCTCGATTGGCAAGAAGCAAACTTAAGGGGGTTAAGCCACAGTCAAGGGTAGATGCACTTGCAGAGTTGTGTGCCTTGCTCTCAAAGGGAGGCAACTCCGCATTCATTGCAGCGATAGCAAGTGATGTTTCCAAAAGCGAATGTTGGTCACTTGAATAACTAGGGTCCAAATAGACCAAATAAAAACAAAATGAGATCTAATTACTAAAACTGAGTAACCTAATGATCTTTACTTCCTCATAACATCAAGTAGAACTTGAAATTAAATGTAATATTGGAGAAGACTGACTTTATAAGAAGTGCTTTGCTGGGTTTTCCCTTGCTTTAAATAGAGGCCCTTTGTACATTAATGGCGCTAACGGTCGCTGATAGGGGTGAAAAACTGCACTCTGAAACCCTATTTCTATATTTTTGTTGCACATTTTGTCTATTCAGACTTGTGTAACTACAAATCTAGTATCCACCTGCAAGAGATTTTTCTAAACATTCGCGCGTAAGCTGAGAAATCAACGCAAACACCAACAGCTCTGTGTTAATTTCCTATCTGAAGGTAAATTGTGTTGCATTGACGGTCTGAAAAAGGCGTCGCCAAGGGCTCCAAGTATGCGCATTGGATAGGGCTATATCTAAGCTTCCATTTGAGCTGGATATTGGGCCCATTGTTCATGGTAGTCTTCAGAATCTACAAACAAGTGAAGACCCTTTTAGCCATGACATAACCCCTTTAATGAGCCCACACAAGCACCAATGGTGTGCATGGTAATTCCTATTCTGTAGAGATGCTGGATGATTTCAGTGGTGATATTTTCACTCGAACCAAACTGGACAGGGAGACCACTGATAGATATGTGTATACAGTTCGGGCTACAGATGGCAGAGTCCCCGAGCTAACTGGTTTTACTACGGCAAGTATCACATAAATTCTCTAAAATGTCGTCACATTTCTGTGAGGGTTCTAAACATAAAAAGCATTCTGTGTATATATGTGACGCTCAGCACCTACTGGTTATAACTAAAGGAGCCTGTCTTACTGCTCAAATATCCTGCCACCCATACAAAAACAAAATGAAAATAACCGCATCTCTTTACAGATTTCTATTAAAGTGACTGATGCGAATGACAATGCTCCACAGTTTACCGATCACAAGTTGGAATTCATCATTGATGAAGGTTTTTATAACCGCTCTCACCTAGCTAATGTTCACGCCGTGGATTATGACATAGGCAGAAATGCCAAGATCACTTACTCCATCGTCGGCGGCAGTGAAGGTCAGCTGATATTTATTTTATTGTATTATACAAGTTTACTTTATCACTCTGCTTGGGTAGTTTGCCAACCGATTTAGCCTGATACTAGTTCTGGAGGGATAGGAGCAAGAAATTGTGTATAGAACTCAAAAACACATTTCTGTAGTAAAAGCTCGGGGCGGACAGGCTAGGATCTGACGATCACGAGTCAAGTGTTCTTGCCATTGTGCTGTCCCCCATCCTGCATCGGTTTACTACAAGTGTGTCAATCTGTAGTAGTGTATGCTGCGGTATGTCTGATCATGGTATCCATTTATATCGTCCACTCCGAGTTGAAGTAGTCTCACTCTTGTATCCATTGTCACACCATGCAGCCTCTCATTTACAGATCAGACTAATGTGCTGCTAAACTCGGTGACTGGGGAGGTGGTTCTCAATGGAGATGTCGACTTTGAACTCGATCAGCAGTTTCATCTGACAATCGAAGCTATAGACAACGGGGCTGTGCAGCTCACTGACACCATGGACCTCTTTGTCTATATCAGGGACGTCAATGACAATGCTCCTGTTTTTGATGCTTCCTATGGCCCATATCGGTAGGTAGTGTTCTCTCATGGAAAAGGTAGCGCTCACTCAGTGAAGGAGGTGTTACCGAGCTGGCCTAATCCAGTGTTCGTGATCCCTTCAGTAGATTTCGGAAACTTAAGATGCACAAGAAAGCGAAGTGCGCATTGGTTTCGATTATCTGTACATATATTTTATTTATAGAGATAAAATTTGTATTTAGTTAATTTAAAAAAGGAAGACGTGCCATATCTGAATAGTTGTTTCTACTAGCTGTTCAACGATCCCAACCCTTTTGGACACGCATGTATTTATTATTGGCTGTTTGCTGAATAGGATGGGGTAATACTTGTGCACAGTTGAGGCATTTGCAGACAGGGTCAGGTGACAATTTAAATAGTAGGAACAGTTGTGGGCATGTTGAGGTGTTCCCCTAAACTATTGTTTTCTGCACACAGAGTAATTGAGAACGCACCCAATATTACATTAGCCACCATATCTGCAAGCGACCTAGACTCAGGGGAGAACTCGGAGCTGCATTTCTCTATTGTGGGCGGAGACTCTAATGGTGACTTCCTGTTAGATGATAATAGGAATAACTCCGGTGAGTGATCACCTCACTCTCATAATCATGCAGGGAAATAGTGGCTTAGTGGGTAGTGCATTCGGCTTTGGCTCAAGCGACCAGGGTTTGATTCCACATTTGTGCGTCATTTTATGATTTCTTCCTCATCGAGTTTGGATTGCGACGTTAAATAAAGGAGGCCCATCCATAGAGTGCCTCCTCTATGGGGAACACCATGGACCATCCTGAAAATAGGCCATTGGCTTAGTGATGCCACCCATGTGACACAAGGTGATCTAAGGGTGGCATTATTTAAATGCAGCTTTCTGAATAACAAGCGAGAACTGCTCTTGGCACTATCACATAGTAAATGTCGCTAGTACAATGCATTGTCTGTCCGAACAAGCACTGTGATGGGCATAAAGGGGAAGATAACCCTATGGTAGAGAGTCAGAGTATTTTTTCACTCCAACTTTCCCTTTCTTTGCTCTTATGAATTTGTGTAAGATGTGTGGCACAAGGATTAGTTGCCACATATAATTTAGAAACCCATGTTCCATGAGGTTTTTGAAAATTTTAAAATAGCATTGGTTATCAAAATTCCTCTGTATTTACAGGTCGGAAGTCGATATTTCCTATATTTCCAACACCTGTGAATGTAGTCATTGAGTGAAATTAACTGATTTGCAGTCGATACGCACAACTGTTTTCTTAGAGCCCCTCCCTTCCAATGTGTCCTGTCTATAACTGTATTAGACAGTAGAAGGACTCCCTATCTGTCACCTGACCCCTCAAACAACCTTAAGCTTCCTCTTATAGCCACAATTCGAGTGAGGGACTGGCTAAACTATGAGAAAACCTCATACTACAACCTGTCAGTACAAGTAAGAGACATCGGACGTCCTAGTCAGTCAGCTCTCAGCATCATACAGGTATTTAACGACTGACTCACAACCCCTACTGCAGAACTACCTGCGCAGTCTTGTACAGCACATTGATTCACACCCAAATCAGTGGGTACCCTGGTAGAGTGGGAGTTGGTCCTGAGTATAAGTAACTTACATCTTTAATCCTTGATTGTTATAGCCTTACTTCCTATCACACTAAACCAAATAGTACAAAATGAGAATTTCACGTTTGTCACTGAATACGAATGGATTTGTCTCTCCGAACAAATGCGATCAATATGCGTTTCTCACACTTGCAAAACTTTTCCATTGGGTTGTCTTCTCAATGCATCGAGCAAGTGAGCAGAAAACTCCAACGCGAATGTTCGATCGCAGTGGTTTAAATTTCTGACAGCCCAATGGACAACAAATGTTCTTATTTCCATAAGCGGTTATGAAATGAGCAGGATTATTACTGTTACCTGTAGGTGTTTGTGACCGATCTTCTGGACACGATTCCAGACTTCCCTCAGAGACTTTATCAAGAGTTTATCTACACTAATATGACTACAGGAACCGTGTTGTCAGTACAGCTTTCTGCTGGATACGGTGACTTCGTCTACAAAATAACGCGTACGTATGACACCTACCTACCTGTCTTGATCAGAGAGACACATACAACCTACATCTACTTGTGTGATCCATATGAGGCTATGGCTAACATAAGTAGATTAAGACATAGAACCAATAGTTGCTGTCGGTCATAGTGCGACAAAGGCTGCTTCATGAGTCACTTCCTAACAGCTGCATTAGAATGGGAAAAAGAATACAGTGAAACTTGGATAACTCGAACTGCAGGGGACCACCAAAAAAGTTTGAGTTATAAAAAATTTGAATTATGAGTTATGCTCTCCCTTTGCATTAGCCATGTGGGCACCGTAGCGAATCCATTTCGCTTTACTGTGTTCTGTTTCCTGGCTAAACTTTCTTAAATTTATGGGATTTTCTTCTCATATGAAAAGAAAAACAATGAAGTTAAGCTTGTTACACAAGAATGTAAACATATCCAGCCACTGAAAAGGTAATTTGGTGGCACTATCCACTGTTTATCAGTTTGAGTTATAATTCAAAGGCCGAGATATGCCCAGCAAGTTATCATTACTCCGACACGGACCATGAAACCTGGTTTGAGTTAAGCAAGTTTTCGAGTTATCCAATTTTACTGTACCTCTATAATGATAAAGTAAGACACACCAGAACACTTGTTACTGATCACCCGATTTCTTTCCTGGAAATCTGTGAAATGACCATACATACTTTGTCTCACTACCCATTTTGTAAGCAACGCGCTACCGCCTTAATAACTTCATGGATTTCAACCATAGATATATGATCTCTTACATGTTTATGGCCCTATGGTCTCTCGTACCATGCCCACGCTGAACAGGAGCACATTGTTATAGCCTGCTGTGTTGTGCATGCCAGCAACAGAAGTTTGTATTTTAGTGCTAGCCGGAGATCTGACAAAGCGGCGCAGTGTGTCCAAATAGTACTGTCAATTCTCAATGTAATGACTGGGTAATCCTTTAAGCCTGTTAAAATCAGTGGCGTAGCTCAAATAAAAATTGATAGTGGAAGTTATCAAGGGTTCTATATTACTTTGGGGAGTTTACGACTGACACGCCATTGAGTATCTTTATATAGCATCACCCCATGTATTTTAGATGGAAATGAAGATGGTCACTTTGCTATAAACTCCACTTCTGCTAGTCTGAAGGTCGTGAAGGCTTTCGATGGACCAGCCTCATACACTCTCACAGTATCCGCCACTCAGGTCGTCCAGTCAGGAATCTCACAGTCTGATTATGCTCTGGTGAGTTCAGATACATAGTTCATTAACAACACGCTGCACTGCGCGACGAGCAGGGTCAATTCCTGGGTGACTGTGGTGTTTTCACAGTGGACCCTATTCCTTCTGCATAGGCAGTGTGCGCATGTACATGTCTGTTCAGCGTTTTGGGTTTATATGCTCAAGTTGAAGCAGATAGCTGTGCGTATTTTTCTGATCACAACCTAAACATAGGGTGAGCGTGTAAAAAGAGTTGGTGGGGTGAAGCCATGGCCAAAAGTGTCTTCACTTGTTTTCAGATTCTGACACGTTCCATGAACAAATGGGCCAATACCCAGCTCAAACGAAAGCTTAGATACAGCCCTATTCATTGCGCATACATAGAGCACTCGGCGACGGGCTTTTCAGACCGTCGACCCAACAGAATTGGCCTCGAGTTAGAAAATTAACACAAAGCTGTTGGTCTTTGCATTGATTTTTCGGCTTACACTCTGATGCTAGGAAAAATCTCGTGCAGATGCATGCTAG
>Ga0224501_10005475_pt1 | contig 10006 bp, 12 predicted proteins | sample SF_Oct11_sed_USG_4_FD_169105 | JGI IMG/M metagenome (GOLD analysis project Ga0224501, IMG submission 169105) | Sediment microbial communities from San Francisco Bay, California, United States - SF_Oct11_sed_USGS_8_1 | ecosystem: Environmental > Aquatic > Marine > Sediment | place: USA...
ATAAGAGCCTGAAGGCTCATAAGTATAACCCCAAGTAACAGACCATCGCGTCGCGGTTTCTTGAAAGTAATCGCAAGTAACTCCAGTGTTATCTGGTCTTGCAAGGTTCGCTCTATAATTGCAAAAATCTTGAATTGTGTCGTAATAAACACCAGAGCCAGAATCTAAAAAACCAGTAGTACTGGTTATAGTCGGTGGAATCCAATCTGATAAAGCATAAGGAGAAATGACCAAAAAAGTCAAAATGAAAAACGATTTGACAGTTTTGGCCATTGACATTTAAGAAGCCCTACTTAAAAACTTCTTAACCCATTTTATCCCAACAAATGCAACCATAACACCAACGGTCACTGGAATAAATGCGGCACCATATGCGGCAGCATCTGCTATCATATTTGTAGCTGCGGTTGTGACTTCAACTGGAACTGCTGCGGAAGCTTGACCAACCATTAAGCCTAAAATGATAGCAAAAAACACACCTGCTTTTTTAAATAAATTCATCTTTGTTTCTCCTATGATGAATGCTTAAAGAAACGGATTACATACATAATTTTCATGCCAGCGAAAACACCAAAAGCCCAGCATGTAAAAAGTAATCCAACTATTTCAGCAATGTCGATTAGAGTCATTTTGCAAACTCCAAGCCAGTGCGAAACCCGATAAAAATAGCCATTGAACAGGCAATAACTATTAAATAAGAAAGTTGTAATTCAAGTTGTAAATCAGTCATTTTTATATTTCAACCAGATAAACAAAATCAAAAAAAAGGCAACAAAAAGAAGTGGCTCAGATGGTGGAGAAGATGCCAGCTCTAAATTGTTGCCTATGGGATAAAATGGTTCTGGATTCATTTAATCGGTTTACCGTCATTTGATAAAAACCAGTCTGTAAAGACTCTATCTTTCCAAGCTCGATGATTAGCAAAAACAGGCACTCGAATTTCCTTACCTTTTTGCTCTGTGTAAAACTGCTCTAATCCAGCTTCTAATTGTTTCTTTGATAATCTAACTTCAAAGGTAAATACTTCACCTTCGTAACCGTTTTGTTTTGGTGTAGTAATACCGAGATATTTCTCATCATACTGTTCACCAGTTTTTTGATTCGTTCGTGGATTAGTACGAACACCGATACATTTACCTTGATAAGTAAGCATTGTTATGCCCTCCTCTTCTCGTGAATTAATCCAACTTTGTTGCACCAAGTCGGCATATTAGAAACTTGTTTCGCTTCAATAATTCTCATTAATGGAATAACATTACTAGCCTGTTTTACAGGTGGTATTTTGATATCAATACCGAATGCAAGAAGCGCTTTTCTGTGGCGATAAAATGTAGGTTTTGGTAGCTCGTCATAAAGACTAAAACCATCAGACCAGAGCATGTATGATGATATTAAATGTTTGGGTATATTTAGAGCCTCATGAGGCTTTAGTTTAACTTGTGAATTCATAGTAATCTTTCCTAGTTGCCGGAGATAAATCTCATTAATTTTGGCAGGCGTTAATTCGCGAGCAGTTGATAAATTGTTGTCTTTTAAAAACATTGACCTAAAAGTAATTTCCGCTCGAATCTTATTTTTCACATAGTTAAGTAGCTGTTCTTGGTGCGGGAGTTCTAATGGTAATTTGTGACCTTTTTTACCTTGTGTTAATTCTAAATATTTAGAGTAAAGCTTTATCATGACTCGTCTTGAAAATTGACCGATGTAACTTGTCGTACCTTTGTGAGTAAATGAGCCTTGACGAGAAGTTGAACAAGCTACAGCAGCCTTTTGCCATGAAAGTGCATTTTCAAGAGAATCGAATTCAAGATAATCATTAATATCAATTCTGGTAACTTTAAATTCTCCGGATAATAATTTTTTTGAAATTGATGAAGAAAAAAGCCAGTCCAACTGATTAAAAAGTTTCTTGCACATATCGTGTGCAAGCTGGCAAAGGTCACGAGAACCAACAACATTATGACCATTTAGAAACTTTGTAGGATTGCCGCAAATCTGGAGTTTGGTAGCTACATTTTCACCAGCAGCACCGCCAGAGCGAATTAAAACATTTGAAGAATATGAACCTCTGACAGGTAATCGTTTTACTATTTGATACTCTAATTCGCCATCAGGTGAAACAGAAAGAATTGAACCAGTTTTTACTGGGTGATGGTGGTATTCAAGTTCCATTGTGAGCCAATCAATCATACTGTATACATGTTGCAAATAACATTTAAATGAAATCTATACTAGTTACATGTTACTTGTCAAGTAATATACATGTTACGATGAATTAATAGTAAAATTAGGTTTTTTGATAAGTGAGGAATTTATGGGTAAAAAAACACCTGAGACAGTAAGGTTAAGAGTTAAAGAGCAAGACGACCTTATGAACAAAGCTTGGGAGTTAAGTGAAAAAGGTAAAATCTACAGAGAAAGCGAACTAGTCCATTTTCTAATAGAGAATGGATTGCATAGAATAATAAAAGAAGATGGAGAACTTATTCTCAAGTAAAAAAGTCTCATACGTGAGACTAAAGTGCAGTAATTACTATACTGCACTTAACAATTTTTTTGATTTGCAGTTATGATTGCAAAACAAAAAGACCAGGAGCGCTACCGGTTCAGATAATGATTGCATTTTGATTGCCAGGTTTTTATACCTGGCATAAGAAATGATTGCAAAAAGCGCGTTTCTACGTGAATACTAGCGGGTTCACCTACGCTGAGTTTGATTTCATGCAAGGAGAAGCGCAATTTATGAATATTTTTTTGCAAAATCATCAATGATTGACTGATTTTCAGATTTACGATTAATCGCATCAATAACAAATTGAACTTCATCTTGAAGGTTTTGAAAATCAGTTTTAAGAGTAATGAATTCTTTATATAAAATCGGATATTCATAAGCAGCCATCAAAAGAGCTCTTGAAGCTGTACCAACATTAAAGCTATCCATTAATAATTTAATTTGCTTATCATCGTCTTTGTTCGTCCGAATAGTTAAAGCCATAATAACCACCTTTTTGATTGAATGATTGCAAATTATAGTTTTCCTGGTTTCTTCAGTCAAGAGAAATGATTGCATTTTGATTGCCAGGTTTTTATACCTGGCATAAGTAATGATTGCAAAAAGCGCGTTTCTACGTGAATACTAGCGGGTTCACCTACGCTGAGTTTGATTTCATGCAAGGAGAAGCGCAATTTTGGCGGCTGAACTGTCGCATAATACGGGTTGATGTTCAAAAGCGCTCTATCGAGCGCTTTACGGCATTAAGCCTTAAACATAACCCTCATGTTACATTATGCGGAATACAGCCTCTACGAGGCTAAAAGGATGATTCTACTGTGGTCGCTGTGCCAGCTCCGCTGTCAGCTGCGCCACAGTAAATATCTTGCTTTAAATTATCTTTAATTAAAATTACATGGCATTTGCCACGAGCCCAAATTTTAAAACCTTCATCTTGAGGAATCCAAGATACTCCATTTTTTTCAATAAAAAAATAATTTGGATAAGCTGAGCCAGTAATATAAATTTTTTGCTCCTGGTCAACTTCTTCGGAAATTTCTGTAGTGTCAAGTTCGGGCGATTGTTCAAAAGTATCATTGTTTGCTACAGACAAACCAATGAATCCTGAGAACAGCCCAAGCAGAAAAAAACTGCGCATTTTGACACGTGTATTACTGCTCCACGAAACGAAGCTTTTTTTAAATTGGTGCCAGCCATTATAATTTACTCCATGTGTATAGTAAGGTGGTAATAATTGAATTAAACCTTGTTTGTGTTCAGGGTCAAAAGCTTGTTCAGTGTCGAACGCTGGATACAATGACTTGCCAGTATAAAGATAAGAATCAACTTTAATAGCGTTTTGACCTTGACCATACATAACTAAGGCTCTATGTAGTTTAGGAAATCGACCAGAAAAACCGAGAAGCTCGGCAACATGAAAAAGTCCAAATGGTAATTTTAACCTATCAAGTCGATTACAATATACAATATGCTCTGCAAACATATCTCTAAATTGTTTGTCTAAAGCGTTTAAATGTTGAATAACAAAAATAACATCCCATCGACGTTTACGAGCATGGACAAACCATTCTATTAACTGGTTTCTGTCTCCATCTCTGTAATTTCTAGTATTCAAAAATTGGGCGCACTCATCCAAAACAATAAGCCCGTTCATTTCTTCATTTTGTTCATAATGACCTAAACCAATACCATTTAATTCTTCAACGGTTGGTCTATCTGGTATGCGATAAATGACACACTCTTTAGATTTATAGCTAATCAATCGATGTAATTTTAAATCAATATTAGTCGCTACTCTACGACCTTGATTTAAATAATCGCGAACACGACCAACGGCGCAAAGAGACTTGCCTGAACCTAATTTACCTGTATAAACAAAAATGGCCATAAGAAATTAAGAGAAGAAATCTACTTTTAAATCGATAACTTTATTCGCCCAACGCCAGAATAAAATTTGAAATTCAGTAGCTAAAACAAGGTTGAAAACAGCTATAAAATTAGACGGATAAATAGCGGTTAAAATGACAGAATTACCAGAAATTGCAGAAGTTGCACCGGCAACATTCAACACATCAAGAATTGATAAAACAGAGGTTGAAATAACATACAAAGAGCTATAGAAGAAACCAACAGCAACCAAAAAGAAAGCTACTTTTCTACCATACTGAATAAAAAACTCAACAATCCACGCGCCAATATTGCTGAGTACAGTTACAATTGCTAAAAATATAGGAACTTGAATAGCCATTATTTATTACTCGGTTTTAATTCGTTTACAATGGTTTGTCTAACATAAAGAAGCCCCAAAATGACGACAATCCATTCTAAAATGTATTTAACCATTGCAAGTTCATTGCATACATTAATCTGGAAAGTTCCTTGAGGAATAATAAAATTCAGAGGCGAACAAGCTCCAGAGCTCGGAAATAAACCTGCAACTTGAGAAGCAAAAAAACCTTCCTTTGCTCCAATATCAGTTTCAAAAGCTGTTTGAGAGTCACTTTTTTCGTTAGTTGTTTGATGAACTAAAGCTTGAGATTTGGCATCTTGAAAATTTGTATCATTTGCTGGATTTATATCTTCAACAGTTGCCTGCTGATTTAAAATATCTTTGATAGCTTTAGTGTTATCCTTAATGCCTTTCAAATTTTGATTTGAAGTATCTAGTTTTGATTCAATACCAGCATTTAAATTAGTTGGCTTTTCTCCTTCAGATTTTCCAATACAGCTATCGCGAGGGTCATTTAATGAGCATGGCGCTTCTTCAACAGGTGGCAAGTCTTGAGCACAGTTTGCAGCTCCAGCAGGACAACTACCAACAGGAACGCCAGCACAAGAAGTTCTGGTATCACCTTCTTGGCAAGATAGCGTATCTTTGGGATCTAAATTATCAATAAGACAAGCAAATTTATCATTGATATAACCGCAGCCAGAATCGCATACGCCATTACTACAATGATTCTCAGGATTTGCCACACAAAACAAAGAATCTCCAACAGAGTAACAGCCGTTATCGCCTTCTACAAAATTCTGAATAGTGCCTTCTGATAAATCAGCACACGGAATAAACTCTGAATCTTCACAAGAACAGCCAGAGCCAGTTGGGCGGAAAGTGTAATCATTTGTTGAGCCATCAGGGTTGGTTACACCTTCATAGGAGCATTGCATATTACCGCCATCAGCTTGGGGAATATTTAAACAAAGTCTTCCGGTTGGTGAAGTAAAGCCAGAGCCATAACTAGACCACATAGTATCAGAAGTTGGACAGTTTGTTGGGTGACATTGGTCTGTTGTTCCATCTGAATCGGAATCGACAGTAGCTTGATAATTTGGGTCTAAACATTCAGCTTTATCATAAAGACCTTCATATAAATTTTGAGAAGTAGAATAAGAGCCTGAAGGCTCATAAGTATAACCCCAAGTAACTGCCCAACGGGTCGCAGTTTCTTGAAAATAATCGCAAATAACACCAGTATTATCTGGTCTTGCTAGATTTGCCCTGTAATTACAAAAGTCTTGAATTGTGTCGTAGTAAACACCTGAGCCAGAATCTAAAAAACCATTAGTATTAGTAATAGTAGGTGAAACCCAAGTTTGTGAAAAAGCAGAAAAAGGATAAACGAGCAATAGTATCAAAAGATACTGCCATTTGATAAAATTGCCCGTTGCCATAATTAAGAAGCTCTACCAAGGAACTTTTTAACCCATTTTATCCCAACAAACGCAACCATAACTCCAACAGTTACAGGGATAAATGCTGCACCATATGCAGCCGCATCAGCTATCATGTTAGTGGCAGCAGTTGTTACTTCTACCGGAACTGCGGCAGAAGCTTGACCAGCAATTAAGCCTAAAGCGATAGCAAATAACAGACCTGCTTTTTTGAATAAATTCATCTTTTTATATCTCCTATGATGAATGTTTAAAGAAACGGATTACATACATAATTTTCATGCCAGCGAAAACACCAAAAGCCCAACACGTAAAAAGTAATCCAACTATTTCAGCAATGTCTATTAGAGTCATTTAGCAAACTCCAAGCCAGTGCGAAATCCGATAAAAATAGCCATTGAACAGGCAATAACTATTAAATAAGAAAGCTGTAATTCAAGTTGTAAATCAGTCATCTTTATATTTCAACCAGATAAACAAAATCAAAAAAAAGGCAACAAAAAGAATTGGCTCAGATGGCGGAGAAGTTACCAACTCTAAATTGTTGCCGATAGGATAAAATGGTTCTGGATTCATAAAACCAATCTTTATTTTTTAATTGGTAAAATTTTGATACGAGATAAATTTAAGTTTTTGTAAGTGTCTACAATAAAGCTAGTTGGGCAAATGCTATAATCACCAGCAGGATAGGGCTTTTGGCCTTCGTCCAAATTTAATTTTATTTCAATAGGGAACTTTGTTGTTCCAGAATCAAAGAAAGCTACTTGTGTGTTGATTGTGTATTGATTACCTGACTTTTTAGAAGTGCCAGAATGTGAATTAACTTGAACGTTTTCTGGATAAATTGTAATTTTCATATATATAACCTTTAAGTAGTATGGTTTATTTGTGCATTTAGCACAATTTGTACACTCAGTACAAAAAGAGCATAGCATACAAAATAAGGTATTTGCAAACATGAAAACGAAAGAGAAAAAACCACCAAGAATTGAAGTTAAAAGAGAGCTTTATAAATTGGTGAAATCGAAGGCTAGCCTGGTAGATAAAACAGTGCCAGAATATATAGAAAATCTTATTATCAAAGATTTAAATATTGAAGAATAAAAACAGCTTTAAGTTGAAATGTATATACAATTTTGATACTATGTATATACATTAATTAGCGAGGCCATACTATGAAAAATGATAACTTGATAATTAGAATTGATAAATTCAGTAAAATTAAATTTAAAGAAATATGTGAGAGCCAAGGCGTTACAAGTTCAATAATGTTAAGAAAGTTTATCTTAAGATATATTAATGATTCTGAACAATTAGAACTGTTAGAAGAACGTCCCAAAATTTGGGAGCTATTATAAATCTTAAAACTTACCCAATCTTAACACTGGCATAGAATTACGGATATATTCATCGCTTGCATATAGCTCAATTACTTCCATAGTTTTAAAGCTGGTGTTAATGTTTTGAGCATTACATTTTTCACTAATGTCTATATTTATCAATAATAATTTTTTTCTAATTTTATAAAATTGTGCTTTTGAATAATTAGCTTTTAAATCATGGCCATTTAACCAGGATTGATAAATGGTGTTGTAATGATTGGCGGAAGATTTGGTTTTACAAATTTCTTTTTCTAGCAGTAATTCAACAATATGTTGATTTTTAGGGATAGAAATAGAAGTATCAATATTTTCTATAACATTTCTATCTTTAAATAAATTTATAATTTCAGCGGTCATATTGCACCTCAATAAAGTTAAGCCTTTAGCTTTTAATAATTTACTTTTAAATTCAATTTCTAATCTACAAAGTCCAACATCTTGAACTTGTTTTAATAAATCGTTGTAGTATTTTTGCTCAAATACATTTAATTTAGATTTTTTATGTAACAATAGTTCAGTGTATTTACAATAAATTTTAGCATACATATGCCTTGAATTTCTAAACCAATCCGCAGTTTTACCATTTGAATACAAATAACCTGATTGACCATGCATCATAGAAGATGAAACAGAGCGTATAAATTTATCAACATTTTTAGTTCCAACAGCATAGTTTTTTGTAATATCTATTCTTGTAATTTCTGCCTTTCCATACTCGAGTGAAGGCAAACCAAGACGAGATAGAATATTATTATAGACGTATATACACTGTTCAATTCTAGTTAAACCAAAAACATTATCAATCCGACCAATACGAGAAGGATTACCAGAAATATAAAGCGTTAAACCATCAGACAAAATGTTTATTCTTGTGTCATAAGAACCCTCATGAACTCCAAAACAATCTTTCTGGAAAACTGTCTCGCCAGTTTCATCATCAATTTTAAATACAATAGAGGATCTGAAAACTGGTATTAAATCATTAAATGATTGTTTGACCGATAGCCAATCTATGAATTCAGCATTATTAAAATCCATGTTTTTTCCTTATTAAAAGTCTCGTATGTGAGACTAATGTCCAGTGTAACTATATGGACATTAAATTTCAAAATTAGATGTTACTGCGGACGCTGTGCCAGCATCGCTGTCAAACGCGCCGCAGTAAACATCTTTCTTTATTTTATTTTTGATTAAAATAATATGACACTTTCCACGAGGCCAAATTTTAAAACCATCTAATTCAGGTTGCCATGAAACACCATTTTTTTCTATAAAAAAATAATCGGGGTAAGCTGAGCCAGTAATATAAATTTGTTGGTCCTGGTTAACTTCTTCGGAAATTTCTGTAGTGTCAGGGTTGGGCGATTGTTCAAAGGTTTCATTGTTTGCTACAGACAAACCAATCCAGCCAAAGAAAAGCCCTAACAGAAAAAAAGAGCGCATTTTAACACGTGTGTTATAGCTCCACGAAATGAAACTTTTTTTAATTTGGTGCCAGCCATTATAATTTACTCCATGTGTGTAATAAGGTGGTAAAAGTTGAATTAATCCTTGCTTGTGCTCAGGGTCAAAGGCTTGTTCAGTGTCGAACGCTGGATACAATGACTTACCAGTATAAAGATAAGAATCAACCTTAATAGCATTTTGACCTTGGCCATACATAACTAAAGCTCTGTGTAGTTTTGGAAATCGACCAGAAAAACCGAGAAGTTCGGCAACATGAAAAAGTCCAAATGGTAATTTTAATCTATCGAGCCGATTACAATATACAATGTGCTCTGCAAACATATCTCTAAATTGTTTATCTAAAGCATTCAAATGTTGAATAACAAAGATTACATCCCATCGTCTTTTGCGAGCATGTACAAACCATTCTATTAATTGGTTTCTATCTCCATCTCTATAGTTTCTAGTGTTAAGAAATTGAGCGCATTCATCTAAAACGATTAAGCCATTCATTTCTTCATTTTGTTCATAATGACCTAAACCAATACCATTTAATTCTTCAACAGTTGGTCTATCTGGTATACGATAAATGACGCACTCTTTCGACTTATAACTAATCAATCGATGAAGTTTTAAATCAATATTAGTCGCTACTCTACGACCTTGATTTAGATAGTCACGAACACGACCAACAGCGCAAAGCGATTTTCCAGAACCTAACTTACCTGTATATACAAAAATTGCCATTATGAAAAGAAATCCACTTTTAAATCGATTACTTTATTAGCCCAACGCCAGAATAAAATTTGAAATTCTGTAGCTAACACAAGATTGAAAACAGCAATAAAGTTAGAAGGATATACAGCAGTTAAAACAGTTGAGTGACTAGCAATTGAACTAGCAGCTCCAGCCACGTTTAACACATCAAGAATTGACAAAACAGAAGTAGAAATCACATAAAGAGAGCTATAAAAAAAACCAACAGCAACCAAAA
>Ga0224501_10005476_pt1 | contig 10006 bp, 6 predicted proteins | sample SF_Oct11_sed_USG_4_FD_169105 | JGI IMG/M metagenome (GOLD analysis project Ga0224501, IMG submission 169105) | Sediment microbial communities from San Francisco Bay, California, United States - SF_Oct11_sed_USGS_8_1 | ecosystem: Environmental > Aquatic > Marine > Sediment | place: USA...
CGATTGGAATTCAAAGAAATTTATGGAGATTATCAGTCTTCTTGGACTGATATCCCACTAAACGACTCTGCAGTCGATAAGGGTGGTAAATATTCAGAGCTACTGGCGTATTGGGATTTACCTCCAATGCAAAAATATTCACTCTCTAAAGAATTCATACTGCGGTTGACCTCTGAAAAACCCAATGGAGATAAATTTGATTCCTACTCCTCAGTGAAGTTGCACTATTGGGAGGATGATTTACGAGTCGCTTCCGTCGTGAACAATTCTTGTGAAATTCAGGAAATTCAAGCGATCAATTATAGCTATATGCTTTATTTTGACTACAACATATGTGATCCAATCAAATCTGGCTTGAAGTTATTTCATATTAAAAATCGGAGTACGCGGGATATCTACTTTGATAAGTCTTCAACACGTAAGTATGGTGACTTGAGTATGAACTATGTTGTGTTTACCGAAGTTGATTCTAGCTTTAGCGACGGTAAAACTACCCAAGTCTATGCTTACAATATAAATACAGGTTTGGTAGATCAGATCACCACGGGGGTGGGAGCAAAAGAGTATGTTAAGACCGACGGGAATTATTTAGTATATTTTAAAAACTATGAACTGCATCTTTATAACTTAGTTACGAAAGAAAGCAAATTCATTGGTGGCGCCACTCCTGATTACTTCTTTCAAAAATTGACTATTGAAATGTCTAACGGAGGCGTATTCTTAATTCAAACAAATAGCTTCAATAAATTTGTTGTAGCTTACGACATTGCGACCGGAAATTGGAAAAACCTACCCGGGTCAGCAAATGATTGGCAGGGGTTCACCGCTGACGCGAATTCGGTAATTTTTCCTTCGGGCGCTTTCCTATATCGATACGATTTAAAGACCGAATCGTTTGATCAATTTCCTTTAACGCAAGTTTGTACAAACCCAAGTGTTGACGGTGATCAGGTCGCTTTAAGTTGTCAGGGAAACGTTTTTATCTACGATCTGAAACTTGGTACGGAGACTCAAATCACCGACTATCCATTACCTGTGCGAAATCCTATGCTGTCAAAAGGGCGGTTAGTGTGGGACGACCCAAGGGAGAATCGGTCTTTTCAAATCTACACAGTCAACCAGGCTCCTAAACTATATGGGATGGTAAAACGTGAAGTCAAAGTGGGTGAGAGAGCCAGGTTGCTAGTTTGGGGAGATGATCCTGAGTCGGACTATTTAAATCACTATATAAGTAAGTCAGGAGCCACCACTCCGTACTCATCAAGACGCGTTCTTGTAGGGGATCTTAACGAAGATGGGTTAGTGAATAGCGATGATATTATTTTGGTGAAAGCGAACTTGTTCAAAACAATCTCACATCCGGATTTCAATCCTTTAGCAGATTTAGATGGCAATGGAGCAGTCGGATTCTTTGACTTCGTGAAAATATACCAGCAAACAATATATGAGGGCACCAGTCCAGCTAGGGCGTATTTGATAGATTGGGTTCCCACTAGCAGTGATTTAGGAAAAGAACTAGTAATCAATTCTCGCGTGTTGGATAAGCTGAATGAGGTAACAGGAGTTACAAGTTTGGTTGTTGTGCAATGAAGATATAGTATTTTTTGAGCTTTTTAATATAGCGGCACCCTCAATTAATGGAGCGTGCCGCTCTTTTATTTCACTTCGCTAATTCGTGTGGCACCAGAAACGGCACGCACAGAGTTTATTATCGCAAGTTTGGTAGAGTTTCTGTTTCTTTATGCCGGTTCAAGCTCGTCTTTAACAAGTGTTATTAGCTCACGAGAGGCGTCAATCACAAGATCTATATCAGTAATATCTTGCAGAGTACCGACCATGGCAGAAGGGGTACCATGTTCGTTCCGAATAAGAACACCATTGGCGATAACTTTACGCATGGTCCCATCTTTGCGTTGTATTCGATACACGAGCCGATGTTCGTCGCCTGTTTCAATCGTATTTTGTACCGCCGTTGACAGGCGATCCTTATCATCCTGATGGATATAATCCAATACGGATGGAACGTCATCCATGGTTTTGTCAACACCAAACATCTCAAACATTTTGTCTGACCATTCCGCTTTACTTTGAATTAGATTCCACTCCCAGTATCCCAAACGGGCACATTTTGCAGCGCGACTTAAGCGATCCTCATTGAATGTCGCTGCTTTCAAAAGCCTGATCGAGCATTGAAACGCTATTGTCATGAATTAGTTTAGATCCACAATTACCGATAATAATAATTATCGGCAAAAGATTGATACGGACTTATTTGAGTAACCATCTGTTACAACAACAAATAATTGGTATATTCCGCTATTGAAACAACCTCAAGACAAGCTCAAATACATATTCTTCCCCGTGTGTTACAATGTGCGGTGAATGAGAAAATCAAACAGATTCTTGCCCAAATAAACCATCTTGAAGACGAGTTACTGGAGTCCGTTAAAAAGCAACAAGAGAAGTTTTACTATCAAATAGACGGCAAACGAATCAAATTTGAAAAAGAGATTCAAGACGCCCATAAAAAAGTACGAACTGGCATTATCCGGTGGTTTACTAAAGTACAACCCCAAAACTATCTTACGGCACCCCTCATCTACGGGTTATTCATTCCGCTCCTGGTAATCGATATTTCAGTCACAATCTATCAGTCCATATGCTTCCCGATCTATCGTATTAAAAAGGCCAAACGGTCTAACTACTTCCTCTACGATCATTCACAGCTCGCGTATTTGAATGTTATTGAGAGATTTCATTGTGTGTATTGTTCATATGCCAATGGCGTATTTGCATATGGCAGAGATGTCGCGGCGCGAACTGAACAGTATTTCTGTCCAATCAAACATGCCCATAAAATAACTGAAGCTCATTCACGCTATCACCGCTATATAGACTACGGTGATACAGAAAATCTGGAACATCGATTACAAGGGTTTAGGAATGAATTAAAAGAGGAGCTTGAAAACGTGAACGTGAGTGAAACGACTAAAGACAACTAAAACCAAGTATCCAGCAAATATGACTAGAGATATTCAAAAAAGTTGGCGGTACGTGCAAACTTTCGGCTAGAACCCTAATTTCCGCACAGACCTGATTAGTCGATGGCCTTAACTAATCTTCTTCTATATTGATATATGTCACACATCAACCTAACTCTCTACTAAAGACTCCCGGCTCATTTTTACATTCTGATTTAACAAACCATTGCAGTCACTTAAAGTGACTCCCGGCGCAAGTTCAGGTGAAAGCAAACCGTCGTCATTTCGGAGCTTTTCTAAAGTTGAACTTATAGCAGATTGGGCAGATGATATGCATGGGGTACTATAGTTTACGATCGAGACACCAAGATCTGTTAACTCACTCAAGGAAAGCCTCGGTGACTTCCCGCCATAAATTTGATTAAAAACAAGTGGCTTTGTTGTAATTTTTCTAACTTCTTTCAGAATTTCGATGTTGCGAATCCCGTCCACTAAAATCGCGTCAGCAGATGTGTCATTAATCGCGTGCACCCTTCTAATGATATCCTCGTGTTCAACTGCATCGGTCCTGGCAACCACATATAGGCTGTCAACAGAGTTCAAAACGTTTTGAAGCTTCAGCAAATACTCGTCTATCTTCAATAATTGTTTACCCTCCATGTGTCCGCAACGTCTGGGGCGTTTTTGGTCTTCTAATATAATCGCAGAGGCACCGGAAGACTCGAGCAGCCTCGCGACATGACAAGCTACTTCGACATCACAATAACCATCATCCATGTCCACTACAATATGATGATTAGGCAATATTGCTCGAACACGCTGTGTAAAACTTACAATATCAGACCAACTGATATAACCAATATCGGGCAGACCGTAAAAACTTGCAGCAAAACTAAACCCGCTGAGAAATATTCCATCGTAATATCGAGCAGCTAAACTAGCGGAAAACACATCGTAGGCACCTATTAGTGGTACCGCTTGTCCTTGACCAACCTTAAGTCTAAAGGCCTCTGAATAATTATTTTTCATACTATATTCCTCAATTGAGCAACTTGTCTGCGAGCCCAATCCTTTGGATCTTTCCAGTCGGTCCTTTGGGTATTTCATCAACAACTACTATTTGAGACGGAACTTTGTAGGCAGCAATTCGTTGTTGGACAAACTTACGAAGTTCCTCCGAGCTGAATTCATTCTTATCGCGGGGGACCACTGCCGCGGCCACCACTTCCTCCAGAGTGGGATGTGGAGCAGCAAAGGCAACTGCTTGTGCCACTGATGGATGTGCCAGTAAAATCTCGTCGATCTCTCGAGGCGAAATTTTTTCGCCTCCGCGGTTGATCAACTCTTTTAATCGGCCAGTAATATACAAATAGCCATCCTCATCAAAGCGACCTTGATCGCCGGTGCGAAACCAGTCCGAAAAAAAGCTGGTCATGTTAGCTGTTGGATTTGCTTCGTAAGCCGAAATGATGTTTGGACCACGTATACAGATCTCCCCTGCTTCACCGAATTTAACAGCTTCACCCAACTCGTTCATAATACTAATCTCTGGCCCACTTGGAATTCCAACACTACCCGGTTTCTGTGCGCCCGGAGTGAGTGGATTGCTAGCCATTTGATGAGCGGCCTCAGTCATACCATATGATTCAACTACGACAGAACCCAGCTTCGATTCTAGTGATTTCATAACAGAGGGGGCCAATGAGGCCGATGAGCTTCGAATCAATCTCAAGCTATTGTTTGATGCAATTTCGGGGTGTCTATCTGCTTGCAATAAAATTGCTTGGTGCATCGTTGGAACAGCTGTATACCATGTGGGTTTAAACTGCTCTAGTGTTGGAAAAAATTTGGCGATAAATAGCGGGTTCTCATTGAGTCCAGGTGAACAAATGACAGTTCCGCCTGAAACCAAGGTGGATACCAGTGCTGCCATAAATCCATGAATATGAAACAAGGGCATAACATTCAAACAAGAGTCACGACTCGTTAGTTGAAGAGCCGTAATAATGTGTGACGCAGAAGCGCAAATATTCTTTTGTGACAATGGTACAATTTTCGGACGAGATGTAGTTCCTGATGTATGCAAAAGCAACGCAAGCTGATCATTCTGTGTGGGTCGCAAAAGCTCTGAACCGTTAGAGTTGGTATTGTCATTCAACACTAACTCAAATCCATCGTGCGGACCAAAATCTGAAAGCTCCCATACCGTGATATTCAAATTCTTAGCGACCGAGCGCACTTCATTAGCCATACCTTTCAGTGTTATAACTGCGCGTGCATTGATATCTCCCAGGTAAAACTCGAACTCTGCTGCCTTGTATCTGGGATTCAATGGAGCGCTTATCGCAAAGGAAGAAACGGCCATAAGTGCAATCGCCATTTCCGGCCCATTGGGTATGACTAGCGCGATACGGTCATCACTTTTTACGCCCAAACGACTCAATTGGCGGCCCAGTTGATCAATCTGTTGAATCAACTGCCCATAGCTCGCTCCCTTTCCTGTAACCGATCTAATTGCCAAATGCTTGTTATTCGAATTCGCTTGCCGATTTATTTGTTCATAGAGTGAATGATTAGTGTAATTCATAATATTTTTCTCATTTCTAACAACCAAGTGCACAACCGTCTTTTCTGGAATCAGACCCTGCTACATAGCCATCACCGTGTTTCATCACCACCTGCCCACCTCCGAAGAGGCTGGTCGGTTGGTCCAGAACCAATTTGTGTCCCAGGGCTGTTAGTCCCTCCACGTGAGCATTGGAAAATCCGCCTTCCAGTGCCACTCGCCCATCCTCCAGAACACACCAGCGTGGCGCATCTAAAGCCTCTTGAGGAGATTGCTTGTATTCCACAATACGTAGTAGCACTTGAACATGGCCCTGTGGTTGCATTCGCCCACCCATTACACCAAAACTGAGAAAAGGTTTACCCTCCTTTTTTGCAAAGGCGGGAAGTATTGTATGCCGTGGTCGTTTGCCACCATCAACCTGGTTTGGATGGCCTTTTTTGAGACTAAAACCACATCCTCTATTTTGCATACTGATGCCCGTTTCAGGAATCACGATACCTGAGCCAAATCCCATATAGTTAGACTGAATGAATGACACCATATTCCCCTGCTCATCAGCGGTGCTTAGATAGACGGTTCCTTTTCCAACCGGAATGTCGTACGAGATATCTTGACATTTTTCATAAGAAATACGCCTTGCATGTTTTTTCAAAACACTCGATTCAAGCAGAGAATTAATCTCAATATTCATATATTCTGGGTCTGCAAGATATTGATCGACAGCGCTAAACCCTAATTTCATAGCCTCGATCTGTAAATGGATGCTTTGCAGGGAATTCAGTTTAGGAAAATCTTCGATTTGCTCGAGTATGCCCATAGCGATCAATGCCGCAATTCCCTGCCCGTTGGGAGGTAACTCAAATAGCTCTACGTCTCTAAATTTGATACCGAGTGGTTTGACTTGAAGTGAACTGTGATCACTCAAATCACTTGCGTCTATATAAGCACCGTCACTTTTTGCATGTGACACTATTTTTCTAGCCAGTTCGCCTGAATAAAAACTGTCAGTGTTTGTGGAAGAAATATCTTTTAGGCTGTTTGCCAGATCAGGATTTCGAAATAACTCTCCTGGCCTAGGGGCGCGCCCGTTGGGAAAAAAAACGCGAGAAATCTCGTGATATTCGGAAAACCGCTTGTGTGATTCCGACCATGCCTGCGATATTTTATCACTCACTAAGAAACCATTTTCGGCGTAGCTGATCGCGGTTTTAAGTAGGTCCTGAAAATCTAACTTACCATAGTGGGTAGACAAGTCTTTCCAAAGTCTAACGGCTCCGGGAATCGTTACTGCCTCCCATCCGTTAATTGGCATTTGTTCATATTTCGAGTAACTATCATATTGCCATGCCCGAGGTGATTTCCCTGAACCATTCCAACCAAGTAGCTCTCCCTTATGGTGAACTATAGCGAATGCATCACTGCCTAAACCATTTCCAGTGGGCTCAACCACCACTAAAGTAGCGGCGGCTGCGATAGCCGCGTCAATTGCATTACCACCAGCCTTAATCGCCTGAAGACCGGCCTGTGCAGCCAATGGCTGAGAAGTTGCCACAACGTTTTTCGCTCTCACATCGCTGCGATTAGGCACACAATTCACGACTAGCTCCTTCTACGCAAATATTTCCACATTGTGGGTAAAACTGGGAACTAACCATTTCCACCAAAGAGCTTGCAGTCAAGTAAGTTGTTTTCACCTGTGCGGGTTTTGGAGTTGCCAATGAAATACTGTAATCATCTATTTGCATATTGCTCAGATAGGTGATGGTATCCCCTATAGTAATCTGTTGTATGCCTCCTCGATTTAATGAGGATAGATCGACTACGACATTTTTTGGATCTAACTGCAAGCCTAAACCGAGCAGCTTTAAAGCCGCCTCTTTGGTAGTCCATATTTTGCACAAATAACCGTCTCTTAGTAAGGGGGGAACAGTTACGAAATGACATTTCTCTTCATTGGAGAGGAAGTAATCCAAGTAATTAGAGAGCCCGCAACATAGGCTAAGCCTCTCAATATCAATGCCAATGTCCATATCCTGGGAAATCGCGATAGCGGTTGTTCCTTTACCGCGAGACAAACTAAAGTGTAGAGTGTCCGTTTCATTCTCTATCAATGGGCGACCTGTAGCTGAACTTACAATATTTAGATTTTGGGGTTCTACCCCCAATACTCTGCCAACTATTACACGCAGACACAATATGGAGCATACATAGTCTAAGCGATCGTCAGAATACCGTAGTGATCGGGCACGACTCAATTCACGGGGCGACAGGTATCCTTCTAGTTCCTCTATGGCACCTAGTCCTAGGTCGTGTTGGAGAATATATTGATCTATGCCAGCTTTCATGCCAACTCCATGTTTTCTTCTGTAGCTAGCAATTTAAGAATCAGTCGAGATAATGAATCACTCTGGTCTTGCACCATAATCGAATAGTGGTCGCCAGTTACTATGTGTGAATCAAGATCGCATTCAATTACGCTATCCCAGCCCCAGCTCACATTATTCAGATAGGGATGGCTACTGTATATCCCACCGGGAAGAATTGACGCCTTGATTGAAATACAATGCTCTGCAATAACCGGTTTGGCCTCGTGAGCACTTAAAGCCTTTAGGTTCTGACAAAATGAAAGGTAATAGGGTTCCAACTGCGACCATTGAGTCTCTGCAGGTAGGAGACCCTGAGATACATACGCGTTTAGCAGTTTATCAGCACTGTAGTCAGTTGTATCTTCTCCAGTTTCCGTTTTTTCGCGATCGACAATTTTCCCACCACACGAATCCCTAAAAAACCATTGCAAGCTATCGTTGCTGCTTGGTGCCTCTCGCCGTATGGGCAACGGTGAGTCAATAAACAACAAGTTTCTCGTGCGTACACCTTCATCACCTAGTTGTCGCGCCAACTCTGCGGCAAGAACTCCGCCCATAGACCATCCCCCCAGGTCGACGCAATCACTTACGCCAAAAGAAAGTATTTCTTTGCTATAGTTTCTCGCAATTTCTTCAATACTCAAATCAGCGTCAGGATCAAACACACCAAGTGATTGCAGACCAATAATTGTTTGGCCTAAGGGTCTTAGTTTCCGTGCAATCTCAGAATAACAAAGCACTCCACCCCCAACAGGATGTATTAGTACTAGAGGAATAGAACCATCTACTTTAGAGAACTCTACGATGGATGTAGCGCGATTTTTAGTACTAGAATTGTGTTGTTGGTCGATGTATTGTGCTAATTCTTCAATCGTATTAACTTGCAGTAACTTGGCTATTGGCAATTCAACGCCAAATTTCTTTTTGATTGTCGCTACAAGTCTAACCGCAAGAAATGAACTTCCACCACAATCAAAAAAGCTAAGATTCTTTGGTATTCGGTGATGTATATCTAGAACATCCCACCAAATTTGTTCGAGCAATACCTCACTACTTGAAAGGGGCAACGATTGAGGCCCTTCAGTTTTACTCTTAGTATCAACTTTAGGTAACTTCTTTCTATCGACTTTGCCGTTTGATGTAATTGGAAATCTCTCTAATATAGTGACATATTCAGGAACCATATATTCAGGAAGAGATTTTGCAGCGAAGCTCTTAATCTTTCGCTCATCTACTGTTTTATCAAGGGTTGCAATATATGCGACTAAGTATTGTGTTTCTTTACTTGTGCCAGCAACAATCACTACCGCATGAGTAACATTCGGATAACGTTGCAATGCGCTTTCTATCTCTCCAAGTTCTACACGATATCCTTGCAGTTTAATTTGTCCGTCTTCACGTCCAAGAAATTCAATCTCACCGTTCAACATATACCGGCCCTTGTCACCGGTTTTATAAAGCCGCTCTCCAAGCTCAGGATGAGTAAAAAAGGCCTTATCGGTAATTTCCTTTCGGTTCCAATATCCCTGAGCTAAGCCCATACCGCTTATATACAAATCGCCTTCAACCAAAAGTGGGCGGCGATTCAACGCTGAGTCTAAAATATAAAATCTCTGATTATTGAGTGGTAAACCGTAGGGGATACTTCTCCAACTTTTTTCAATCTGCTCTACAACATGGTAGTTGGACCAGATTGATGCTTCGGTAGCCCCGCCTAAACTAATCAATTCGCACTTAGTCGAATGCTGTTTTATGCGTTGCGCTAACCAAATAGGGACCCAATCTCCACTGAGCATCACAGTCCTTAAGCTTGGTGGCAAACTAGTGTCAATGGCATCTAAATACTCTACAAACATCTGCATTAAGGCGGGAGCCGAGTTCCATAGAGTTACATCATGCCGTGTTAAGAGACCTAACCACTCCTTAGGGTCCTTTAGTTCATGTTGTTCTGGTAGAACCAGAGTCGAGCCCGATGCAAATGCCCCAAAAATGTCAAATACACTTAAATCAAAACTCAGGGAGGAAATTCCGAAAATTGTGTCCGCTTCACTCAGTTTAAATCGTTTTACGAGGTCCAAGATTGTATTGAC